>Ga0307375_10004363_pt1 | contig 13526 bp, 16 predicted proteins | sample TR1MG_FD_202531 | JGI IMG/M metagenome (GOLD analysis project Ga0307375, IMG submission 202531) | Soil microbial communities from Risofladan, Vaasa, Finland - TR-1 | ecosystem: Environmental > Terrestrial > Soil > Coastal area > Acid sulfate soil | place: Finland: Risofladan, Vaasa | collected...
GTCACGGTCGCGGTGGCGGTTCCGCCCGTGAAGCCGGCATCCGAGGGCGACGGTTCCGGGCTTGCGATCGTTGCGGAGGCCCCGGCCGAGGGCGTGAGGGTCGACGTCGCGGGCGTGCCCGCCGGGCCGCCGCACGCGGACACCAGGAAGCCGACGATCAGGCCGAGGATCGCGACCGAAGGTCGCACCCCGCCGCTGTGCCCGGCGTGACCGGCGCCGCTCGCGCGGCCCGCGAGCGCGCCCGATGGGGTCAGAGCGCGCCACCCGCCGCGCGTGGCGCGGCGGTCTCCGGGGCCGCCCCGCCGCCCGTCGTGCGCGCGAGGTAGGCCTCGACGAGCAGGAGGTTCGAGGTCGAGGCTCGCTCGATCGTCTTGAGGAGGGCGGCCATGCTCGACATCTCCTCGAGCTGCTCCTTGAGGAACCACTGCATGAACTGCTCCGCGACCAGGTCGTGCTCTTCGCGCGCGAGGGCGGCCAGCGCGCTGATCTGGTCCGTGACCCGGTGCTCCTGGGCCAGCGCGAGGGCGACCGGTTCCAGCGCGTCCGCGAACGCCGTCTTCGGCGCGGCGACGCCCGGGATGACGACCGGCTGACTGGTGTCCAGGAGGTACTGCACCAGCATCATCGCGTGGTTGCGCTCCTCGACCGACTGCCGGTAGAAGAGGCGTGCCAGCTGGGGCAGCGTCTCGCCGTCGTACCACACGGCGATCGCCACGTACTGCTGCGATGCCGCGAATTCGTTCGCGACCTGGGCGATGAGCGCATCGGTGAACGCGGCCATGCGAATGCCTCCGGCGAAGGCGAAAAGAGGATTCAGAGCGGATGGAGGGACGCTCGAGCGCCAGTTTAGCCGCGCTGCCATCCACGGGTCCGGGAGGGAGCCCGCCGGCCGCGTCAGCCGCGACGCGATCCGAGCCGCGCAGCGCAGCGCGGGCGCCTCAGCCGCGCAGCGAGTCGGCCAGCCGATCCAGGAATGGGACCTGGGTGTCCTTGAGGCGGAGGCGCGCCTCGAGCAGGTCGAACCAGGCCACGCGGTCGATCTCGGGGAACGCCTCCAGCCGGCCGGACCCGGGAGGCCACTCCATGGAGAACGTGTTGCTGCGCGCGGCGGCCGGGTCCAGGTCGCCGGGCAGCGCCCACGCGTGGACCAGCTTGCCGCCTCGCTGCCGGATCGTGCCCAGCGCGATGGCGCCCTCGTCCGGCGCGGTATGGCCCGTCTCTTCGGCGAACTCGCGTCGGGCGACGTCGATCAGGTCCTCTCCGGGTTCCACCTCTCCCTTCGGGAGAGTCCAGGCGCCCAGGTCCTTCGTCGCGTGGAAGGGCCCTCCGGGATGGGCCAGGAGCACCTGGAGGATCGCGTCGCGAGTGCGATAGAGCAGGATTCCCGCGCTGACGCGATCGGTCACGCCGGGATTCTCGCAGATCCCGGCTGCCGCACCCTCAGGTCCGGCCTGCGTGGGCGAGGGTCGATGCGCCGGACCCGACCGCGGCCACCCGGAGCGTCGGCAGGTGCGGCTGCGGGAGCTGGCACGACCCGATCCCCAGCACGAGCGCGGCGGCCGCGATCATTGCGCGACCCGGGCGGTGCCGGGCGCCGCGCCGCGCGCCCGTGGTGCGAGCGCCGGGTGCCAGGGTCGGCGCGTCGAGGGTGGCCATCGCCACATCTTCACCGCAGGGAGCGCGCCCAGCAAGCCTGAGATGCCGGATCGCCGGGCGCTGCCCCGCCCTGACCGGCGACGGCAGGCCCGGCGTCGACCTGGCGGGCGTCAGCCCCAGAGCGCCTCCACGGAAAGGTACCGCTCGCCGGTGTCGTAGGCGAAGGTGAGGATCCGCGCACCGTCGGCGACCTGCGGCAGGAGCTGTGCCACGGCCGCCAGCGAGGCGCCGGACGAGACCCCGACCAGCAGCCCCTCCTCGCGGGCCGCGCGACGCGCGTACGCCATCGCGTCCTCCGCGGTGACCTGGAGGACGCCGTCGAGCAGCTCGGGCCGCATCACGCCGGGGATGAACCCGGCGCCGATCCCCTGGATCGGGTGCGGGCTGTGCGTGCCGCCGGAGAGCACCGGCGAGAGCGTCGGCTCGACGGCGTAGACGCGGAGCTTCGGCCAGAGCGGCTTGAGCACCTCGGCAATGCCCGTGATGTGGCCGCCGGTCCCGACGCCCGTGACGAGGTAGTCCAGGCCGTCCGGGAAGTCCGCCACGATCTCCGCGGCCGTCGTGCGACGGTGGACGTCGACGTTGGCCGGGTTGTCGAACTGCATGGGCATCCACGCGCCGGGAATCTCGGCCACGAGCTCCCGCGCCCGGGCGATCGCGCCGTTCATGCCGAGCTCGCGCGGGATCAGCTCCAGCTCCGCACCGTAGCCAGTCATCAGCTTGCGCCGCTCGATGGAGAACGAGTCGGGCATGCACAGGATGAGCCGGTAGCCCTTGACGGCGCAGACCATGGCGAGGCCGATCCCCGTGTTGCCCGACGTGGGCTCCACGACCACCGAGCCCGGGCCCAGGATCCCGCGGGCCTCGGCATCCTCGATCATCGAGAGCGCGATCCGGTCCTTGATGCTTCCCCCCGGGTTGGCGCGCTCGAGCTTCACCCAGACCTCCACGCGGGGGTCGAAGAGGCGGTGGATCCGGACGTGGGGTGTCTCACCGATCGTGGCGAGGACGGTATCGGCCTTCATCGGAGCGTCTCCTTCAGATGACGAAATCGGCGTCCTCGAACCCGTCGCGGACGCGGCGGACGCGGACCTGGCTGGTCTGGTAGACGACGGAATCGGGCGGCAGGCTTCCGGTCAGGAAGACGTTCCCGCCGACCACGCTGTCGTGGCCCACGACGGTGTCGCCGCCGAGGACCGTGGCGTTCGCGTAGAGGACCACGCGGTCCTCGATGGTCGGGTGGCGTTTCGTGCCCGCGGCGCTCTTCGCGACGGACAGCGCGCCGAGCGTGACGCCCTGGTAGATCTTGACGTCGTTGCCGATCACGGCCGTCTCCCCGATCACGATCCCGGTCCCGTGGTCGATGCAGAACGAGCGGCCGATCGTGGCCCCGGGGTGGATGTCGATGCCGGTCCGGGTGTGCGCCACCTCGGCGAGGAGCCGGGGCAGGATGCGGACCCCCAGGCCGCACAGCTCGTGGGCGATCCGGTGGATGGCGATCGCGAGGAAGCCCGGATACGCCGCGATCACCTCGTCGAGGCTCTCGGCGGCCGGATCGCCCTCCGCGATCGCCCTGGCGTCCTGCTCCAGCCGGTCATGGATATCGGGCAGGGTGGCCGCGAACGCGTCCACGATCCGGTCGGTCTCCCCCGGCTCCGCGAGCGGCGCGACGAGATGACGAACGTCGCGTTCGGCCAGCGTGAGCCGGGCCTGCAGCTCGTCGGCGGTGCCGGCGGCTCCCTCGGAGAGCTGTCCGAAGAGGATCCCGAGCAGCTCGTCGACGAAGACGGCGACATCGCGCTTGAGCGGGAAACCCCGATCGCCCGCGAGGCGTTCCTCGGCGAGGAGCGCGGCGAAGGCATGGACGCGATCGTGCGGTTGGCTCATGGGCATCGACCTCCGGAGGCTCGGCCGCCTACCGCTCGCGGTAGCTGATCGGCAGGACGACGGATGGGCCGGCGAGCCGGTCGGCTCGCCGGAAGAGGCGCGCGAACTGCGTGGGCACCCACCAGCGCAGGACGTAGAGACGGCAGCCGACGCAGATCCCGGTGGCGGCCAGCACGACCTGGAGGATCGCCACGGCCCCGGCCAGGAGCCAGCCGAGCGCCGGTGCGCCCACCGCGAACGCGACGGCGCCGAGTCCGATGAACGTGGCGCCCAGGGCCTGGGCGAAGCGGGGCGGGTACTCGTGCTCGAGCGCCACTGGCCCGAGGCGGAACGTGCGCCGGATGACGGGCCACAGGCGGCCGGGCACGAAGAAGCGGGTGCCGAACGCGGCAGAGATGGTGAGGTTGAGGCCGACGAGGACGGCAAGCCACGGCAGGGACAGGCCGAACCCGAGGGCGAGGACGACGGCCGAGACACCGGCGCCGAAGCGCTGGCCGCGCGGGTCGACCTGGCGGGCGGGTGGGGTGAGGACGCTGGACACGGATGGGGACCTCCGGGGAACGCGGGCCGGCGAGCGACGGCATGCGCCGCTCGAGGGGCAGAAGGAGTCGCGAGTCCCGGTGGAGGTGGGTCCGGCGGTCAGCAGCCGACCGCGCGCGCACCCTGCACCGGCACCCGCCGGGGACAGGAGCAGCGGAGTCCGATCTGCGACACGGTGCGGCTCACGGGGCCGAGCATACCCGGCCTGCCGCAAGCGCGCCACGGCGGGCCCCGGACGCCGACCGACGGCCCGGCCGATCACGCGCCGCGCCGCGTCACCTCCCGGTCTCGGTGCGGACGATCCGCGCGAGCCACGCGTGGATGCGCCCGTCCGGAAGGCGCGTGTCAAGCCATTCGGGGTCGATGGCCTCCACGCTCCAGCCGTTGCGGAACGTCGCGCGGATCTCCCCGGGCGAGATGCGTCGAGGGCCGCGCCCGAACGGGTTCCGGTCGCTCCAGCACAGGAGGAACGCCCGGCCTCCGGGCCTGAGCACCGTGCCGAGGCTCGCCGCATAGCGTGGACGTTCGGGATCGTCGAAGGTGTGGAAGAGCCCGACGTCGAGGACCGTGTCGAACGTCCGGCCCAGCGACGCGAGGTCCAGCGCGTCGGCGAGCAGGAACTCGGCTGGGAGGCCGCGGTCCGCCGCCTTCCCTGCCGCCCGTTCGATCGCCGCAGCCGCGACGTCCACGCCGAGCACGGCGTGTCCCCGGGCCGCCAGGTAGAGCGCGTTCTCGCCCGTCCCGCACCCGGCGTCGAGCACCGATCCGACGATCACGCCGCTCCCGGCGAGCCGGACCAGCGCGCCCTGCGGCCGCCCGATATCCCAGGTTGGCCTCCCGCCGTCGCGGTATGCGTTGTCGAAGAACTCGACCATCCGGTGCCTCCGGCCGAGACCGTACTCTGCCTCGTCCCGAACGGTACCCGCTCCCGCCCGCGAGCCGCGGCGTCACGTAGCATGGCGGCGTGGCCCTCCCGATCGCGCGACGCGCGACCCGTCTCTCGCTGCCGCTCATCGGCGCGTTTGCCGTCGGTGCCATCGCGTACGGTGGCCTGTACACGTTCCCTGCGATCTCGGTCGCGTTCGCGAGCGAGTTCGGGATCAGCCGGACGCTTGCCGTCACGCCCTGGACCATGTTCCTGGTCGTCACGGCGGTGGCGAGCCCGCTCCTGGGACGGGCGTACGACGAGTGGGCCGATCGCGACCTCCTGACGGCGTCGATGGTCCTCCTGGCCGCGGGCTGGCTGACGGTCTACCTCGCGCGCGACATCTCGCTCGTGATCCTGGCCTACGCGGTCTTCATGGCGCTGGGCCTGCAGCTCTCGTTCATCGGGACCTCGACCGCCATCGCCCGGCGGTACGCCGGCATGTCCGGCCTCGCGCTTGGGATTGCCTACGCGGGCCCGGGGATCGGGGTCGCGATCGCGCTGCCGATCGCCGGCGGGCTCATCCAGACGGCCGGCTGGCGGTCGTCATCGCTCCTCTTCCTGGCGACCTGCCTGGTGGGCGTCGCGTTCGTCTGGCTGATGACCAGCGGACCGGCGATCATCGTGCCGGCGCGACGCCGCGTGCGGCCCAGCCCGGCCGGCGAGCCGCCGGACGCCGGGCTGCCCGGTACGCGCGCCACCGAGGCAGGTCTCGCGGCCCGCGCCTCTGGCCTGCACGAGACGTCAGCTCCCGGCGCGGTCTCCGCCGCGCACGAGGTCCCGCCGATCGGCAGCGGCGAGCACGCGCACAGCGTTCGCCGTGTCGTGCACACCCGGCGGTTCTGGATCCTGTTCGCCGGCGCCGCGGCAATCGGCGTCTTCGACGAAGGCCTCCTCCAGGCCTTCATCCCGAGCGCGGTCAACAGTGGTCTTGGAGCGGACTGGGCGGCCGCGGCGCTGGGGTTCCAGTCGCTGGCATATGTCGGCGGCCAGATCGTCGGGGGCGGACTGTCCGATCGCGTCGGCCGCCGAATCGTGGGCGTGCTTGCCGCCGCCGCGGTGGCCGGGGGTGTGGTGGCGGCCCTCGGGCTGGTCGCCTCCGCGCCGGGGCTGGCGATCGCCGGTGTCATCCTCCACGGCATCGGGACCGGCGCGACGATCGCGGTCCGCTCGGCTGCGTTCGGCGACGTGTTCGGCGGGGCCAGCTTCGGGTCTATCTTCGGGCTCCTGGGCGTGGCCTACCCGGTCGGCGGGACGCTGGCCGTGTACGCGGGCGCGATCGCGTTCGACACGACCGGCTCCTACCTCCCGCTGATCCCGATCATCCTCGCTGCGCTGGTGCTCTGGTCGGTGGCGCTGTGGATCGCCGGCCCGCGGCGCTCGCCGGCGACGGCGGCCGGAGCGACGCCGGGTCCGCGCCCCGCCTGACCCGCGCCCCGCTGCGCCGACGCCGGTGCGAGGCGACCGCGCCTATGCGTCCGAGGCAGGCGGTTCCCCGCCCGGGATCGTGAACCAGAACCGCGCCCCGCCACCCTCGCGGTTGCAGCCGCCGAACGTTCCGCCGTGCGCCCGAACCGCGCTCGCGACCGTGGCCAGCCCAAGGCCCGACCCGACGCCCTGGGCATGGCTGCCCCGGATGAACGGCTCGAAGAGGCCGTCGCTCGGGTCGTTGCCGAGGCCGGGTCCTCGGTCGAGGACCTCGACCGTCATCATCCGGGCGCCCGGGCCATCATCGACCCGGCAGCGCACCTGGACCTCGCTCCCGCGGCCCCCGTAGATCACGGCATTGTTGAGCAGGTTCCCGATGGCGTGCTCGACCCGCGTGCGATCGACACGGACGACCGCTTCGGGCACATCGAGGGTGACTGCCACGCCGCGCTGGCGAGCAAGTGGATCCACGCCGCGGACGACCGAGGACACCATCTGCTGGAGCTGAACGGGGCGGCGTTCGATCCGGCGGGCATCCTCCTGGGTGGCGGCAAGCTCGAGCAGGCTGGTGGCCAGGCTGCTGAGGCGGATCGCGTCGCCCTGTGCCTCACGGACGGCCTGCCGATACTCACGCAGGCTTGCGTCGTCGCGTTCGACCATCTCCAGCTCCACGCGGAGCGCCGCGAGGGGCGTTCGAAGCTCATGGGCCGCCATGGCGACAAACAGGCGCTGGCGTTCGACGGACTCGGCGATCCGGTCGAGCATCCCATTGAGCGTGAGCGTGAGCCGCCCCACCTCGTCCATCCGCGCCGGTGGGGTGAGCCGTCGGTGGAGATCCCCCGGGCCCAGCGTCGCGGCGTCGTCGATGAGCCGGTCCACGGGCCGAAGCGCCCGCCCGGCCAGAAGCCAGCCCCCGAGCAACGAAGCCGCGCCGACCGAGAGTCCGACCCCGATCAGCAGTCGTGCGAGTGCCACCTGGGTGTCATCGATCGGCTGGAGGTCGGCGCCGGTCACCACGATCGTCCCATCCGAGGCCGTCTGCGTCTGCAGCAGGTAGTGATGGCCAGCCATGTCGAGGACGCCGTTGCCAGGCCGGATGTTCGTCGGCGCGTTGCTGCTGGCGTCAGTAATTGAGCCAGTGGCCGAGAAGAGCGCGACGAAGACTCCGGGCGCGTCTTGGTTGGCCTGTTGGAGCCCCGCCTGGCCGGAGTTCTCGAGCGAGGCGAGGACCCCGGTCGCGCGGGTCTGGAGTGTGGTCTCGAGCGAGGCCCGGAGCGCGGCGCCCATCTGCCACCAGACGACAAGTCCGACGATGAACAGGGTCAGGACGACGCCGGCCCCGTAGCCTGCAGCCAGGCGCGAGCGAATGCTCACGCGCGAGGATGGGGCTTGCTCGTCGGGCGAAGGACGTACCCGACGCCGCGCACTGTCTCGATTCTCGGCCCCCCGGGGTTGGCTCCCAGCGCCTGCCGGAGCGAGCGGACGTAGACGTCGATGATCCGCGGGTCACCATCGAACGCCCAGTCCCAGACCTGGTCGAGGATCTGGGCCCGTGTGAGAACCGTGTCGGCGCGGCGCGCGAAGAACTCGAGCAACGAGAACTGGCGGCCGGTCAGGCCCAGGTCCCGCGAGCCGACGGTGGCGCGGTGGGCAGCCGGATCGAGCTCGAGCTCACCGACGATGATGCTTGTTGGTCGGTCGCTCGGCCCGCGTCGGTCCAGGGCCCGGAGCCGTGCTTCGAGCTCGGCGAACGCAAACGGCTTGACGAGGTAGTCGTCAGCCCCGACGTCGAGGCCCCGAACCCGGTCGGTCACGGCGTCGCGAGCCGTCAGCATGAGCACTGGGCTCCAGTTTCCAACCGCCCGGAGCTCCTGGCAGAACGCGAACCCGTCACCGTCGGGAAGCATCACGTCAAGGACCAGCACGTCGTGCTTCGTCTCGGACAGGAGCCATCGCGCCTCCTCGACCGTTCCCGCGACGTCGACGGTGTGCCCGGAGCGATGAAGGCCCCGGACGAGGACAGAACGAAGACGCTGGTCGTCTTCGAGCACCAGGATCTTCATGAGGGCATTGTGGCTGGGCCGCGTGAATCGAATGTGAATCGACCGTGACGCGCGATTCACCGAGGGCTCACGGAGCACGGCGCAAGGTGAGCCGGCGATCGGGCAGAAGCCCCGATCCCAACCAGGAGACAGAGCCATGAAGCTCGACCGTTTCCGCGCTCCGGCGCTTGCCGCGACCGCGGTCCTGCTCATCTCGGGCGGCGCCAGCGTCTTTGCCGCGGGCCCCATGTCGGCCACCCCATCGCCGGTGACACCCGTCGTCCAGACGCAGCCCACCGACACTGGTACCACCACGCTCCAGGTGGGCGCCCAGACCACGGGCGGTCAGACCACGGGCGACCAGACCACGCCGGATGTCGCCGGCGCAGCGACCACCGAGGCCTCGGAGACCGCCACGGCCGAGACCGCTGCCGAGGCCCCGGCGGGCACGGAAGCCGCGGGCACCGCGTCCGATGGCCCCGGCGGCAACGCTGACCTCGCGGGCCAGAACGTCGACCACCAGTTCGACGGCCAGGAGTGACGCCCGCCTTCCGTTGAGTCGAACGGACCGGCGACGTCGATGGGCGGAGCCGGTCCGCCTCACTTCCGCCTCACTGTCTGTCCTCGCTGGGCTCAAATTGAGGGGCGCCAACCCCGGGATGTCATCGGCCGGCCTGCTCCGCACCGCCGCATGCTGCCGCTCGGTCCGATGTCGCCCGACCCGTCCGCTCGTGTCGGCCGAGACCGCCGAGGACGACAGGCGTGCCGGGCGACGGGATCCGGATCCGGGTGCCGGACGCCACGGGCGAGCACAAGACCGTCGAGTTCACGATGGCCGGGATCGCCCTACGAGTCCCGACCGCCTCGAAGGACGCGTTACTCATGGTCATGGTTGCCCTTCTAGCGGCAACCGCGGTCACCGATCGTGGCCTGTCGAGAGCGTGGTGGCCGCGCTGCGGAACCGATGATGGGCGCCCAGAACGAGTCGGGCGCGCATCTTGGCAGCGCTCGCACGACGGCCGTGAACTCAGGATCGTTCGTCGTGGGGTACGGTCCGCGGGTGATGTCCCATCGGTGGCCGGCCGGCCGCCGCGAGCCCGCACCCCGCTCCCGGTCCGGGCCGCTGGATGGGTTGTTGATCGCGCTACTTGGGATGGCACTTGCGGTCGCGGCGTGCGGGCAGATATCCGCGTCTAGCCCGCCAGCGGCCGTAACGCCCGCACCTGCGTCGCCGGCGGCCGCCGCAGCGGCGTCCGTGGCCCCCTCCTCCGTCGCCCTCATACGGACCGCCACGCCGACCGTCGCGCCACTCGCAGCGGTCCAGGTCCGCGTCGCTCGTTCCGCTATCGGTCTCCCCTCGGCTCGCAGCCGCGCCATCGCGCTCGTGTTCGATTCCGCGATTCTGCTGTGCGGCGGCCTCACGAGCGCCGGCACCACGACCGGTTCGATCCTGCGGATCGACCTCCGATCGGCCCGCGTGACCGAAACGGGTACGCTCGCCGCTGCCGTACACGACGCGGGGGGAGCTGTCCTCGGCCGTTCCGGGTTCGTCTTTGGCGGAGGCAGCGCCGGGCCAGGCTCGGTCGTCTAGCGAGTCGGCCCGACGGGCGCAGCGATCGCCCTTGGCCAGCTGCCGGCCGTCCGGGCCGATCTCGCGGCGGTCTCGATGGACGGGGAGCTCGTCGTCGTCGGAGGTGGCACGCCGGCCCGCCCGGACGCTCGGGTGCTGGCAACGAGCGACGGCCGCCACTTCCGGATCGTGGCGAAGCTCCTCGTCGGGGTCCGGTATCCAGCGGTCGCGGCCGTCGGTGGCATCGTGTACATCATCGGGGGGAGCACGCCGTCGGGCGACGTGCGGGTGATCCAAGCCGTCGACCCACGCACAGGGGTCGTACGGGTGATCGGGCATCTCGCGCACGGGTTGTCGCACGCCACGGCGCTCGTCGTCGGGGGAGCTTTCCTCATCGCCGGTGGGCAAGCGGGCGGCCGGGCCCAGGACGCGCTCTGGCAGCTCGACGTGGCCCGCGGAACCGTCACCCGCATCGGCCGGCTGCCGTATGCGGTCTCGGACATGGCCGCCGTCGTGGTCAATGGCATTGGGTACTTGATCGGTGGCGAGGGGCTGCGTCCCGTCGCCTCGATCATCACACTCAGGCTGCCATGAAGCCGAGCGCGGCGGGGCGGCTCGTCGCTGGACGCGTGATCGCTGGCATCGAGATCGTCACCGTTGGCGTGGGCATAAACCGTCGACCCTCGCTAGGCGCCCCGTCCGCAGGCCTCGGGTGCGCAATCGCGCGTCCCCCCGTTCGCTTGAGGCGGGTCGCACTTGAGAGCGCGCTGAGCGGCCGGTGAGCGACGGCCGGAACCGCAGTCCTACTGTGCGGGCGAAGCGCTGGCACGTCCGGCTGACATCGTCGACCGCCAGCCCTAGCGCCTCGAGCCTGACCGGCCCTCCGAGGGGATGAGCCAGGGTCAAGCTGGCGGCCCGGTCGGCAGGCTTCCACTCGACCGAGGCCGGGTCATGCTCGATGAGGAAGGGCGGCTCGGACGGCCCGAGGCGAGGCGGAGCAGCAAGGCGCCAGCTGACGAGGCCCTCGTCGGCGTGCTCCCGTTCGTCGACGATCGGATCGCCAAGATCGGAGCCCGGTGCGCGGAGCGCGGCAAGATCGGTCGCGAGCACGTCGGGATCGCCGGCGACTCCCCGGATTCACGTGGCGCTCATCTGCCGCCGCCTAGGCTGCGAGCAGCGAGCCCGGGTTGATCCCGGCCAGGCCGATGTCGAGCACCGTGGAGCGGATCCCAGATGAAGCTGAAAGCCGCAGCAGCGGTCATCCTCCTCGCGATCGCGATCGCGGCGGTCTGGTCGGTGGTCGCTCCGCCCTTCGGCCCCGGGCCCACCCAGTACCTGACGTCCGCGGTCGTCCGGACGACGATCGCCCAGCAGGTGGTCGCCAGCGGCTCGATCCGCTCCGCCGCGACCTACGATCTCCCCTTCGGCGCGAGCCCCGTCCTCGAGCTCGGCGCTCCCGCCGCCGGTGGATCGGGAGGGACCGTGTGGCTGGTCCGCACGTCACCCGGGGCGCGGTCCTCGCCACCGCCGACACCACCGCTGCGACAGCCTCCCTCCAGCTCGCGAAGGCCGGCCTCGCCGCCGCGAAGGCGCGCCTCGCCGTGGACGGCGCCGGGCCGACTGCCGCGGATCGCGCGGCCGCCTATGACGCAATCCGCCAGGCCCAGCAGCAACTCGATCTCGCCCGCCAGACGGGATCGGTGACGAGCCAGCAGAACACGCTCCAGGTGCGCCAGGCGGAGGCAGCCCTCCGGGCGGCCCGGGCCAGGCTCACCGCCGACCAGACTGCTGGTCCCCTCACGACGACGATCCAGGCCGACCAGGCCGCCGTCCTTGCCGCTCAGCAGCAGGTGGACACCCTGACTCTCGAGAACCAGAGGGCCGCCAGTCAGGCCGCGGCGCTCGCCCAGGCAGACGCTCTCAAGGTGAGCCAGGCGCAAGCCGCGCTCCAGGCTGCCCAGGCCAAGCTCGTTCTGGACCTGGCGGTCAATACGCCGGCGCCGAGCAATACGCCGGCGCCGAGCAATACGCCGGCGCCGAGCACGATGCCGGACACGATCCCGGCCGACCGTGCCGCCGTGACCCAGGCCCAGCAGCAACTCGACACCGCCAATCTCGAGCTGGCGAGCGCGAGCACCCAGGCGGGCCAGTCAGCCCAGCTCAGCGCGCTCAAGCTCAGTCAGGCCCAGGCGGCCATTCAGGCCGCCCAGGCCAAGCTTGCCGGCGACCAGACCGCCGGACCACCGGTGGCGACGATCCAGGCCGACCAGGCCGCGATCGCTACCGCCCAGGCGCAGCTCGACAGCCTCAAGCTCTCCATCAAGTCTGCCGCGACCCAGGCCACTGGCCAGATCTCCTCCGCGACGCTGTCCCTCTCGATCGCGCAGAACGGCTACGCGAGCAAGGTCGTCGGCGCGACTGCGGCCACGATCGCCTCCGACAAGTCGGCTGTCGTCGGCGCCCAGGAGACGCTCCGCCTCGCCCAGGTCACCCTGGACGGCGCGACCCTCCGAAGCCCGGTGGACGGGATCGTCGTCGCGGTCAATGTCGTCCCCGGTGCGGCCGCACCGCCAGCCATGGACATCGCCGTCGCCGACGCAGCGCTCCAGGTCACGGCCACGGTCACCGAGACCGACCTGCCCTCGCTCAAACTGGGCCAGAAGGCGGACGTGTCGCTCACCGCGCTCGGGGGCACCGCGACCGGGACCGTCCTGTCGATCTCGCCGACCGGCTCGATCCCCGGGTCCGGCGGCGTCGTGACCTACCCGATCGTGCTCGCCCTGGCTGCCCCGCCGGCGGGCACAACCTCCGGAATGAGCGCCCAGGTCTCGATCACGACGGCCCAGGCACAGAACGTCCTCGCTGTACCGTCCATCGCCCTCAACGGCGGCGCCGGCCAGTACACCGTCCGGGTGCTCGATGCGTCCGGGACGCCGCAGGATCGGCCGGTCCAGGTGGGACTCGTCACCGGGACACTGGCCGAGATCAAGGCAGGCCTAGCCGTGGGCGACCTCGTCGTCACCGGGACGGTCGCCCCCCTCGCGGGCACGAGCACCTCCGGTGGCGGCCTGCCGGGGCTCCTCCCCGCCGCTCCCAACAACGGGGGCGGGGGCGGCTAGGCATGAGCACGCCGATCATCACCATCGAGGGCATCAGCCGGATCTATCGGACCGGTCGCATCGACGTCGCCGCCCTCCGCCGCGTCGACCTCGTCATCCGCGAGGGCGAGTTCGTCGCCGTCGTCGGACCGTCGGGCTCGGGCAAGACCACCCTCATGAACATCCTCGGCTGCCTGGACCGGCCGACGACCGGCCGGTACGTCCTGGCCGGCACCGACGTGGCGGGCCTCGACGACGACGGACTTGCCAGACTCCGGAGCCGGGAGATCGGGTTCGTCTTCCAGTCGTACAACCTGCTGCCCCGGATGTCCGCGCTCGACAACGTCGCGGCGCCCCTCATCTACCAGGGCGTGCGGCGT
>Ga0307375_10004366_pt1 | contig 13522 bp, 12 predicted proteins | sample TR1MG_FD_202531 | JGI IMG/M metagenome (GOLD analysis project Ga0307375, IMG submission 202531) | Soil microbial communities from Risofladan, Vaasa, Finland - TR-1 | ecosystem: Environmental > Terrestrial > Soil > Coastal area > Acid sulfate soil | place: Finland: Risofladan, Vaasa | collected...
GACTTCACCGTAAACTGCCCCATACGCATTTATATACCTCTTTCACTATAATATCTTATTGAGGTTACTAAAAATGAGCACGATCAGAGAAAGAATTCGGCAGGATTTTCCGGGAACCTATACCGTGATATTCCGCTATCTCAAACGTGCGCACCTCACCGCTAAAGAGGAAAAGGAGTTCTTCACCGTCTTAGGACAGCTCTCCAAACCCCAAGCCTTCGCCCTACTAAATAAATTGAACCATTATAAGAGTGGATTCTAATTCCTTCCCCTTTTTTTATGATATATTTTCAGACAAGTTCATCAATTTGATATAACAAATAAAGAAGTCGAAAATAGTGATAGATACCCTCCATCGCTTTATTATCCTGATTAAGGGAGACACAATTGAGATATATTTTACAACATTATTTTAGTTATTTAAATGATCTGATTTTTATAGTAAGTGAATGTATGGTTTCTATACTCAAAATTGAATGAAACGAGTTGAAATGAAATGGTACAAGAAGAAAGAGATAAGCATGGAGAACGGAAAAAAGCACGGATTTATATTGGAAGCAAGATAGTCGGCTACCTTTTCTTAGCAGTTGCCATAATCCTCATTTTCCAAGCGGTTCTAAGCATACTAAATGTTTTTGGAATAATTACCATTATGCCATTCTCTCAGTATTTAAGTGGGCCTTCTTATATTGTGCAAGCCTTCGAAGGATTCTTCCTTATCAGTGTGATAACGACATTAGCCTTTGCAGTTATCGCCATTGTATGTACTGTCGGGCTCTTACAAGAACAAGAATGGGCTGCCGGGATTGCCTTAATCCTTCTTGGCTTAGTCGGCTTTACTATGGCAATGCATTTCCTCATTAATCCCGGCGTCGTTGGGTCTTTGACCTTAATCTTGGAAATTATCGTCTTTGGCATAGTTGCCTTTAGCAGTGCGTATATTGCGAAAAACTTCAAGCGCTATGATTAGAGATGGTGATCAATGAAAAAACGTACGTATCTTTTATTTAGCACTCTGATTTTCCTGACTCTCCTACTGTTACCTCCAATTAATCGAGCTACCGATTGGTCTATCATTGCCTATGATGATGGGGATCCAGAATACTACATCAGCTTGCCTGAAAATACCTCCGTAGCCGTTAAATTTACTCCTACTACCGATCTTTTCAAACTTACGGGTATAGTTATTTATTCTGATACATCTAATCTTACACAAGTTCAAGTTTCCGTTTTAAATGCTAGCAATTTCGATGTACTGATGGATCCTATTATTCCCTCTCCGGCGTTTGGTCCACCGCCCTATGATGTCGATTTCGGGGACAACTCGCTCATCTTCATACCCACTAATGTCACTGAATTTTATGTGGTGGTGCAATGGATCATGAATAATTCCCCTTACTTTGGGATCGGCATTGATGAGTCGGAGGATGCGGGACGGAGTTATATCAATCAAACTGGCACGTTGCAATTATATACCGGAAAAAATGTCATGATTCGAGCCCGTGTGGATGATATCAATGCCCCGACCTTCGATTATATACCTTTACAATACGGGATGGTCAATACCCCGCTTTCAATAAGTGTGGAAGTTCTGGATGAATTCAAAGTCGAATCCGTTACCCTCGCCTACCGCACTAACGGCTCTACTAGCTATGATACTACCAGTTTAACCCTTGTCTCCGGCGATACAAAACGGGGCATTTGGTATGGGCAAATCCCTGCAGAATATGTTACAACCGCTGGCGTAGAGTACTATATTTGGGCTACTGATTCTGGATTCAATCAACGCTATTATGGGAACGCTACGACACCATTCTACGTTCAGATCGTTAAAGCAGTTACTCTGCCTTTATATCTTGGGATCATTATTATCGTAGCTATCTGCGCTGCCGCGATTGCATTTTATTTCTACCTACCCAAATATGAAGGGGCGGAACCAAGGTGAAACGCATCTATGTCATTCTATCTGAGATTACCTTGGTTTCGTTACTAATTATCAGTTTGTTGGGATCACCTCTTTTAATACCAATTATCAAAAACTTAGGTCACTCCAATCTTCAGCAAGATACTCCCACCACTAAATGGACCTATATGGTCTATTGCGATGCGGATAACAACCTAGATTCCTACGGGATAGCCGATTTGAACGAAATGGAGGAAGGCTTTGATAATGCGGATGCTAGCTATGTCAAGGTCATCTGCTTCATCGACCGCGAATATTCCGGCGCGACGACCTATCAAGTGGTCCATGACACTTCCTCATCCATCGCGTCGACCGCCTTAACAACGGGCTTCCCCTCGGAGCCGAACATGGGGAGCAAAACGACCCTCAAGAACTTCATCCTTTACGTGTTCAATAACTTCCCCGCGGAGCACTATGTACTCGACCTCTGGGATCACGGCGCTAGTGTATATGGAATTTGCTACGATGATACAAGCAGCAATGATAAACTCTCCTTTGATGAGGTGGATGAAGCCATCGCGGAAGCCTGCATTGCGGCGGGTGAAACCATCGACATCTTAGCGTGTGATGCCTGCCTCATGCAGTGTTTGGAATGGGACTATGAAGTTCGAGAGTATGTGAATTACATTGTGGCGTCTGAGGAGACCATCCCTGGAATGGGTTTTCCGTATGATGACATCATTGATTCACTCTGTGATAACTATAACTCCTTTGCTACAACCCCTGTAAATTTTGCCAATGATATGGTCCAAGACTATCACGATTCCTATTCTAGCAGCTATGACACGACCCTTTCGTGTGTCGATGTAACAAGTCCCTCCATTGATAATTTAATTGATGCCTTTAAACTCTTCACGGCGGATTTAACCTCCGCTATACTCGGAGGGCAGAAGACGCAAATAGAGGCTGCACGGGCGGCGACGCAAGAGTTTTATTATGAATTCATAGTCGATCTCAAGGATTTTGCCCAGGAAGTGAAAAGTCGCATTCCCTCTTATGTCCCTCACGTGGATCTGTTGATCGATAATATTACTGCTGCCGTTACGATCACGAGACAGCATAACAATCCAGGGGCGCAAGGGATCGCAATTTATTTTCCCGCTACAGAGGATGATTATGACAGTGGCTACGAAACGGTGATTGACTTAGGTGAAGAAACAGATTGGGATCTCTTCCTAACATCCCTCTATTCAGGGACGGTTGTGGGCTTGACGCTCTTCGACTATGATTTTAATGATGCTGTTAGTTTACCTGGAAGTGATGGGGATGGTATCGTAGAGCAAGGGGAGACGGTTAATCTTACGCTTACTATTAAGAACACGGGCGCTATCAATGCGAAACTTGTGAATGGTACACTCAGTTGCTCTGAAGGAAACATCTCTATTTTGGTGGATTATCAGGAGTACGACAATATTCCATTTGGCAATACGAAAGTGAAGGATTACCAATTCAGTGTCAATATAAGTGCTCCAACGGGTCTCATTGTGCTCTTTACCTTTGTTATCAATGCAACCTTCAACCCAAATTATTATGTTACTGAATACATCTATGCAATCATCAATGTCTCTACCATCATGGGAGGCGACAGTTTCGAGCATGCGGTGGCAATTGGCGAAGGGCTCACCTACAGTTTTTTACCTGGGCCCGACCCAACCGACTCAAGTGGATGGTTCAAGATCAATGTCTCAGAGGAGAAATATCTCATAGTATCACTGCTCATGGGTGGAACTGATTTTGATGTCTATGTATATAGACCATCAGGATCGCTATTGGGTGCGGGTGCAACGAATCTCTATCCTGATACGTGCATTGTATATGCTTCAACCACGGGGTATTATCGCATGCGGGTCGTACCATATGCCGGATCAGGCGTTTTTACTCTGAATGTGACAATTTCGGATGATCGTGGACCGGAAGATGGGCTTTCATACGGCACAGCGTTTACATTGGACAATGATACCACTATGCCAGAACAAGGGACATTTCCAAGCGGCAGTTGGACAGGCTACATGTATTATCGGGTATATCTGTATCGTGGTGACGCAGTGGATGTTACTTTAGAGGCAGCAGGCGGGACAAATTTTGACCTCTATATTCTGGATAGTGCCTTTAAAGTAGTGGATTCCAGTACATCCACGAGTAGTTATCCTGAATCAGTCTATGCAGCAGCTCCTTCTGAAGGTTACTTCTATATCATAGTGGTTCCAACGAGCGGATCGGGTGTTTTCGATTTAACAGTGGAATTCGAAGAGGCGTTCATGCTGGATATCTGGATGATTGCGTTAATCGTGATAATTCTAGTGGTTGCAGGAATGGCTGCAATAATCCTCTACTTCAAAATGACCCATTAATTCTCTTTTTTTTTGGATACATGCGTATAATATCTTTCGTTTTCAGAGCGAAATCTGGGGGAATCCGGTAGCGTTTCGGGGTCTGTTTGCGATCCAGTTCTAAGAAACCGAAAAGCTCTAACCAGACAAGGGTATTTGCTAATTTTCGAACCTGTTTTCCATCCTCACTTTCGATCCCGATGACTTTCCGTAAGCGCTTCACCGTGATATATTCGTTGTGGGGGTGATACATTTGCGAAATTACCTGCAGGATATCTGGGAATTCTACTTCCAATATTGATCAATCCTCGCCTGTTTTCCTTGAGGCACTCTTTTTTCTTTAGACTCTTTCTCAACGGAGGGGTTCAGTTGGAATAACGCCTGAAACTGATCAATCTTTCTTTGGAAATTCGCATCAGTCCGCTTTTCCATTAACTGATGAATTTGTTCGGAGCTTTTTTCAAGCGCGGGATTCATAAGAAGTTTGAAGTCGCGTTTCAACATCTGTCGAATAGCACATCGAATGAATTCACTCTTGCAGTGATAATTCTTATCAGAGACAATTTTGTCGATCAGTTCAAGGTAAAGTACTGGTAAGTGAATTGGCGTATTCCGCATTTTTCCTCAACAGAAATGATCTATAGGAAGATAAAGAACACACATTTTATAAAAGTTTTTTCCTTGAAAGCGAATTTTTTAGCATAATTTCCCCTCTCTCCCTGTTTATTTATTTCGATAATATTTTTAGTAGTAACGGGTAGTTTCCACTGGAACTTTTAATTGAAAATCCAAATTTCTCCTCCTAAATTTCATAGGAAGCTATCCGCGAGAGGCAACTATTGGAATTGTCATGATAAATGAATTAACTAATAAGCGAAATTCGCTTTATGTCGGGGGGTATATCAAGTTATTAATAAGAATAACTTCTCCCAATTTTATTCCTCAAGGTGCCCCGATAATAATAGGGAATATTATTAAAAGGAAATTTCTATAGTTCATTAGAGTTAAAATACCACTAAAACATTAGGCGGTTCATGTGCTTCAAGAGACGATCTTCAAGGGCGAACGGGCGTTAAATGCGCTCGAAATGGAGATAGTCGAAAAGAAAACAGAAGCATTTGAGTCTGCATTAAATTCGCTTGTTCCGATTAAAATATTAGTATACCCCTATGTGAAGGATTTTCGAAGAAAATTAATTAAACAAAAGGAAATTTTAATTGAAACGGCAAAGAAAGTCATTTCAAATCCTGACATGGAACAAAAATATGTTAGGAAGGCGGCGAAGGATTATTACTATAATAATCCCTTTCATGCCTTGGTGATGCTATACATTCCGCGTATTATTGTCCCGATGCACATCCAACGGCTTCTGAAACGGTTTGAACGGCGGACGAAACGATTTTTCCGGTTGCGTGTTAAAGAGTTTACCGCGTTTCTACAGTCTATCCAAGCGGTAGACCTTCCCAACGAGACACCGGACAAGGATTACTGGCAGCAAGTTTTTCCTGAAGATCAACAATTCACCGGATACTTACGATTCCAATATGAAAATGATAAAAAAACATTAAAGATGTTGAAAAAAGGTGCGAATTGGCGGAATTTCACTGCCTTTGACGTCTTAAACAGTTTCAGCATCAGTTTTATCCCAATATATCGGTTATTTTCAAGGATTTGGAAGAGTATTTCAGATTCCATGGAAGAATATACGAAGCGGAAAGTCCTTGAATTTTATCTCATTGATAGCTTATCCACACATGTATATAATATCCTGAAGGAAAAGAGTTATCGGTTTGTCTTGGACGAAACTTTTTCAGTATCCCCTGAACAATTCATGAAAGAGATCCATGATCCTGCATTCATAGTCCGGTTCAACCCGCAGAAGGGGATGAATGTTGAGAAACTTGGTCCGAATGGCGAACGTTATCTGGCGGTTGCGAATATGATTCTTTTCAAATTAAATATTGCATGGGACGTGTATTACCGATTCGAAGGACTAATCGAGGAATGGTGGATCGAAAATAGTAATTATCTAGATAGTATGACCGGCTATTGTATCTATGAAAGGGTTCCTGAGGGATGCCATTACTACAGCATTACCGTTAAAGTGAAACCGTCAGAAAAACTCGCTGCAATCGGCGATATGATTATTCCTACCTTAGAAAAGATGACGAAAGAGAATACTCACACGATGATGTTAAACATCAAAAAATATTATGACGAAAAAAAATCCCACTAATTTCCTTTTTTCTCCAATCTCTAGATACTTTATGTAAAATTTTTAATAACAATTCGTTTGACATATTATAATTGAAAATTTCTCTCTGAATTTTAATTTATGAGGTTTTATAAATGAAGGAGCCGATCATTCAGACGTTCGATTTGACGAAGGTTTTCGGTAGGACAATCGCAGTAAATAAATTGAATCTGAAGGTTTCAACTGGGATTCATGGCTTTTTAGGACCCAATGGGGCAGGCAAGACAACAACCATTAAAATGCTAATTGGAAGTTTATTTCCGACTGCAGGACGTATAGAACTCTTCGGACAAGATGTAAGAGGAAAAGAAACAATAAATATCCATAAGAGAATTGGGTACGTACCTGAACATCCTACGTATTTTATGGGGATGAGTGCTGAAGATTTATTGTATTTTATGGGGTCAATTTTTCATATGCCCCAGCAAGAAATTCGAGAGAGGGCGAATCACTTACTTCAGATGGTTGAGTTAACAGAGGCAAAAAATCGACCTATCGTCAAATTTTCCGCGGGGATGAAACAGCGAATTGGGATTGCTCAAGCCTTAATGAATGACCCGGAGCTCCTCATTCTGGACGAGATTACCTCCAATCTCGATCCGTTCGGCCGCAATCAGATGATCGATTTACTGAAGGATCTGCGTAGGGAGGGGAAAACAATGTTGGTTTCGACTCATATTCTACCGGAGGTGCAGAAGATGAATGCGGACTCTATCGGTATTATCGACCACGGACATCTTGTAATGGAGGGGACTATTGAGGAATTGAATCAGCGGATAGGAACGAGGATTATTCGAATCAGTCCCGCTCATGAAATATTCCGAGAAGCGCTCACTCCCCTTGTCTCGAAACTCACGGAAGAGGTGGATACATTTGTAGTCGAAACTGATGATAAAGATAAAATCTGGCGAACTATTGCGAACCTATCAATTCAGAATAATATTTCTATAACGGAATTTCGTTCCGCTGGCTTGGAGATAGAGCAAATTTTTATGAAGGCGATTGAATCTGAGAAACATCAGGAGGCTTTAAAACTTGCATAAAACACTTAAAAAGGCTAAAATTCCTATAATTCTTTTCATTATGCTTTTCTTCTTTTGTGTATTCATTCAAACTCCCTTATCCACCTCAAATCAACAATACTCCCTTCCTAATTCAAATTCAATCCCATTTCAGGCGAGTGTAACATATGAATCGGGAAATATTATCCGTGAAGATGAGACCATCGTTGATAATATTCTCGTTATGTCTTCCAATCCACTTTTGCCACCTACTAATGTAACACTAATCAATTGTACTGTTCAAGGGAGCATTTATGTATTTAATACCGCGCTTCTAAATATTTTACAAAGGTCTAATATTACCGGAAATGTAGTTATTTCCGATGACTCAAAGGTCCACATTGATAATTCTACAATTACTGGAACGATTGAATGCCGCGATTCGTCTGTAGTAAATCTTTCAAATAGTTATACCAACAGTACAATATTTTGGAAATTTGATTCCGCTAATTTAACGATATTAAATAGTAATGTTTTTCAACTGTATGAATTTGGAATAGGAGGGCAAATTCAAGTTTTAGATTCTCAAATAAGCCAAGTGTTTCTAAATGGGATTTCCTCTTCCAGAACTTATATCAATAGTTCGAATATATTATTTTTAGACGATTCCGCGAAACCTTTGGGTCTAATTACAGGACCGCTTCAATTCAACTTTATTACGCTTGAATATGGGTATTCAACATCTGAACGAGAGGTTAATCTAACTTGGATCGGCTGGGACAGTCCTACTATCGATGGTTACCTAAATTTGACTTTCCAAATCCTCGTGGATGATCAATTATTCACCGAGATAAATGGGTCTGGATTCATCAATCAATATTCTGGGTATTGTATAGTTAATATAACAGAAACTGGAACCCATAATATTTCACTTGTTTCCTTTGATGGGAATGGGAATAATTTCACTTCTACGATAAAAGTTGAGATCATCGTATATCCTAGCTTTTCTTGGAACGCGTTCCTTATTGTTGTGGTTGTAATAGTATGCTCTATTCTAATGGCTTCCATATATTTGCATAACAAACAAAAGCAGGGCTTACATAGTTCACTTCTGAACATCTTCAAAAGAGAATTATCTGAAAGCAAAATTAAAATCATAATTTTCATCGCTCTTGGAGCCGTACCCGGGATATTGCTTTTCTTCATCTTTGGAATGATAAATGTCGAATCGGGGGCTCTCTCTATCGACAGTGTTCGGAGCTTAGTGAGTATGATTTTCACGCTATTTCTCTATTATTTTGGACTCGCATTCAGTATTATGTTCGGGGCAGGTGCTATAGTTAATGCCAAAAAGGACGGATCCTTGTCATGGTTTTTAAGTAAACCTGTAAGACGATGGGAATTTCTCTGGGGCAAAATTTTTGCCTATCTGGTAATCATCATTATGGTCATGCTCTCTATCTCGCTCTCTTTCGTTCTTGGCAGTCTTTCCTTTATCAATCCTATTTATCGTCCTGATCTATTTTCTATGGGTGGCTTTATCTTTCTCATTGGGCTCTTGGCACTCATTCCCTTAACTGCTATTGTAGTCCTCTGTTCTACTGTATTTAAAAAACCCGGTCTTACCATCTTTATTCCCATTTTGCTCTTAATCGCCCTTCCTCCCATTGTTAGTTTTCTCCCCATTGTAACCCAAAATGAATATCCGCTCCTCCTGTCCTTTACCTACTACTTTGAGCAATTAGGTGGCGCTTGGGTTTCTAGCGGTGCAGGTCTCTTCGGATCAATCGGTACTACGTTCGGAGCCGCATTCGGTATCACCATAACCCCTCTATCCCTCACCACCACACATATTATTCTTATTCTCTCTAGCATCACCATTATTTGCTTTGTATTAGCAACTTGGTACATCCAAAAGAAAGATATTCCTTAATTAAAGAGGATTATCCCTCCTTCTCTTTTTACAGAACTTCTTTTCAAGCTCCTAAGTTATGGTAAAATAAGTCCATGCAATCCTAAAATGAAAGCCAACAACCCGATGAATGCTGCAAATTTGATCGTTTTTTTCACTAAATGACCCATTTCAGAGGTGGGAGTTCTAAGGATAAGGATACTATCAACAATCAATATACCATCTACCACCAAAGCGAGAATAAGATATAGAATATTATATAATCCTAAAATATAGGGAAAAGGCGAAATTATAATTGTGATTGAGAGAAAGGCAACTCCCATATAGCTGGCCTTTTTTCTTCCCCATAATACCGCCAAGGTTTTTGCATTTTCGATTTTATCCCCCTCATAATCATCTATACCTTTCATGATCTCTCGTCCCACGTTAAGCGAGAAAGCTAACAAAGCAGGCCAAACCGCCATTTCAACATGTCCAACCGATGCCCCTCCTACTAACAAACAAAAGCCGGTAAGTACCGCAACTGTGATATTCCCAATGAAACCCATTTTCTTAAACCAGAGTGAATACGCCGCAATTAATATCGAACCAATCATAATAATGAGAATGCTTGCAAAATTGGTGAACCATATAATTACATCTCCAAAAGCCATGAACGCTATTGCAAGAATAAGTGCGGTATTCTTTGAAACTTTCCCTGAAGGGATCGCCCGTTCGGGACAATTTATCTTATCGATTTCCACATCTTTCCAATCATTTAGAATATATCCAGATGTTGCGGTAGCGAAAGCCGATAATATGGCAATTGTTGTATTTACCGGATGATAAAGTAATCCACATGCTAATGCTCCAACTACTACTGCAACCGCAACCATGAAACCATTCACTAGGCGCATTAACTCTATTGAGCCTTTGACTCCTTCCATTTTTCTCAGTCCTAATATCTTAATAAAACTGATTATATTTTAAATGCCTCTAACCACTCTTTGGTTTTGCCAAAAATGACTTTCTCGGCCGACTTTAATGCCTCAACATTGTGGGATTTGGTCAGGAATGAACATATCTTCAATTCTTTTATTAACATCTTCATTTGCGTTCGTAACGCTTCCAAATCTTCACTATGGGCATATTTTAAAAAGGGATGTGCAATCCCTGCCATCCCCGCTCCGCATGCAATGGCTTTAGCAATATCAATTCCAGATCTAATTCCCCCAGAGGAAATTACATTAAATCCCATTTTTACTGCGAGGAGTGTAGAAACGACCGTCGGAATCCCCCAATCTCGAAAGTTCGGCGCAACATTTACCAACTCTTCCCCCTGCGCATGGCGATACGATTCAACTGCTGCCCAACTTGTTCCACCTGCCCCACCTACGTCGACACAACCGATTCCGACTGACTTTAAGGCTTGTAAGTCGCTTTTACTTAATCCATTCCCCGTTTCTTTAATTATAATGGGAATTTTTATTTGAGCAATAATTTCTTTGATGTTTTTTAACAGATTTTGATAATTTACATTGCCTTCCTTCTGAAGTACTTCCTGAAGTGGATTCAGGTGTATTGCTAAAGCATTCGCATCAATCATTTCAATGCATTTTTCTATTTTTTTCATGCTAGAATGATCAACGAGTTGTGCCGCGCCAATATTTCCGATCAAAAATATTTTACTCGAAACTTCTCGTGCAACACGATAGGTATCGATTAATGTTTTATTCTCTAGTGCAGCTCGCTGACTTCCAAGTTCCATGGGAATATTAAATTCTAATGCAATTTGGGCAAGGATTTTATTAATCTTTTTGCTCTCTTGATGCCCCCCAGTCATTGCATTAATTAATATCGGAAAATCAAAATGGGTCTCAAAAAATACAGTTGATAAATCAATTTTTTGGTAATTGAGTTCAGGTAAGGCGTGATGGATGAGCTCTATTTCCTCAAAACCCGTTGTTTTGGTTTTAAATCCGATATCTTCATTTAAACAAATTTTTATATGTTCCAATTTACGATTTTCTGTTTCTTTTGAGATTCTATTCACGACTCCACTGAAATTTCTATCTAACTCTTCTTTCCACGCCCAAGTTTTTCATGTGCACTTGCTAGATGCCCTGCTGCTAGCGCGGCACACAAACTTATTTCACCCGCAAGAGCTGCGGTAGTAATAATTTCTCCAAATTTCTGGCTTTTAGATCCAGGAGGGCGATCCTTATAATATCCATAGCAATCCATAATACTCAGTGCTTCTCGCTGAGTCGGAAGGTGCGTACCTCCGCCAGTGGTTCCGATTTCCAAGCTAGGCAGTAATAATGAGAAATATAAATCTCCATTTTCTAAAGTTTCGGCAGATACAATTCCCATGGATCCTTCCACTACTTGAGCTGGATCTTGTCCCGTTGCAATGAATAATGCTGCAAGTATATTTGCTACATGTGAATTTAATCCATATGCAGCTGCCTGTCCTGTTCCTAAATAAATTTTGCGATAAACTATTTCCACCATGGCCTCAGGAGTGGTTTTTAAGACATTTTCAATTAGCTCTCTCTTCAATATTATTTCGGCTTGGACCGTCTTGCCTCTTCCTAAAATATAATTTAGCGCACTTGCCTTTTTATCTACGCACATGTTTCCACTAGTAGCTATTAATTGACATTTAATAGGTGCATTTTCCATGATATAATGGCATGCTTTCTCAGATCCAGTGGTTATCATATTCATACCCATAGCATCAGCAGGAAAAACGAGAAATCTTAAGAAAATTGTTCGCCCTACAATCCATGTTTGGATATCCTGAAGATCTGCAAATGGATCCACTTCTAAAAAGATTTTTTTCAGAGATTCAAGATTCTCTTGGACCCATTGAATTAATTTTTGAGCATTCGCGACAAAGGGGGGGTCAATAATTTTCATAACGGGAGCGCGAGTCATTAAATTCTTAATAATTCGGACAGATGCGCCTCCAGATTTGGTTATTATTGAGCAGCCGCGATTAACTGATGCTACCAATGCCCCCTCTGTAGTAGCAAGTGGGAGGTAGTACTCTCCCTGCGCAAATTCGCCATTGACTTGTAATGGTCCTACAATTCCGAGTGGAAGCGATGCGCATCCAATGGGATTTTCTATATTCCTCGAAGCAGTAATAGCCATATCCATAGAGTAATGGCCAATATTATTTAACTGAGTTTTTGTATCTTCTTCGATAAATTTTCGCCTAATGGTCGTGGCTTTTTCAATGTCACCGTCCGTGTAATTCTCCACTTCGTGTAGGCGAATTTCCCCCTTCTTTAATTTTGAAATTATCGCATCTTCGTTCAATTTTTTGTCATCTTATTACTGGCTCTTGATCATCCCTTTATTGAAATACCTTGTTAAAAGGGATACATATTTCTTGCCACCAATTATATCTGATTTGGCTAGCCACCGACTGAATGGGATGGTGCACAACATATATTTAGGATAATTTTCCGTAACTTCAAAGAGGACACATCCTCCCGCAGCACCAGAACCATACCATCCTGCTAGCACTATGTCTTCCGGTTCTAATTTTAACGAAGGCTTTCTCGGATTTTCAAATCCAAGCTTTCGTGCGGTGTTTTCATCAAGGTTATAATGATGTTCTGGTTCATTTACAATTGATGCCATCCCAAACATTGTTGCTGCTGAATAGGTATTCCCGATCTTTTTCACAGGTCCTCCAATAATGCAGGGTTTTAACTCTTTCTTTACTCGCGAATCGAGATCCAATCCCAGTTTCTTTACTTCCTTCTGGAGAAAATTATAATTTGGCTGATGAAAAGTGGCGGCTTTAAGGCGATCTGGATGAACATCAAATTTATTAAGAGTCTTTTCAATGGCGCTTTCCTGAAATGCGAAATAACTTGGGGTCCCTGTCAAGCCATAACCATGAAAAGGATAAGGACAGCCTGCTCTCCTCGCAAAATCAGGGTGATCGCCTACGTGAAAATTCATTCCAATGTATTCCAAGATCACATTATATTTAGAAATCACAAAGCAGACTCCCCCTGCACCTGTATCAAGATCCAAAGGATCGCCAGGCGAACCTTGCGAAAC
>Ga0307375_10004367_pt1 | contig 13521 bp, 24 predicted proteins | sample TR1MG_FD_202531 | JGI IMG/M metagenome (GOLD analysis project Ga0307375, IMG submission 202531) | Soil microbial communities from Risofladan, Vaasa, Finland - TR-1 | ecosystem: Environmental > Terrestrial > Soil > Coastal area > Acid sulfate soil | place: Finland: Risofladan, Vaasa | collected...
TAATTCCTGTCATATCCCTGACGAAGATGTTAAATCAATTTGTCAAATAGGTAAGGAAGATTGTTGTATTTTCTGTACCGTCGGAGGAGATGGATTCAGTTGTGAGAAATTCGGATCCATGGCCAGTCATCTTCTAACCCGTCACGGTGAAGGTTCTATGAGAGCCTCACGAATAGGGAACTGTAAAATAGTTGGTAGAATCGAAGAAAAAGTCGAAAACTAATGGACATATTTGATGCGACAGCAAAAATAAAAGAATTCGTCCCAGACGGGAATTACTCATTACTTAAAATCGGTGATGAAGTTGAATTATCGTCAGGGGGATTATCAATGATGTTTTCTCTGGGTGAAGTTAAAGAGATAACGGATTACCATAAGAAAACTAAATTTGTGGGTCTGCGTAAGGGGGTGTGGGATCTACCTGGAGAAACCGTTGTAGCCGTGAGACATATTGATATACCCGACTTTGATTGGAAAAAAATGTGTGAGAACACCCCAGAAGCTGTCGACACAAAAGAGTATTGGAACTTTCTTCATGAGGAATTCCAATATTGTGATGTGATGAGCTATCCAATATTCCCCAACCTCACCAATTATTTTGCAACCAAGGGCCCATTATATGATATAAAAATTGACCTACTCCCTGGAAAGTTGAACTTCTACAAAAACAAAAAGGTCTTAGAAATTGGAGGAGGGTATGGTTACTTACCATATCTCCTGAAAGAGAATGGAATAAAACATACGTATTATCACGCAGATATCGTCAACCGATTCGATTGTGATAACTTCATTGACTTAGACGGATACAATCTGACCACCTCAATCTCCGAGAAATTTGACGTGATTGTAATGTTCGATGTGTTTCAACATTTGGGGTTGATGACAACAAAAACTTATTTTGAACAATTCGTCGAGTTACTGAATGATCACGGGCACCTAATCATCAATACCCCAATATTAAACAAAACAGAAAGACGACTAGGTGGGTTCTTTGCCCAGTCTTATATTAATCTATCCGAGAACGAATTTATTCAACTCCTTAAAGATAACAACCTTTCATTTTCCAAGATTGATTATTATTGTCGTGGTTTTTTGGAGGGGTGTTTTTACAATATAACTAAAAAATATGAAGAGAAAATGTAAACATGACTTCACCGACCCCCACGGCCATCCCGTGGATGGTGGTGGTTGTAATAAATGTGGGGAAACATGGACAGATATACAGGAGGAATATTTTGATAAAGATAGAGTCTCAAGTTCACCCAAAACAAACAGATACGGGCGACCAATGATGGTCGAAAAAAAAGAAACCCTGTACGAAAAGATTGAAAGAAAATTCCTCATGTGGTACTATACATACCCAAACTGGATCTTCTTTAAAATCTGGTGGGTCACCGTCGCCCTGATAATCATTGCCCTCGTACTGAGAGAAATATTTAAAAAATAAAGATAGGTGGAAATGAAAAAATATATCATCACAGGTAAAATCGTATTGTCATTTATATTTGATGACGTTCAAAAAGAATATCTGTTAGATGGTCAGAAAAATGAGTACCTTGAATCAAGCGGAACGACTGTGTGGTATATAACCGCAGATGGTACAAGACATGAATCCATCACAACCGCAAACATAATCGACGTAGCATTGAAAAGAAATGATATAAAAGAAATAGAATGACACAATCAAATTTTCTTTTAAAATTAGGATAATTCAAATATTTTTCCTATCTTTACATCATGGAAACAATATATGAATACCTAGACCAACTTACCATTAATGACTACTTGAAAGCTTATGGTGAGTATAAAACTGGAAAGAGAACTGGGGTATATCCCACAGGTGTCATCAGAACCGTCGCAAAAATGTGTAAACCCATAACAGGGAACTTCGACTTGACATTTGCTGAGAGACTCGTCCTTGAAAGAATCGCAGATATGTGGCACCGTCAAAACAAAGTGTAAATTATGATAGATTGGCAAGACATAAAAACCGATGAAGAAATTCATGGCCTCGTGGACGGAGAAGTTAAATTCGTAATGTTACGTGAAAAGAACCCGCCATTTTTTTGGCAAATGAGCGGTATGATCGTTGACCGCAGCCAATACAGAAACGATCTGAAAGAACGAGCAGAAATTCATATAAAAAAACAATGAAAAAAGAAAAGACATGAAAAAGATTTTTATTACACTCGCAGTTTTATTCCTGGTAATGGTAAGTTGTGAAAAAACAATTGACCCACCACCAGACGAAACAGAATACTTCACCGACATTACCTATGAGGTGACTCAAACAGGTGATGAACTCACTCCCGATATTACCTATGGTAGTTGGACTTATTCATTACCCAATTATCCCGACTCATTGGTATGGCAAGAATTACGAGCCGAAGATGTGTTATTACCTTGGACTAAAACTGTTAGTACCTGTAAAGGTCATCCTGTATCTATGGGGGCAATCGTAACAGGTAATGACAGAACCATGACGTTCAACATATATGATAAGGATGTACTGGTTGCCACGAAAACCTTTGAAAGTAATGGATTCCTCTGGGGTGGAAATTTAGAATATAACATACCAAATCCTTAATAAAATTTGGATAATTCAAATATATACCCTATCTTTACATTATGAAAAAGGTATACATAAAATTTGGAGAATTTCACTCGGATGGATACGAAAATGTCTATCAAGGTCTCCTTGAAGGAAACCATATTAGAATTGTTATCCCCGAAGCATCCTACCTGACCTACCAATCCCTCGCCAGTCACCTGGACGACTCCGTATACGTGGTTGATGGGGATGAAATCTGTGACACCACCGAAGGTGGCCTGACCCTCGTCAACGCCAGGATCGTTGGAGAACTCAAGATGGATGATGACATCAACGCATATTACTGCGATGACCATACCCTGTGGAGACTTAACAATAAACCAGAGAGAGTAAACGAAACTGTATATGAACGAGGCATCCCCGGACTTATTCAAAGGTTCGTCGATTACTGGAACGAAGACTGATATGATTGTAACAAAGAGCATATTAAAAATAGACAGAGGATCTTGTAACTTCTGTAACAGAGGTAGACTAAAAGACGATGGTCACGGGTTAGAATATCCTTATGATTTCGTATATGAATTTATTAGATCTGGGGGTAATGGGTTTAAAGCTTCCATTTGTGAAGATTGCCTCATGGAACTCACCACAAAGGTAAACATTATAAACGACAACGAATTATGATGAAGAAAGAAATTAAAACTCGATACGCAAATAAGACCATTAACAAAAACTTTTATAGTGAAGTTAAAGTTAAACCTGGTGATGAGGGGATCGGATATGGGTATATTTTTGCGCCATATGTCCTGAAAGAACACACCGAAGAATCGTTGACCGATTATAACAAGTTTATGGATGAATACCGTAAACTTCATAAACTCTGTCCAAAATGTGGGGTTATGGGTCACTCAACAACATTGATGGGTTATCCTCTTATCGAAGGTAAACGAGACGAATATAAAGATCTGAACAATTGTGTGTGTTCTAACTGTGGTAACCATCATACCACCCATGAGAGAATTAGTGAGGAGGAATTTAATAAAAAAATTATACAATGATGAAAGCCAAGATGAACATATTGGAATGGATTAGATCAACCGGAAGAGATCCGATGTTCGTAAGTATTGAAGCTCTCCGATTATTACAAGAACTTGCTGACCAACTTTGCCCCTCTCAACCCGCAGTGAGCGAGGGGGTACTTGAATTCATAAATCATTTAGAATCTGAATCTTTTAATGGTTGGTCAAAAGAAGAGAAGCGGGGATATTTAACTGCCTGTGGTTCAATTAAAGGTTATCTCTCCACCCCCACCGAGCAACCGAAGCAAGAGCTGGGCGATAATCTGGTGGAAATGATAAGTAGGGATAACAAGAGTCTTAAAAAAGCTGGGATGAATCTTGCGGAAGCGGCTTCATATGTAATTAAAGAATATGATGGTATCCACAGGCTGTCATTAGCAATCTCGGAATGGTATTCTTCAATAGGAAATCAAGGTGATAGAGATACCATCACTCACAGCGAGGTGGGGGATATGGACTTATTAAATTGGTTAAACTCAAAAGTTCAATCATTAAATAAATCAAGTTCATTTTATGGATATGTGAATAACGTTTATAAAGATCAGTTTGAAAAAGAATTTTCAGAATGGCTTAACGAATACCCCACCCCCACCAAGCCTGTTGTGAAGAGAAAGATAAGCCATCGGAAACATAATTTACCATATAACTAACCAAACTAAACCAATAGAGATGAAAACAACAGCAGAAGAGTTAAGAGAACGGGGTCGGGATTATTTAATGCAAGTAAGGCCGAATGACCTCACGGCAAGTGCCACCCTTAAAGCATTAGGGTATGGAGAAAACGGCCTTAGCGATGAGGCTGTATCCCTCCACCCCAGCGAGGGGGAGATAGATCATAGTAATTTAATGAGTTACATCAAAAAACGATGGGAGCAAATAGAAGCCACTGTAAAGCGGCATGGGTCTGATAGATTCCAGATTTATCGAACGGGTGTAGAGGACGGTGCTGCATTCGGCAATTCCACCCCCACCGATCAACCAAAGCAAGAGCCGAGTGATAGTGATGTGGATTTCAGAAAGGACATTGCAAACGAATTGACAAGGGGTGAATTGATTGACCGCCTTTGTGAGTTGCAAGTGGCATATACGGATTTAAGAGAGAAATATCTATTTCCTACTGAACCAAAGGAAATAGCCGCAGTGAGGGGGGAGGTGAGGGATGAATGATTTTCAAATGTATGAAGAGGGCAGAAAAGAAGCTCAAGCCAAACAACGTATTAAATCAACCTGTAATAAATGTCGTGCATCCGAATTTCACAACGAATGTTCATTAGGTTATTATTGTTATAATTATACCCCAAAAGAACCATGTCCTAAACCATTAACAATACAACAATTAATTAATCAATCAAAGATTAACCACTAAAGGAATAATGAATACACCAGACGATATCCGCAAATATATTGGTAAAGCCCAATACGATGCCCATGGACAACTAATCCTCAGAGGCGCCGACAAAGATAACCTACAACAATTCCTCGATGTCCGGGGATGGGGATCTATCCAACATATGGGGTTTAAAACCCTTAGAGAAGCCGAAGAGTTTCAGGATAAGGTCGGGCAATGGGTGACCGATGTTATCAATGAAAAACTCCGATCCGAAGAACCAAATATGGATCCATGGACTTGTGACGACTGTGGGAATAGTGTATATAACTGTAAATGTAACATGGTATGAACAAAAGAATCACATATCTAAAAGACTGGGGCGACAATGTGGATATCGTTTTGGGTAATAACCTGTCTCCTGAGAAATTGAAACATCTCAATCATCTAATTCGTTCCGCATACCCATGGAGCTCCTTGGGTGTGAAAACTATTGAGGAATGTAATCCTACCGGATATAAGAAACGTCTTGTGACCGCAAAAGAAATAATCTCCCTCTATGAGGAAGCAGGGGTCGAAGAAAAAGATTGGTCAAAACATTGGGAATATTATAGATTATACCAAAAGGAAATCAGAGACGGATATAAACATATGGCTAAACCCCCAAGACAAGATAATAAAACATATCTGAATAAAAGCCCATACCCTTTCGCTGATAATAAAAATAAAATACGTTACCCACGCAAAGTGAGAAAAACAGCATGGAAACGATTCTATCGCCTGTTCCCTCATTTAATGGAAAAAGAAACAAAATGAAAAGAAAATTATCACAACTCAGTTTACCCGAGCTTAAAACCCTCTATGAGGTAATTGATAGTGGGTATGTCGATGGAAATTCCACCCCTCGTATTAGAATTGAATCTGAGGGATATCACTCTGGACATGAAAAATGGAAAGAGCGTCTGGTGAAGAGGGAAGAAATCCTCAGTAAAATCAACAATGAAATTAGAAATAGAGTCAATGAAATAGATCTTAAATTCGTATCAGAAGAATTATTTAGGCATAATATTGTGTGTGCAAGGGCGACCTTATATCCTGGTAAAACAATTGAAGAAGTACACAAAATTGTTGATGAAATTGAGAAATTCTCAGAAGGATATGGGCAAGGTCTTGAACATGGTACCGCTGAAGCTAAAGTGGACACACCAGAGGTTGATATAAAACAAATAGCCTTTGAAGCGTTTTCCCTGTGGAGAGATGCTCATGATATAAAAGCCTTTAAAAATAAATTTAATAAATGGTTTGATGAAAAATATGATAGACCTGAGAAAATGTAAAAAGGGGGACAAACTTATTAGCTCCCACGGAGAAGAACTGATATATGTTGGTCCTCTCCCAGAAAGTCATTATTATGACCATGAAGTGGAATATAAAGATCCACTCAAGGGTAACGGATCTAGAACCCACGATGGGTTCGTCTTTAGAAACAATAGAATTCCAGAAACCGATCACGACATCGTGAAAATAATTCATATATAATGGAAAAGGGAGATATTATCAAAACCACAAAACACCTGAAATTTAAGGTGGTGGAACTGAAACCTAAAACAGTATGTATTAGTGTAATAAATCATTCAGAGCAGGGTCTTGGATATATCGAATGGTATAGCCCATGGAGACAATATTGTTATTTTCCAGAAGAAGAGATCATAATGGCGAATAGTTGCCTCCAAGATATTGTGGGGATGATCAAAGAGTTAATGGATAAAAGAAAAGAAATTAAAAATGGATGAAGACCTGTGTACATTATATAATTACGCCATGGGTCAATTCATGGACAAACACGCCAAAAAATATAAGTACTTCTTCTCCCATCAAGAGTTCGAAGATAACAAACATGAGATCTGGAAAATATCAGTAGCAAAAAACAAATTAATAAAAAAATTATCATGAGACAATACAGAATTAAAGAAGAAATTCGACCAAAAGGTAGCACATTTACCCCTCAATATAAAGATGAGGATTGCACAGGGTATTATAACCCCGATGATACCGATGCCGTCAATGGATATACCGAATTTAATACTTTCCTCGTCCGTGACCTTATATATGACCATAGAGGTCTGATAATCTTTAAAACCGATAACATCCAAGATGCATTGGATAAAATCGATGAAGATAAAAACCCAAGAGAAAAAATAATTAATGTAGTATATCATATAATAGATTAAATTATGAATCTACAATGGTTTTCTGAATATAAAGGGGAAGTAAAAACCCTCGAACTTACCCAAAGTCCCCTATACTATGGACTCGGTAATTATAAGGACACAGATGGTCAATTATGGGACGTTACATGTGTCTTCGGTAATATCAAGGGAAAACCCCTTATCCACGCCCGAAGGGTCACTAACAGTCCTTATTATAGTACTGGGTTCGATAGTAACCAAAATGGATTCCACCAATTTCTACCTTATAGATTTAACGTCGTAAAGGATTAGAGCTCACCCACCCCACATTTGTGGCTCATTTTATCCCCATTTTGAGCCATATCTCCATGCTGGGAGATATAATATGATCTCCACTATATTTATTGGTATGAAACTTATCATTACCGAATCCCAACTAAAAAGAACAATAATTAATATATTTATAGAAATATACACAAAGATATGAAAAAAATCATCGTTACCGAAGCCCAACTTAGTAAAGTTTTAAGTGAAGCATATCCCGAAAAATTAATCAGAAGTCTTATTAATAAATTTTATCAAGATGGGAAAGGTGGATATAGAAAATTACCCGAAGGTGAAATAAAACATTATATAGATAGATTCCAAGAAATTAAAAATTCACCATACGTGGAAGAAAAAGATATTACTAAATACGCATGGGATGAATTAAAAGATGTGGTTGACAAAAACTCGTCAAGAAAACCAGAACAAATGCGAAGACATCAACAAACCTTGAGAAAACTCGAATTACAAAGACTTAAAGATGTGATCGACCACGACTATAATGGATATCTTGAAAAAATAACCCCTCCCGATATCGACCTTGACGACCCAAATCCGCAATTACCAAGGTCTACGACTGAAGGACCAATGTGGGATCTAAGAGTCCTAGAATATTATACCAGAGATCTTAGAAAACTACTTGAACTATATTATGCTCCCACATATCAAACTAAAGAAGATGATAAAGCATATCAAGGTCAAGGAAATCTTAACGTAGATTTATCATCAGCAGCCAACGCTCTCCGAGATCAAGGAATTGAAGAATAACTAATTTGAATGGCTAAAATTATCATAACCGAAGCCCAAACTAAGAGACTAATCTCCGAACTGTTCTCTCAGAAACTGGTGCAAGAACTAATAGATAGATTTAAAGAAGAAAATCCAGATCTTGAGGATAACGTTATCAATTCCTATATTGACAGATTCCAACAAATCAAAGACTCAGCAAAGATACAACAAAAAGATATAACAAAATACTCATGGAACGATCTGGAGGCCCTAATCATCAACAACCAACCCAAACCCTCAACAAAAAACGTAAACAAAGAGAAAGATATCGTATATAATCAAAATGGGTTGGAAGTCCTATTGGGAAACTCTAAAGACTCGTGCATCATGTACGGTGAGGGTTATACCTTCTGTATCTCCGCAAGAGGGGAAAGAAACGCATTTGACAACTATCGACTGGATAATACTATATACTTTGTTATTGACCATGAAAGATCCAATGAAAAAGATGAAGAAGATAAATACATAGACCCATACCACGTAATCGTTGTTATGAAAAACCAACTCTCCGATGGGCTCACACTGACCGACGCTAATAATAGACCAATATCCATCTCACAACACCCTGACGGAGAACACGACCTAAAACTTGCTAAGACATTCGATGACCTCACCTATCTCCAACCAAAACTCAATGGACTGGAACATCTTTTTAAATTTGTTGAACCCCAAGAACAAACTTTACTCCTAAGACAATACAATGATAAACTCAAGAAACTCGCAGATGAATATGACGATGTGATATATAACCACCCCGACGATTCACAAATATTATGGCCATTCAATGGTATTAATAAAAATATGTGGGAATTTGCTAACACTATTTTTGATAAAGGATTGAGATATACTTTATATGATAAAGACAATATCCCCCAATATTCCGAAATACGTGTTGATAACCTCGATAAAGATGCGTGGACAAATGAACATAAAGTACATACCGAAAAAGATGAAAATGGTGAATACAACGGCATTTACACTATCGTTAGTAAATTTAAAAACTACCCACAGGAATACGTGGTATATATAGAGAAGGTAAAAAATATAATGAAAGAATACTTTAGGAAATTATCTCAACTAAATACCCCTAACCAATAATATGACCGAAGATATCATAAAATATGTCACCAAGAAATTATTAAATGAACGATACCTTCTTGAAGTAGAAATGCTAGAGATCCTCAACGAGGCTGAAGAAGAACTACTCCTAGAACCAGATTCAATCGAGAAACTGAAAGAGATAGCCAGAACATTCGGTAACGGATACGTCCGATGGATGTCCAATCTAATGAAGAAAGGAAACCTGAAAGAAGAAGACATATACAAATATTTTGACTTTTTTAAGTATTTCGAGGAAGGTAAAAAACTAAACCATTTTACTTCCAATGATATATTCCAATACAAAGATTCAAAACAATTTGAACAAGAGGCCATCAACAGCCACGAGAAAATAATTAATGTACAAGGTGATATTAACCCCGAAGAAGAAAAAAATTTAGTCTCCCTTCAACAAATTCAAAAATTACAATCCGTAGGGGTTATATTCTTGGGTGTAACCAAAAATAATTTCCAAGTATTTAAAATCCCAAAAGAACTTAAAGACAACGAAGAAGCTTTCGAAACTCAAAAAAATATCTTGGGTCGATGTCATAATAGAAGCGAAGGTAATATAATCCGTATATGCACAATGGCAACCTTAAAGTATTTTAATACTTACTTAGGTTACGGTGATCTATATGTGTTCTTTAATATGGGGGATAAATTTGCACCCTATCAATTCAGCTACCCCAAACAGCAATATATGAATAAAAATGACGGGTATCTTCTATCTGCAAATGGAGACCCGAATAAAGTTAACCCCTACTTCTTCCACTTTCTTAACGAAAAGGAAGGCTTACCCCTACCCATTCAATATAAAGCAATGTACGAAATGGATACATTATCTCAAGAAGATATCGATGCCCTTGAACATAACTCAAAGAGTTACCTTCTTAATATTAACCCATCAATTGTAAGTAAATTCAAATTTGATCTCTCTAAATATCCTCAAGAAGTGTATCAGTATATTATGGATACCGACTTTAAATACTTACATAACATTAACATCGCAGCCCTTTGCAGTGAACAACTAATGATGGTGAATATGTTAAAACAAAAACCAGAACTGGTTAAAACCTTAAATAAAGAATATACTAACTACCATGGGGATAGATTTAATCCTCTGATGTGTATAAGACCCTCCTTACTCCCAGAGTTACTCGCTAGGATGCCAGAATTATACCCCCATTTTAAAGAAAAATTGAAAAACTTTGAAGTTATTGAAAGGTTAAGGAGTGAGGAACTAAACAAAGGTCTTAAAATAAATCATAAGATAGCCGATTTCTTTGACATGTCTAAATTAGAAGGGAGTGATATGGATTGGGAAATTTCACAAGACCTTGACCTACTTGATAAATTACCCATAGAGAATTTATCTGGACGAAATGTCGCTTCTATTATTATTGATACAACCGAATCCGCAGATAAAAACAATCCAAATATTAAATTAAAATCTGAAGGGTATGAAAGATTGAAAAAATATCCCAATATATTAGACAAATTAAGAGCCTCAGACCTCTACTTAGTACTCGAAAATAGACCAGGACTCGTACATACTCTAGATAAAAAACTTCTACATAAATTGGAAGTAGAACCATATTGGGCAGATAAATTAATTAATGGAAAAATCACATGGTTGATTAATTATTTCGATTTTACACATAGCTTCGATAAAGGCACACCAGGTGAAAATAGTGTATATTTGAAACCTCATCTAGATAAAATTAGACAGGTGAGACAAGATATAGAAAGAGTCACTTCTAAACGAAAATCCTAATAATTAAGGACCCTCTCCCCGACCGCCAGGGAGGGCAACTTATAACATTATGTATATTTATTACTATGAAACTTATCATTACCGAATCCCAACTGAAAAGAACAATCAATGAACTGTTCTCTCAGAAACTCGTACAAAATCTGGTTGACAAGTTCCAACAAGAAAATCCGGATCTCGATGATAAAATAATCAACTTCTATATCAATAGATTCCAAGAACTAAAAGATTCACCTAAAATACAAGAGAAAGACATAACAAAGTACACCTGGGAAGCCCTCATAAAGACCGTAGACCCAAACCAACCCCAAGATATAGATATAAAATTCGATAACTCAGGTCTGATCTATGATGAAAACAATTTAAAAATATATCTGGCAAATTCAAAAAAATCGTGTGTTAAATATGGAACGGGGTATAACTTCTGTATCTCTGCAAGAGGTGAGGATGACGCCTATGGTGGGTACAGACTCGGAGGAGGAGGCACAATATATTTCGTGGAAGACCTTGATAGATCAAAAGAAAGAAAAGACGGTAAATTTGTGGATCCAAAACACCTACTCGTCGTTATGGTCTATGACGACCCCAACCAACCATATAAGGTGACCGACGCAAATAACGAACCTAACATCGTCGCAGACATCCGTTCATGGGAACCGATGACACTGATCAATCCTAAATTGAAAAACCTCCAACACCTCTTCGTTGTCTCCAAGGCTAACCCACAAGAATTTTTCGAATATGAACTTAGACGAAAATATGTGAGTAAAATTAGAAGCTATGGTGATCACTTAGAAAAATCTATGGGTAGTTTCTTTGATGATCTTCTAAAAATTAATGATGTTGGACCTTTCTCCGTAAAATATGTCCATAACCTCCTTAATGACATCCCAGTGTACATGGTGATCGCCAATCCTGAAAATCTTTTCCACAATACATATGACCTTCCATCGGTAGATATCAGATTCAATCCCGACCCCAATCTTAGATCGGAAAGAATAAAACCTAATGGAAATTATATGGATTATCTCCAGAAAGTACAGGGGTGGATTAATGAATATCTACATGAGAAAAATAAAATGAACGTCCCTGGCTTCGAACCCCCAAAAACATGGAGTGGTACGGGGAGGTGGGAGATCAGTAGACACCGAGCTCACCTTGTATAATTATGACCAAAATAACCTCCTCGATCCCGACCCGCAGGGGAGAGGTAATTTACATTATACTCTATATTTATTGTTATGACTAAGATTATCATAACCGAATCCCAACTAAAAAGAACATTAGACGAACTATTCTCTCAAAAACTCGTCAATACCCTTGCAGATAGATTCAAACAAGAAAATCCGGATCTCGATGATAAAATAATCAACTTCTACATTGATAGATTCCAACAAATTAAAGACTCACCAAAGATAATCAATAAAGACATAACAACCTATTCATGGGAAGACCTCGTAAACACAGTAGACCCAAACCAACCCGAAGATATAGATATAAAATTTGATAACTCAGGTCTGATATATAATGAAAATAATTTAAAAATATATCTGGCAAATTCAAAGAAAGCTTGCGTAAAATATGGCACAGGGTATAACTTCTGCATCTCTGCAAGAGGTGAAGGTAACTCCTATAAGGGATATAGAGTCGGAGGAGGTGGTACAATATATTTCGTGGAAGACCTTGATAGATCAAAAGAAACATCACCATTTATCGATGATGGATCATTCAATAAAAACCACGTCTTTGACGATCCAAACCACCTTCTCGTTGTTATTGCATACAATGATCAACAACACCCATATGAAGTCACCGACGCCAATAACCAAGTGGCCGGGTCAATCGCCATTAAATCATGGATAGATATGATATCTCTCAACCCTAAATTAAAAAACCTCGAATACCTGTTCAAAACAATAGATGTAAATCCAAAAGAGGCAATGGTTTATAAACTGGAGAATGAATATAAAAGATATCTTAGGGAATTTAATGAAGAGTTCAGTAAAAATTACTCTCCTAATGAGTTATTTAGGATTCTCAATAATGGAAAAGGAATGAAAGAAATTACAGACCTATTCGGTGATATTGACTTTGTAACAGATGTCCTTGACAAAAAACCAATTTATATTTATAAAGGGTATACTGAAGCTGGAAAATTTTATATCAACCAAACTCTATCCCGATACATCGATCCTAAAATATGGGTTAAGAATATGAATAAATGGTTCAAAGAACAACCACCCATATATGACGCAAAGATCGAAATCGGGAAACCCACAGAAGAATATCTTGACTATTTGAAAAGAATCCGTGAGATATATAGAAACTTTCTTCATGAGAAAAATCAACTGAATATACAAAATTAAGGACCCTCTCCCCGACCGCCAGGG
>Ga0307375_10004369_pt1 | contig 13516 bp, 6 predicted proteins | sample TR1MG_FD_202531 | JGI IMG/M metagenome (GOLD analysis project Ga0307375, IMG submission 202531) | Soil microbial communities from Risofladan, Vaasa, Finland - TR-1 | ecosystem: Environmental > Terrestrial > Soil > Coastal area > Acid sulfate soil | place: Finland: Risofladan, Vaasa | collected...
GGCCCAGGCCACGCTGGTGCTCGCCGACTCTACGGGCGACACGCCCGTGATCGCGGAACCCCGCGAGTATGCGTACCCGCGGTATTCGCCCGACGGCAAGCGGATCGCCATCACGATCGGCGCCGGGGCCACCCGCGACGTGTGGCTGTACGATGTCGCGACCCGTGGCCTGCGCCGCCTCACGAGCGGCGGATCGGTGAATGAACGTCCCGAATGGTCGCCCGACGGCAAGCGCGTGCTCTTCCGGTCGGACCGGGGCGGCCGGTCCGCCATCTGGTGGCAGCCCATCGACGAGAGCGCGCCTGCCACGTTGCTCGTTGGCGACCCCAAGCTCCTGCCGTACGAAGCCGTCATGATGCCCGACGGCCGAGGGATCGTCTATCAGGTGGATACGATGCGCGCCGACATCTACTACCGCGCAATCCGTGGGGACACGACGCCGCAGCCCATCGCCACGTCGCCCGCCGACGAGTCGGAGCCGCGTCCGTCGCTGGATGGACACTGGATCGCCTTTCAGGCCTCCGAGTCCGGCACCAGTCAGGTGGTGGTGCAGGCGCTTCCCGGCACGGGTCCGCGAATTCCGATCTCCACCGGTGGCGGAGAGGAGCCCGTCTGGGCCCGCGACGGCCGGCATCTCTTCTATCGCGGACACGACCGATTCGTGATCGTCACGTTCGCGACCTCGCCGAGCTTCCACGTGATCTCCCAGCACGACTTCATGCCCGACTCCTATTTGCTCGCGGTGGCGCCTCACGCCAACTACGACGTGTCTCCCGATGGCCGGAAGCTGCTCGTCGTCAAGGGCGCGCCGCAGCGCCTCGTCGTCGTGCGCGACTGGGCCGCGGAAGTCCGCGCCCGCCTCAACGCCAAGGCGAATCAATGACCGACCGCCTCCGTTCGGCCCTCGCCGGCCGCTACCGCATCGAGCGCGAACTCGGCGCCGGCGGCATGGCCACGGTCTATCTCGCGGAGGACCTGAAACACGACCGCAAGGTCGCGATCAAGGTCCTCAAGCCCGAGCTCGCCGCCGTGCTCGGCGCCGAGCGGTTCGTGCAGGAGATCAAGACCACGGCGGCGCTGAGCCACCCGCACATCCTGCCGCTGTTCGACTCCGGGGTCGCCGACCGCCAGCTCTACTATGTGATGCCCTACATCGAGGGCGAGACGCTGCGCGAGAAGCTGAATCGCGAGACGCAGCTCGGCGTGGACGAGGCGGTGCGCATCACGACGGAGATCGCCGACGCGCTGGACTACGCGCACCGCCACGGCGTGATCCACCGCGACATCAAGCCCGAGAACATCCTGCTGCACGACGGCCGCCCGATGGTGATGGACTTCGGCATCGCGCTCGCCGTGAGCGCGGCGGCCGGCGGACGCATGACGGAGACCGGCCTGTCGCTCGGGACGCCGCACTACATGAGCCCGGAGCAGGCGACGGCGGACAAGGACATCACGGCGCGCTCGGATGTCTATTCGCTGGCCACGGTGCTGTACGAAATGCTGGCCGGCGAGCCGCCGCATACCGGGAACTCGGCGCAGCAGATCATCATGAAGATCGTCACCGAGGACGCCGCGCCGGTCACGCGGCTGCGCAAAACCGTACCCCCGAACGTCGCCGCCGCGCTGGCGAAGGCGTTGGAGAAGCTGCCCGCCGATCGGTTCGACACGGCGAAAGCGTTCGCGGAGGCGCTGGCCAATCCGGCGTTCCGCACGGCCACCGCCGCCGGCGCGGCCTCCGGCGCCGCGCTCGCCGGCACGTCGCGACGCCTGACCCTCGGGCTTGCCGTGGCGTGTGCGCTGCTCCTCGTCGCCGCCGCGTGGGGCTGGCTGCGTCCGCAGGCGCCGGCGCCCGAAATCCGATACGGGCTGGCGCTGCCGCCCACGGCCGCGCTGCAGACCGGCGCCTCGGCGCCCACGCCGGCGCCTGACGGCTCATACCTCATCTACCTCGGGCCCGGGCCGGCGGGCGAGAGCCAGCTCTGGATCAAACGCCGAGACCATTACGCGCCCGCGCCCATTGCCGGTACGGAGGGTGCCGGCGCGTTTGCCATTTCGCCCGACGGCAGGTGGATCGCGTTCACAGGGCCGACCGCGGGACCGATCCGGAAGATCGCGGTGGCCGGCGGCACTCCGGTGCTGTTGACGGGGCAGGGGGCGGCGCTCTCCGCCGGGCTCACCTGGCTCGATCCGCAGACGCTCGTCTTTGCGAACGCGAACGCCCACGGCATCAGCGAAGTCGCCGCCGCCGGCGGAGCTCCACGCCTGCTCTGGAAGAGCGATTCGCTGCCGCTCACCTTTGGCGTCTCGCCGTTGCCTCGTGGGCGGGGCGTGCTGTTCAACGCCTGCGGTGCTACCTGTGTGACGAACGACCTCTACGTGTTCGACATGCGGACACGAACGGCCCACCTGGTGCAGCGCGCGGTGCGCAGTCCTGCCGAGTACCTGCCCACGGGATTTCTCGCCTATCTCACAGACAATGCGCTGGTCGCCGCTCCGTTCGACGTCGATCGGATGACAATCACCGGTTCGGCGATTCCGATTGCCGATAGTCTCTCGCCGCCGTTCAGTTCCGGCAACACGCCGTTCCAGGTGTCGGCCTCGGGGACGCTCGTCATGACGGTGGGCGGCGGTCTCACGGCTACCAGTTACGAGATGGAGTGGGTGGACCAGACCGGGCGCATGACGCCGGTGGATACCGGCTGGACCTTCCACCTCACATCCCTGCTCGGCAATGAGGGGTGGGCCCTCTCGCCCGATGACAAGCGCCTGGCCATCGGCCTGTCGACCAGCGCCGGCGACGCGATCTGGGTCAAGTGGCTGCCCGATGGGGCGCTGCAGCGGATCACCTACGACACGACGGCTTCCTATCGTCCCCGATGGACCGCGGACGGCCGGTTCGTCACCTTCGTGGGCGCTTCGGCCGCCCGCGGATTCGCCATGCACCGCGCGGACGGCACGGGCTCAGACTCCACCCTCGTGCGCGGCGGCTTCGACGAGGGCATCGTCACCGCTAACGGCAAGTGGTACCTGCTGCGCCGGGGCGCGTTCGGCGCGCAGGCCGGCGGTCGCGACATTCTGAGCTTCCGGCCCGGCGTCGACAGCGTCGCCCAGCCCCTCATCGCCACCCCGTTCGACGAGGAGGCCGTCATGCCCTCGCCCGACGGCCACTGGGTGGCATACCAGTCGGACGAGACGGGGAAGACGCAGGTGTTCGTGCGCCCGTTCCCCAACGTGAACGCGGGCAAGCAGCAGGTGTCGCGCGACGGCGGCCGCGCGCCCCTCTGGTCGCGCGACGGAACCAAGCTGTACTATCTGCGGGGCGACAACATGATGATGGTCGTACGCGTGACCGCCGGCGCGACCCTCGGCCTGAGCGAGCCGCAGGCGTTGTTCCGGGTCCCGACCAGCATGACCGGAGTCGGCTTCGAGGACTTCTCGGCGTACTACACGCCGTGGGACATCACACGCGACGGGCGGTTCATCATGGCGCGCTCGCTCAGCGGCGCGTCGGTGGGCCAGCCGGCGACGATCATCGTCGTCGAAAACTGGCTCGCAAACTGGGCACGGAGCCTGAAGAAGTGAACGGCGCCCAGGACAATCCCGGATCGAGGACTACCAACATGACGTCAGACGCGCAGGCGCCTTCGCGGACCAAGGGCTTCACGACCCTCTTCCTCGTCGAGTTGTGGGAGCGGTTCGGCTATTACGGCATGACGGCCGTGGTGGTGCTCTACATGGTGCAGCAGCTCGGCTACACCGACGACCGCGCCAACCTCACCTTCGGCGCCTTCGCCGCGCTCGCGTACACCGTGCCCGCGATCGGTGGATGGGTTGGCGACAAACTGCTGGGCAGCCGCCGCACCACGGTCCTCGGGGCGGTCACCCTCGCCCTCGGGTACATCGGTCTCGCGATCCCCGGCCACCCGGGTCTGCTCTTCCCGGCGCTGGCCGTGGTGGCGGTGGGCGGCGGCATCTTCAAGGCGAACCCCGCCAACATGATCTCCAAGCTCTACGAGGGTGACCCGGCCAAGCTAGACAGCGCGTTCACGATGTACTACATGGCAGTCAACATCGGGTCGGCCATGTCGCAGATCGCGACGCCGCTCATCGCGGTGAAGGTCGGATGGCATGCGGCGTTCGCGGTCTGCGCGGGCGGGCTCGTGGTCGGCATCCTCAACTACCTCGTGATGAGCCGATATCTCCGGCACGTCGGCTCGGCGCCCGACTTCCAGCCCCTCAACGTGGCACGCCTCGTCCAGGTCATGGCCGGAATGGCGATCGGCGTCGTGCTGGTGTCGTACATCATCCAGAACCGCACGGTGGCGCGCGGCACCGTGTTCCTCGGCTTCCTCACCATGCTGGCCATCTTCGGGGTCATGGGACGCAGGGGGAGCGAGCGTGAGCGGACGGGGCTCATTTCCGTGTTGATCCTGACGGGGCTCGGCATGCTGTTCTTCATCTTCTATCAGCAGATGTCCACGTCGCTCACGCTCTTCTCCCTCCGGAACGTGAACCTCAACCTGTTCGGATACCAGGTGCCCGCGGGTCAGGTCCAGGCGCTGAATCCACTCTGGATCTTCATCCTCAGCCCGGGGCTGGCGTGGCTGTACAACAGCCTGGGCCGGGGAGAGGGCGGCGACTTCCACATCTCCACCAAATTCGCCATGGGCTTTGCCGTGCTGGCGCTCGGCTTCTTCATCTACGGCTCCAGCGGCCACTTTGCCGTGGCCGGCAAGGTCTCGTTCTGGTTCATGATCGTCGGCTACGCCTTCCAGTCGCTGGGGGAACTCCTCATCAGCGGCCTGGGTCTCGCCATGGTGGCGCGCTACGTCGGCCCGTCACTCCGCGGGTTCCTCATGGGCGTCTGGTTCCTGGCCACGGGCATCTCGCAGTACCTGGGCAGCTACGTCGCGACGTACGCCAGCGTGCCGCAGACCGTGACCAATCCCGTGGACACACTGCCCCTCTATACGAATCTGTTCATGAAACTGGGCATCGTGGCCGTGATCGGCACCGTGATCGCCACCGCGTTGATCCCGCTGATGAAGAAGCTGTCGGTGGTGACCGAAGGGCCGTGGGAGGAGGCGGCGTAGCCGCGCGGCCGCCATGACGCTCCACGCAACCATCACTCTTGTCGAAATCCGACCATGCGCATTCTCAACTCGACCGCGTTCGCAATCGCCATTGTCGTCGCTGGGGCGCGCTCCGCATCCGCGCAGAAGACGCCGCACCCCGACACCACGGCCGCCGATACCGCCGGCCCGCACACCACCTTCCGCCTCACCGACCTGCGCGCCCTCGTGCAGGTGGGCAGTCCGGAGATCAGCCCCGACGGCAAGCAGATCGCGATCGTCGTCAGCCGGTGGGACTGGAAAGAGGACAAGTCGCACCGCCAGCTCGATCTGGTGAACGTCGCCGACGGCTCCAGCCGTCCGCTCACGTACGAGCGCGACGGCGTCGGCTCGCCCAAGTGGTCGCCTTCGGGCGACCGGCTGGCCTTCGTGGCGCCGGACACCGCCAAGAAGGGGCAGATCTGGGTGCTGAGCATGCAGGGCGGCGACCCCATTCGCCTCACCGAGTCCAGGACCGGCGTGTCGTCGTACTCGTGGAGCCCCGACGGGCGCACCATCGCCTACGTCGCGCAGGATACGGTGCCCGACCCGAAGGCGATCAAGCACCACGAGGACGCCTTCCAGATCACCCTCAACAATTATCAGGCGCGCGCGGCGGTGCAGCCCTGGCACCTCTGGATGATTTCCGCCGACGGTGGCAAGCCCAAGCGCCTCACCGCTGGCCGTTGGAGTCTGGAGACCGAGCCGGGCGGGGCGGCGCCGCCCGCCTGGAGCCGCGACGGCAAGTCGCTCGTGGTGGTGCGCCATCCGGGCGTGTGGTTTGGCAATGCCTATCGCTCGGCGCTCGTGCGGGTGGACACGGCCGCCAAGGCGGACTCGACGCCTCCGCTGGCCGTCGGCGTGCCCGACACGGCGGCGGTCCGCATCGGCACCACCGGCGATACGCTCCTTGCCGGTGAAGGCGCCGGCAACCCGGAGTTCGCGCACAATGGCGCGGCGCTCGCCTTCCGACGCGCCCGCGGCGGCGACCTGAACAACGGGAATGCGGTGTACGTGGAGCAGAATGGAACCGCGCGCGACGTCACGGCCGACATGGCGCGCGACATCGGCGCCTTCGCCTGGCTGCCCGGCGGCCGGTCGTTCCTGCTCACGGGACCGCTCGGTGCGCGCACGGCCATGTGGGTGAAGCCGATCGACGGGGCCGCGCGGCTCCTCGACCTCGGCAGCGTGCAGCCGTCGGGCGCGGTGAGCGTCTCGGACAGCGGCGCGGTGGCGTTCATCGGACGCACGACGGGCCAGCCCGGTCAGCTCTACTACATGGCTTCATCAGGCGCGACGCCGAAGCAGCTCACCCACCTCAACGTCTTTCTCGACTCGCTGCACCTGGGCCGCGTGGACACGGTGGCGTGGAACGGGCCCGACGGGTTCCCCGAGGACGGCGTGCTCACCTATCCACCCGACTACGAGCCGGGAACCAAGCTCCCGCTGGTGCTCGTCGTACACGGCGGGCCGGGAAGCGCGTCCACGGGCATCTTCTCTCCGCTGCCGCAGCTCCTCGCGGCGCACGGCTACCTGGTGTTCGAGCCCAACTACCGGGGGAGCACCAACCTGGGCGACCGCTACCAGCACGCCATCTACCGCAACACCGGCGACGGCCCGGGCAAGGACGTGATGGCCGGGCTGGGCGCGGTGGAGACGCTGGGCGTGGTGGACACGAGCCGTATCGGCGTGTCGGGGTGGTCGTACGGCGGCTACATGACCACCTGGCTCACCGGCCACTACCATCCGTGGAAGGCGGCGGTGGCGGGCGCCGCGCTCACCGACTGGGTCATGGACTACACCATCGCCTTCTATCAGGACGGCGACCTGTACTTCTTCGGCGGTTCACCGTGGACCAAGGAGTATTGGGACATCTGGCGTGAGCAGTCGCCCATCACCTACGCGCGGAACGTCACGGCGCCCACGCTCGTCATGGGGGACATCGGCGATCCCAACGTACCCATCGTGAACAGCCTCGAGTGGTACCATGCCATCCGGGACAACGGGGTCGAGACCGAGTTCTGGTCGTACCCGGCCGACACGCATTTCCCCGCCGACATCGTGCGTCAGACCGACGTGTACCGGCGCTGGATCGACTGGCTGGACCGGTATCTGAAGCCGGGGGAGGGAAGGAAGTAATGCAGGTTTCCGGATGTGGCGCTGGTATTCCGCGTCGGGACGCCGCATCTTTGCCGCATGGCTGACGCCGTCGCCCGCCTTTCTGCCGCCCTCGCCGACCGCTACCGCATCGAGCGCGAGCTCGGGCAGGGCGGCATGGCCACCGTGTATCTCGCCGAGGACCTCAAGCACAATCGCAAGGTCGCGATCAAGGTGCTCAAGCCCGAGCTCGCGGCGGTGATCGGCGGCGAGCGGTTCGTGCAGGAGATCACGACCACGGCCCAGCTCCAGCACCCGCACATCCTGCCGCTGTTCGACTCCGGCACGGTCGACGGCTTCCTGTACTACGTGATGCCGTACGTCGAGGGTGAGACGCTGCGGAGCAAGCTCGATCGCGAAACACAGCTCGGCATCGACGAGGCGGTGAAGATCACCACCGAAGTGGCCGACGCGCTGGACTATGCGCACCGGCACGGTGTGGTGCACCGCGACATCAAGCCCGAGAACATCCTGCTGCACGACGGCCGCCCGATGGTGGCCGACTTCGGCATCGCGCTGGCGCTCTCCGCCGCGGCCGGCGGCCGCATGACGGAAACCGGATTGAGTCTCGGCACGCCGCACTACATGAGCCCCGAGCAGGCCACTGCCGAGAAGACGATCACGAACCGGAGCGACGTCTACTCGCTGGCCAGCGTGCTGTACGAGATGCTCACCGGGCAGCCGCCACACCTGGGCGGTTCGGCGCAGCAGATCATCATGAAGATCGTGACCGAGGATGCGGCGCCCGTCACGCAGATGCGAAAGTCAGTGCCGCCCAACGTCGTCGCGGCCACCGCCAAGGCGCTCGAAAAGCTGCCGGCCGATCGATTCGACAGCGCCAGGGCCTTTGCCGATGCGTTGCGCGATCCGCACTTCACGACGGCGGCGGGCGCCGGCACGGTCGCTGCCGCCACCATGCGGTGGAAATCGGTGGCCGAGGGCGCCGGCGTGCTCGTCGTCGTCCTGCTGGCCGCGGCACTGTGGGGATGGCTGCGCCCGCGTCCACCGGCGGCCGCGCCGCCCGAGCTGCAGCTGTATGTGCAGGGCGATTCCGGTTTCTCGGTGACCAACAACTGCTGTGGGCCGTCGCTCGCCATTTCGGCCGACGGCCGGCGCATCGTGTTCATGGCGCAGACGGGCGACTCCACGATGTTCTACCGCCGCGACCTCAACGACGCCAACGCCCGTCCCATTCCCGGAACGGCCAACGGCGTGACCCCGTTCCTGTCCCCCGACGGGCGCTGGCTGGGGTTCGTGCGCCAGGGGTCGCTCATGAAGGTGGACGTGACCGACGGCGGGGCGCCGATGACGCTCGGCCCCGTCGGCGCGCCGAAGGCGCGCGGCGCGTCGTGGGGAGACGATGGGTACGTGTACTTCACGCCGGATCTCAACGGACCGCAGCCCATCTACCGGGTGCGCGCCGACGGCGGCGACCCGACGGTCTACTCGCGTCCCGATACCGCGACCGAACACGGACGCGCCGTGCCCCACGTGCTGCCGGGCAGCCACGTGCTGCTCTACGCCACCGCACCCAAGGACGGCGGCGATGCCGACGCGTGGATCGTGGCGCTCGACATGGACCGCCAGGTCGTGCATCGGCTGACGCCGGGATTCCAGCCGTACTACTCCACCAACGGCTATCTCACGTACGCCCTGGCCGATGGCTCGATCATGGCCCGCCGGTTCGACCCCAAGACGTTCGCGCTCAGCGGGTCCCCGATCCGCCTCGACGATCACACGCTGACCCACAACTACTCCGAAGCGGAATACGCCGTCGCCGGCGACGGCACCATGGTCATCCGGGCGCTGGGCGCGCAGCAGAGCCAGCTGCGGCTGTATTCGATGCAGGGACAGTTGCTCCGCACGATTCCCGGCAATGCGGCGCGGCACTCGCCGCGCTTTTCCCCCGACGGCCGTCGCATCGCCTACACGCAGGGGGACTACAACGTCGCGGGCACCGACGAAGAAGTGTGGGTGTACGACGTCGAGTCGGGTGTGGACACGCGGCTCTCCGACGCGGGCGACGCGCTCGACCCGATCTGGTCCCCCGACGGCCGCAGCGTGCGCTGGCTGGACGACCGGAACGCCGTCCGCCGGATGATGAGCCGCCCCGTGGACCAGAGCACACCTGCGGTTCCATTCGGCGACACGACGTTCGCCGGGGTCCAGCGCCACAATGTGGGTCAGGGCGTCCGCCTCGGCTTCCCATCCCGTGCCGGCGGCCTCATCCCGTTCTCAGCGGACAGCCGCGACGGAAAGTCCACCGACCTGTGGGTCATGGATGCCGACGGCACGCACGCGCGTCCATTTCTGCAATCGGCGGCCCACGCCGAGTTTCCGGCCGTGTCCCCGTCCGGCAAGTGGTTGGCCTACGAGTCCGACGAGACGGGACGCACGGAGATCTACGTCGAGCCGTTCCCGAATGGCGGCCCCCGCTACCGCATTACGGCGGCGGGTGGAGACTACCCGGTGTGGGCGGCGGACACCGCGCTCGTATACGAGAACGGTGATTACAATGCCGTGATCTGCACCCTGCAATTCGGCAAGGGCGACGTGCGCGCCGGGCCGCCGAGGGCGATCACCGGCTCGGTGTACGACCAGATCGTCGCGTCGCGGTCCGCGGACGTGAGTCCCGACGGCAAGACGCTGGCGGTGATCGCCATGCCCGCGGTGTCGCGACTGCTCGTGGAGACCAACCGCCTGCAGCACCTGGGCGGCGCCGGCGGAACGCCGTAGTCGCGCGGCGCTTGCCGAACGTTTGGTGGCGCAAAAATGCGGAGCCCCCGGCCACTCGGCCGGGGGCTCCGCTGCGTTCGGGGATCGGGGCGCGACTACCCGTCCTTGCCCTTGCCGTCGTTCCCCTTGTTACCGTCGTTCCCCTTGTTGCCGTCGTTCCCCTTCTTGCCATCGTCCTTCGTCCCGTTATTCGCCTTGCCCTCGTCGCCCTTCCCTTCGGGCGGCACCACGCGGATCGCGTCGCAGCCCCTCACGTAGACGCCGGCCGTGGTGATGCCCGTGAGGCAGGCGCTCGTATCGGACACCGTCAGGCCGAGGGCCTCGGTATCGAACTGGCCGAGGAAGTCCGGCAGCCCGTCGTGGTTCACGTCCACCAGGTGCGCGTGATGGTCGCTGATGCCCACGCCGGCCGGCCCGAACTTCACCGTCGACGGCACGAGCGTGGTGGCGTCGAAGCCGGCGGCGGAGAGCGCGGCCACGGGCGTGACGCCGTGCGAGCCCAGGTGAATCGGATCCACGTCGCTGCCCGGCTTGATGTCGATGGCGATCGCCTTGGCCGTCACCTGCACGGCTACCGACGCGGAACCGGACGCCCCGTCCTTGTCGGTCACCGTCAGCGTGACGGTGTACGTGCCCGGCACGAGGTAGGTATGCGAGCCGGTCACGCCGCTGGCCGTCGTGCCGTCGCCCCAGGCGATGGTGCTCGTCCATGGCGCATCGGCCCCGGGATCGGTGAAGCTGCCGTTCAGCGCAAAGCTGTCGCCCGACTCGATCGTGGCGCCCGTGCCAGCGTTCACCGTCGGCGCCACGTTGTTCACCGTGAGCTGGAAGGTGGTGCTAGTCGTGTTGCCCTTGCCGTCGTCGGCGGTCACGGTCACCGTCTGGCTCTGCGCCGGCCCGTCCGTGGTCGCGTAGCTCCACGACCACGTGCCGTCGCCGTGGTTCGTGATCGCGCCCACCGACGCCTTCAGCGCCACCTGATCGCCGTCCTTGTCGGACACGGTGCCGGTGTTCGCGGCCGTACTCCCCTCGTCCACCGTCACGGACGCGTTGCTCGCGGCCACGGCGGGCGGCGTGTTCGCCGCCGGCGTCGGCAGGACGACGCTCGGGTCGCCGCCGTTGTTCACGTACGACTGGTAGGTCTGGAGCAGGAACTTGCCGCCGGCCGCGCCGCCGCCGTCGAAGATGATGAAGGTCAGGGTCGCCGTGCCGCTCAGGTTCAGCGCGTAGGTGTTCTTGCTCAGGTCCGTGTTCTGCACGCCGACGAGCGCGTTGTCCAGATACACCCACGAGCAGTTGTCGGCGAGAAGCTGGATCACGTACTGGCCGCTGCCCGACACCGTGGTCGTGTACTTGCTCCAGTTGAAGTACGGGGACGCGAAGCCGTAGAGCGTGCCCAGGTCGCTGTCCTGGATGCTGTTCCAGGCGTTGATCCACGGCGCCTGGAAGTAGTTGCCGGCCCAGGGATGACCGCCCACGACGTACGCGTTGTGGGGGTTCTTCCAGGCCGCGTTGAGGCCGACCGCCGGGGTGTTGGTGCAGACGTCGGTCGGCCAGTTCGGATCGTTGGGGCTGGCAATCGGATCCCAGGTCATCACGTTGCTGCCGCTCTCGAACGTCGTGGGCGGCTGCACCTGGATTACGTCGAGCATCGGCCCGCCGGCCGAGGTCGCTCCCAACGTCCCCGCGAACTGGATCGTCGTGGTCGCCGCGGCGGCGGTGAAATCGAGTGCCTCGCTGTCCCACCGCATGTTGGTGGCCGAGCCGGCCAGATCGCTGAACGTGAAGAGCTGCGTGGTGCCAGCCACGATCACCGCCACCCCCGCGAGGCCGCCGTGCAGGATCGTGTAGTTCTCCGACAGGGCGAAGGACAGGTGGTACTTCATCCCGGGCACCGTGGCGAACGTCTGACTGATCGTGGCGTTGTTCAGGTCCAGCACCTGCTGTCCGTCGGGGATGCCGGTGAACGCGAACGCGCTGGTGCCGTTCCAGTCGCCCATCTGGACGTCGACGCTCCCGGCGTCGATCGACCAGCCGGTGAGACCGTTGCTCCCCGCGGCGAACGTCTGCCAGGGAGACGCCGAGGAGTTGAAGGTCTGCGCGGGGCTCTCGAAGCTCCCGTTCACGACCAGGTTGAGACTAGGCGTGGTCGTCACGCTGAAGGACGCGGCGGGAGGACCGGCCGGCGTGGCCGGGGCGGTCAGCGGCCTGGCCGATCCTTCGCCGCACGCGGCAACGAAGGCCAGAACGGCGAGACACGAGGCAGTGCGTTTCACGGGCGGACTCCCAGGCCGTCATCGGCCCAGCTGTGGGGTGGCGCGCGGGGGGGGCGCTATGAGGTGGCACCCAAGGCTAATGAAGCCAGGGGGGGCACCTCCATACGACCATCGGCCAATCCACCTAGAACTTTCGGCCAGGTCGTCCCGGGCCCCGCGCTACATCCAGCCCCGCTCGCGTGCCGCGAGACTCAACTCCACGCGGTTCGCCACGTCCAGCTTCGTGAACGCGCTGTGCAGGTGGAGCTTCACGGTGCTCTCCGCGATCCCCAGATCGTTCGCGATGCGCTTGTTCGATTTTCCCGCCGCCACCAGGAGGACCACGTCCTTCTCGCGCGGAGTGAGCCCGTGCTGAGCGCGCTCCTCCTCGCGCCCGGCGAGCTTGAGCACCCGGGCGGCCAGCGCCGGGGGGATCCAGCCGTCGCCGCAGGCCACGGCCCGGATCGCGTCCACGAGCACCGACGCCGCCGACTCCTTGAGCAGGATGCCCTCCACGGAGGTCCGCAGACACTCCAGCAGCGTCTCGTCGCTCAGCGTGGCCGCGAGAATCAGCGTGGGCACCCGAACGCCCCGCTCTCGCAGACGGCGGTGCGCTTCGATTCCGGTGCAGTGCGGCATCGTGGAATCCATCACCAGCACGTCGGGGTGGTGCTCGATCACGGCCTCCGTCGCTTCCACGCCGTCGGTGCACAGGGCGCACACCTCGAGGGCAGGCTCCAGGGCGAGCAGGGCCTCCAGCCCGTGCAGCACCACGCGGTGGTCGTCGGCGAGCACGATCCGGATAGTCACGCCGGGTCCTCCGTCTGCAGCGGGATCCGCACGAACACGGTGGCCCCGTGCGGGGTCGATTCGATGGAGAGCCGGCCGCCGGCCTCCTCCACCCGGTACTTGAGACTCAGCGGCCCAAGCCGCCGCTCCTTGAGCGCGTCGTGGTCGTACCGGCCGACGAACGGAAAGCCGTGGCCGTCGTCGGCCACGCGCACCGTGACGTCGAGGCCCGCGACCGCCACCGAGACCGACACCGTGCGCGCGCTGCCGTGCCGCGCCGAATTCACCGTGGCCTCCTGGATCACGCGCAACACGGTCCGGAGCACCTGGATCGGGACCTCGCCGTCCAGGTGCGTGTCGAACGCGGTTGTTACGCCCCAGATCGCTCCCACCCGGTCGAGCAGCGCCGCGATCCGCTCCGTCGCGCTGAGCGTCTCGTCGGCCCACGCCGGACTCTGCCCCTTCACC
>Ga0307375_10004370_pt1 | contig 13513 bp, 35 predicted proteins | sample TR1MG_FD_202531 | JGI IMG/M metagenome (GOLD analysis project Ga0307375, IMG submission 202531) | Soil microbial communities from Risofladan, Vaasa, Finland - TR-1 | ecosystem: Environmental > Terrestrial > Soil > Coastal area > Acid sulfate soil | place: Finland: Risofladan, Vaasa | collected...
TTTTTTTTGATAGGTTAGCCCGAATTACTGACTCGTTACAAATCAATAACCCACCTATCAAAAAAAACCCCTAATGTAACGATATGCTATAATCACCGGGGCTACCGGCTAAGCAACTTATACAATAAATAAATCACAATAATTAAATAATATCAAGTAGTTTATAAGTTTAATTGTTCTTGTTTTTTGATGATCTCTACAAATGTGTTGTTCACATACTCTACACACTGAGTTTCTAGCCAATTGACATACTCTCTAGAATATTCATCTTTATTAGTAAAAACTCTAGCTCTTTCATCTTGTTTATCTTTTTCAAGATGGTAAAGATTTCTAACCATTTGTCTCTCTTCTTTCTTCATAACATACCTCCTTTTGATAAACCACGGGCAACCCTTGCCTAGTCTCTCCACTGCTCTTCATACTTATTTGATTTACCTAATAATTAAATAATATCAAGTGTTATTTATCTTCTTTTATCTTGTAAATATAATAATTATCACAATCTTTAAGACCTGCATCAACCATTAAATTAGCAACATCTCCGCAACCATGTCCTAATTTTTCAAAACAACATCCTTTGCATTGATCCTCTCCGAAGATTGTTTTCTCTGTTGTTATTGTGCATTCTTTCATATTCTCCTCCTTTAGATAAACCACGAGCAACCCTTGCCATAATAGCTTACTAACCAAAGTATCGGTTTTGTGGTAATCCCTCTAAGCTTCCACGTTCCCTTTAAATCTTCCGTGGTTAGTAGGTGGCGTTGTACTGTAGTTTTCAAGTACTGTATTGCCAAACCTGCGATAGTTTTATACTTGGGCTTATCTATCTTTTTCCCCTGGCTTATTTTCCTATTCAGATTTACCGGCTATAGGTCAAGGCTCCCGCTATTGATAACGCCCAAGCTATTTCTTCAAAGCGACCGGAGAGAAATAAAGAGTTAGTGCCGGCCATGTCAAACCAACACTAACAAAATAAAGGAGGAGAAAACGAAAGGACAAGAAAAAAGCCCTTTGTGCTATCCCCGTCGACAAACAGGGGGAGTGTATGCAGCACCCACATATAGCACAAAAGGCTCTTACACTTTTTGTTCGCTCTGCATAAACTCCCTGAGACTGTCACCTCTCCGGTAATGTAAATATATCTTACTTAGTTTTTTTTGTCAATACTATTGAGATTATTATTTGTTTAGCCCAGAAATCATCCCAATTATATATATAATAGATGCCACTACTACTACAATAACAGTTGTTAATATAATTATTTCCATCTTACACACTCCTTACAATATCTATAATGCAAACCGCTATTCCTAAAATAAGAATACTCCAATAAATAAAACGTGCTGCCATTAACTTATTGTTAAATGTCATTTTAATAACTCCTTACCGGTTCATCCGGTGTATTATCTTTAGGTATACAAAAATATAGCGAACACTCTGAAACGGCTAATGGTAGCTGATATAATAAATTACCTTTCTGCACTTTATGTTTTATTGCAAGCCCGTATATCAAATTAGTTCTATGCCATTGCCCGTCAGATAATAATTCTTTACCCTCAGTTACTGCCTCAATCATTCTTTTTGTCAATTCATAATTTATGCGCTGGAAACCTTTTTTATGCTTGCTCGCTCTAAACCCTCTTGAATTAACTTGACCTATAGAATCTACAAAAATAGTATCATTCATGATTTAACCTCATTTAATACAAATCTAATAGCCTTTTCACGGGCTTCTCTGATCCCTTCAGTTGTTCCGTTATGCCAGAATGTATCACAAAACCCATACGCTAGTATACAATCCTTTTGATGGAGGATTTCTTGTTCCTCAATCCTATTCATCCCCTGAATAACCCTATCAAGGAATAAATCATAATACCCTAAATCAATTTCATCAGGAACAATAATAGGTTTTGAATAATCTTGCTCGAATCCAAAAAAATAACAATATTCTTTTAGTGGCTTGTTATTTTCACAATAAAACCCATCCGCAAACTTAACCGCCTGTTTTATTTCTTCAACTTTTAACATTATTCAACTCCTCTATACATTGTTTAGCCTCTATCAATGATAAACAGGCATACTTAAAATCTACTTTGTAAACCGTTACGACTTTATTCTCTCCTGTTATTACTGACGTTATATCAATAACATGACCAGAATAATCAATATGATTCTTCAATATTCTTCTCGCATCCATGATTGATCAAATCCACAGCCATGACAAACATATCCTTCAACTATAAAATAATCGTAGCAATTAGGGCAAATCTGTTTTATGTCTAAAAATGATCTCGCCGTTCGGACAAGTGCCATTTTTCTAACCTGCTCTACTTCTTGACTAGATAGATTTTCGTATTCTTCTTTATTCATTTCCAAACCCCTTTTCTATTGCGAATCGATATACCTCTAAAAAAAATCTACCCCACGGATAAATCTTTCCAACCGTCTCGGGACTTTGCTCTTTTGCTCTAATCCGTGCATTCTCTTTAGCGTCGCATAATTCGCCGTATGCTTCCTCATGGAAAAATACCACTGTTCTTACCGTTCCATCTTTGTTAACCTTTGCCATATACTCTCCTTTCTTGTTTTAATAGGCTATATTCGGCCTATATTCGATCTTTAAATAATAATCGACCGCATATACATTTTATATATACGATCTATTTAAAGCCTCTTATATGCAAAGTTGATCTTTGACCTTATCATAGATTAAATCAAGGATTTCTCTTTTTAGCTGCTCCTCGCTTTCCATTGTAAGATCATCAAGATTATTTATTATTAAATCCTGTGATACGTTCTCAATCGCTGAAATTACGTCATCAAATACAGAAGATTTAATATCAAGTATTTTGTCTTCTTTTGTATTACCAGGAAGATCATTCACACTACATCCATCAGGTAAATTAAACCCTGTAATCCCTGCCGTTAAAATTGCTGCTTCTTTCATTATGTTCATATCGTTCTCCTATTGTTTATTTTGATTATGATTTACAGTATTTTCCCCATAACTCATTAACAAAACTATTTGATGTTTCGATACACTGATCATTTGTTAACTCTGCTCGATACCCGGATTTATTTAACCAATCAACAAATTCTAACGATTCAATAGAATCTTCTGATACATAAATAATTTCATTTTTCATTTCCAATCTCCTCTATTTTGATAAATGTTACGCATACACGTAACAAACCTGTTCCCCCTCATCTGATGGATTTAAACTATTTTTATCTACGGTATAACCATCGGCAGTCCATGATTTCCCATGATTTAAACCTGATATTTCCGCTACTGCTAACAATTCAACATATCGGCCAGTTCTTTTAGGTTGCTCTAAAACAACGGCTTTTTCTTCTTTTTCTTCTGCTTCTGTATTTGCAATAGAAAGAGCAAGATCAAAATTATTCTCTTTACAAAAAGAAACCTGGCTGAATTTTACGTTGTATTTGCAAGATTTTCTTTGTGATGATGTCATGTGATAAACATTAACTAAATCCTCTGCTATTTCCCATGCTCTCAATTCAATTTTTTTTGTTGTTGTATTCATCTCAAATCTCCTTTACTCTCTCTAAGATAATTAATAATATCACATAGTTAAAAACTTGTCAATCTTTTTTGTTTATTTTTATTTCTTTTTTTATTTTACTTTTTTATTCATTTTTAGTTGACACGTTTTATATAATGGTGTATACTATAAACAAGTTGAGAGACTAAAACAAATGATTAAGGAGAGCAGAGAGATGACCAAATTAGAGCAAGCAGTTAAAGAGGCAAAGGAAGCAATTAAGGAATATCGAGAGACTTTTAAGAGATTGTTAGGCGTTAAAAAATGAATATAACTAAGTTGCTTGGAATAGAGGAAAAGTTTAATATAGCAGAAAAAGAAAATATTGAATCTTTTGCTAAATATGAAGAATGGCGAAAGGTTTTAAGAAACGCCGAAAGAGAATATTTGCATGACTTTATCGAGAAGGAGAAGAAATGAGCGTATTAAATGTATTATTTATTATAGCTGGAATATTATTTATTAGTAGTATATTATGCCTAATTCTTGACAAATTATTAAGCAAGAGAAAAGAAGGGTTCCCTGAGTCAAGGGGTAGATAGTTTCGTAATAAGCACTATATTGGTATATATTACGAATTTTGCATAAATGCAGTTATAGGCAATTGTGCCTAAGATTATACAAGGAGGATAAATTGGATAAATTATCAGGATCAGAAGCAGTTTATGGTTTTGCAGGTTGGCTAACGACTCGCAATACTATAACAGAAATGGGTAGCTCTAAAGAGTGTGGAGTGGTTGCACGTTTAGTTGATGAGTTTTGCAAGGCCAACAACTTAAAAGAGCCACGAAGCAATTACAATGAGGATTTAACGTTTCCCCCAGAGTAGGCACAACTGCCTATAACAAAGAATATGAGATTACGCCTTCGGCTTCATCCAAATGCCTTCGGCACTTCTCATATTCTCGGAACGTTACGCTAGGCGAAATAAAATTATTTTAGGAGTTTTTATGAAAGGAACCGTTGCAATCGAAAATATCAAAAACTGGAAAAACAAACAGGAAATAATAGAACACTGTAACCATATTATTTCTCATTCAGAGCGATATGAAAAGGAAAGAGTTTTTGAAGCAAAAACATTGCTACAGAGGCTAAAATAATTTTACATCGTCTAACAAAGAATATGCACAATGTGCTAAATGTCTTATCGATTTAAATAATGATGGGTATGGATGGTCAGAGGCTGGAATTATTGACGTGCTTTTTTAGCACGTCACATAAACCGAGAACGTTACTTCGTAGCCTGCTGAACATTGTAAGCGATAAAACAAATCGCTGTTATACTTGCGCCTATTGTAAAGCATACCCCGCCTACGATGAAACATAGTCTAATCTGATCTTTCTGAAAGGAGAGTTTCAAGAATTGCTCTTTCTTCATCCAAAGATCTGATTGCATCTCTTGCTCTTCTTTCAAGGTCTGAACCTCTATTCTCAAAAGCTTTGAGTCCTTCGATAAGCTCTCCGCTATCCCTATCCATTTTTTCAGCTCTATCCCTGATTGAATTTTGTAGTTTAGAAAATCTGTCATTAGATTGCTGTAATTCAAGTTCGATTCTAGCGACCTTTCCAGAAATGATTTTTCTTGAAAGGAATAATCCTGTGAAAAAAGAGGCAGCGCAAAGTACAACAGTAACACCAATAATAATAAACGTCTTTTTGATTTTTGACACATCTAAGCCTCCTATAGCCCTCGGCAATTGTAGAAAATGAACCCGGCCAGAAAACACAACGCTATCAGATAAAGGATAATTTTCTCATGGTTTATTATTGCCTTTAATATCTCAATTATTTTCATTTGATGCTTTCTTATGTGCAACGTTTACTGGTAAATACGTTATGATACCACCTGCCAAAACAGGAAGAGTAACGGCAAGGAACATAACGTCAAAACCTTTTATCAAGCCGAACACGCCAACGCCCAGACATAAAACAAAAAGAGCCGCAAGAATAATTACAACAGCAAACTTTCTCCCCGATTTATTTTGCATAACCTATTACCTTTTTAGTAACAAAAAAGCAACAAGAAAACCACATAATCCAAGAAGTATATACTCTTTCATTTCTATCGTTAGTATAAATACCATCATGCCGAACCGGTATAAACCATTTAAAAAACTCTTTCATTTTATCTCCCTATCTCTTCATTCAAATAATCTTTAATAAACATAAAAAATGCACGAACTTTATTTACCCATACTTTAATCTTAAAAATAAATCCTGTAACCCTTACTTTAATCTTAAAAAAAATATTCATATTATCTCCTTATTATGCTAAAAGATCCGGGGTAGGATCAATAAGTCCTTTATACCCGTTCTTTTTATTGCCGTTTCTATACCCAAACATATTAACCGGTATTTTATTTATATGAGTATGCGGATCAAATTGCCCGTCAAATGTTCCGGACCCACCCATCTCCCCGATATAACTTCCTGCTTTAATTTTATCACCAACACTTACTTTAATGCTTGCCATGTGGCAATACTGAAGAGCAAAGTTTAATTTTTTTGACCATATTGTTACATATCTCCCATATGGATTATCACAGATATTAGATACTCTGACAACAGTCCCATCAAAAAGAGAAAATATTCTCCAATCCATTATTTTATTTAAGGGTACAATGTCTACTCCCTCATGGCCGTCAAGCCCGTTAGCTATATACAATGGTAAAAACTTTGGCGATGTATTTTCTTTACCGAACCCCTGTATTATTTTAAACCCATCTGTAAAGACTTTTATCATTCTAATCCTCTCATTGTAATAAATATTTTAAACATCCAAAAGAATAGCGCAATTAGTCCGGAACCTAACAAACCTGAGGCTCCCCATAATAAATTAGTTCTAAAATCATTCTTTGAAAGTTTGTCTGAAATTATTTTTATATCATTTTCATGTTTTTCTAATTGTTTTTTATTTCTCAATTCGGTTCCGTCCATTTTTTCATTTAGTGAAATAAACTTCGCATCGATATTTTTATTAACCCCGTTTAGTTCGGTTATTAATGGCTGCTGAAGAAGTTTTATATACTCTTCTTGTGTCATATTTATCATGTGGTCGCTCATGTGCAATAAAACCCCTTAATACTATTTTACATATTTTATTAAATAGTGTCAATGATATACTATTCAATCATCTCTAAAACCCATTCAAGAGAAAATATCATTCCTTTACTTTCAGCACAAATAATGTATAATCTATCACAATCAAGATTATGCTCTTCATTTTCTCTTATTGCTGATATAAGAGACGCTTGCTCTTCTTTTAATACTTTTAGCTTATACAGTATTTTCTCTTTCATGATTTCTCCTATAATAAAACAGTCGCTACAATAGCAATCCCAAATACGGCTAATCCAATTAAAATAGCAAAACAAAAAACAGCTATCTTAAACCATAGATATTCTCTGTTTTTGCACGATTCAAATAAATCAACAAAATTAACCAATAAGAATAAACACGCTCCAATTGATAGGGCTGATATTATTAACCATCTCATATTCTCCCCCTTTAAAATAAAAGCAGGCTGGCAAGGTTTTTGTTTAGCTAACTCCGAGTTAACGGGGTCTAAACGTGGATCCTCTGGCCGATCTTATTCATTTTCCCTTAAACCACAATGCCAATATTGCCCAGCCTGCTATAGCAGTAGAGGGACTCGAACCCCCAACCTTATTATCGATCCGGATCGATAATACGTGTCTACCAATTCCACCACACTGCTAAAATCAATATATACCACTATCTATATTTTGTCAACATCTAAAACATATTTATTTTTTTATATATTTATATTGACATTTATATTTCTATATGATACGTTGATTATATGGAAAAGAAAGAAAGTTTTTTAACGGTAAAAGCTACTGCTGCCAAAATGGGTGTTAGTTACAAGTGTTTAAGAGATTGGTGGATTAAAGGATATTTCCCTAATCCGATAAGCATGGACGGACACGGGGGGGGCTTACGGTATCGTGAGTCTTTTATTGATGAATGGATCGAAGCAAGGGAGAGAGAATCAAAGGACGAAAGGAGATAGAAATGAGAAAGATTTTAATTATTATGTTTATTGTCTTATGTTTATGTGGTTGTGTATCTTACAGCGTTGAACACAAAGAATATAACAGCATTGGAAATAATTTTACAACCGATACTATTAAAGTTTATGAAGATATTTTATATACTTTGTCGTTTGCAAAAGTATCATCAATAGATTCTGAATATTATTCAGTTATTATTGAATATGTCGGATCAGGATGGCTTTTCTTAGGTGGAGATGTAACGATACAGGCAGATAATAGAATTATTAAAATAATCGATAATAAACCTTATAGAATAGTTCTGCCAGGCGGGGATGTTAAAGAGATTATACGGGCAACAATTGATAAAAATAGTTTAAAAGCAATTGCCAATAGTTCGACTTTAAGAGTTCAATTTTTCGGATCTCCAATAGAAATAAACGGAGAACAAATTGAATATATAAATAGGTTTTATATTGAGTATGTTAAAGATGAATAAAGCTTTTATACCGTTTCGGCTCCCCGGCTTAAACGAATATACTAGCGCTTGCCGAGGGAGCAAGTTCGGCGGGGCTTCAATGAAGAAAAAAGCAGAATCCGACATATTCCCGTTTATTACAGGATTAAGCCGATTTGATAACCCTGTGAAAATAATGTTTATATGGCACGAGAAAACAAGAAAGAGAGATATAGACAATATTGCTTTTGCTAAAAAGTTTATTCTCGACGCTCTTGTTACTGCTGAAAAGATCCAAGGCGATTCTCAGAAATATGTAAAAGGTTTTTCTGATGGGTTTTCATTTGGGGAAAAAGACGGGGTTGAAGTAATCATTTTTGAAGAGGTTCAAGATGCAACCGATTAACGCTGTAATTAGGCTGACCGATAAGGGCTATCATATACACGTAGATGATAAAGACTATTTTCAATCACAGCTCTCTAAAGTTGGAGACGGACAAAGATGCAGCGTACAAATAGATAAACCTGTTATGTCTGGAACTGATGAACAAAATAGATTCATGCACGCTTTGCTAAATAATTACTTTGATACTGGTATGCATGATATGCCTGAATATTTTAGAAATACCCATGCAGGATTTAAGGTATTCTATAAAGAACAGTTTGCAAGGTTTAATAAAGTCCCTGAAAGTTGGTCTAAATATAGCAAGGCTCAAAGAATGGCTTTTATTGAGTTCATTATTCAGGATATCAGACAATCAGAAGCGATACAGGAAAGTATAAAATTACAAGAAATAATACAGGGTGCGGAAAAAAATAGTTATTATGGGTTGAAATAAACTTAACCGATGACGTTTTTTTCTTATAACACTTGACAGTTTTTACTGTATAGTTTAATATAGGTTAAAACGGAGGTAGTTAATGGTTACAGAAGTTATAATGAAAAGGGAGCTTTTTGGTAAAGATGTTAGTCAGAAAAGTAAGAGCGGGTTTTTTAGTGCCACGGATTTAGTGAGAGTTGGGAATCAATGGAGAATATCAAATGGATTAGAGATGTTTAAACTTAATACATGGTTATCAAGAAAAAGTACTAAAGAGTTTATTAAAGAATTAGAAAAAGAATTTGGTGAATCGATAATACGATCAAAGGCAAAAAACCAACATACATGGATACACCCATATTTATTTATTGATTTAGCATTAAATATAAACCCTCAATTAAAAATAGAGGTGTATAAATGGATTTATGACGAATTGTTAAAATATCGGAATTGTTCCGGTGATGGATATAAAAAAATGAGTGGGGCTTTATTTATCAACGCAACAAATAAAGCAAACTTTCACAAAGAAATAGGAAAGTTTGCAAGAAAAATAAAAGACTCTTGTTGTGTAACGGATTGGAATGAAGCAACAGAAGATCAACTAATTTTAAGAGATAAGATACATAATAATATTTCTTTGCTTTGTGATGTTCTCAAAAATAATGAAGATGCTGTAAGGATAGGAATAAATAAAGCAAAAGAAGATTAAAGAATTTGTTAATATAATATAAATAACCTTTTGAAACTTCATATGGGTATAAGGAGTTTGTGAAATGAGCTTATATAAAGAAGAGCAAAGAGAAATATGCAGAGAAAAGGCAAATTATATGTGCCAAATATGCGCTAAAAATGGAAAGTTTAATAGAGGGAACCAATGCGCTCATATGATACCTCAAAAGGATTGGATAATTAAAAAATATGGGAGTAAAATAATTCATCATCATTCTAACTTAGAGTATGTATGTTCAACAAAATGTAATAGTAAAGCAATGATTCCAGAGTATGAATATGAAGATAAAGTTGAACAAATAAAAAGGAGAATAAATGATGAATGACGCAGATTTTTTACAATTGGTACATGATAGAATTATTAATGTATACGGAGAGAATCAAAATGTTGATTTTTTACATAGATTGAGAACTATAATAAAAAATAATACCTATGAAATCTGTAAAGATTGCGGGGGGGAAGGATATTATTTAGATTATGGTAGGATAAGAGAGACCTGTGACGTCTGCAAAGGAGAAGGCAAATTAAAAAAATAATTACAAATTAGCTTGATATTAATGTGTAAAGATGTATAATAAAGTCAATCATGTGCGGATGATTTAATTAGAGATTATGCCCTTGAACCTTGTAGAGCCGCAACCTCACAGGATGATAGGGCTTTTTTATCGGAGGAAGAAGGATGGAAACAATTGTTATTAATGAAAATTATGAAGGTCTTATTAAAAGGCATAGTGGGTTTATTTATGAAGGCGATTTAGTAATTGGCTGTGATTTAATTATCGATATTAAATTACTTGTAGAAGGCGGTATCTATGCGGAAGGCGGTATCTATGCAAAAGGCGATATCTCTGCGGGATTGGATATCTATGCGGAAGGCCGTATCTATGCGAAAGGCGGTATCTCTGCGAAAGGCGGTATCTATGCGCAAGGCGATATCTCGATATTAGGAATTAAAACAGAATTTATCGCTCTTATTTCCGGGAGATTTACATTCAATATTTTGGTAATGGATAATCATATTAAAATAGGATGTCATCTAAAAACTAAAAAAGAATGGTTAGCTTTATTGAGATCAGATAACGCAGAAGAGCTAGCAAAAAGAATCGGGGATGATGGCACAATGTGGGAAAATAAAAGATTTATAGAAAATCTTTGTGTTGAATATTAAGGAGGAAAGGATGAAAACAAGCGAGAGCATTAAGAATGTTGCAATGTCATTTGTAAAGGTAAGTAATTTGGTAAAAAACATGATACCGGATAGTAAGGGGTATGGGTACAATTATACAAGTTTAGGCCCTATCATTGATCAGATTAAACCTATCTTATTAAGTAACGGGCTTTGTGTAATTCAATCACCTGCAGAAAATGAAAATAGCCTTGCAATTGAAACGGTTATCTTACATGAGTCAGGTGAGTATTTTTCTTTTATTTACAACATCTCTGCTACTAATATGAAAGGGGCAAATAACACACAACAGGAAGGGGCTGCAATTAGTTACGGCAGGCGTTATGCTTTATCGGCTATTTTCGGAATAGCAACCGAGACGGATACTGATGCGCATACAAAAGAAGTAAGCAACCCCATTGGCAGAACTCCACCTGTTACGATTGGAAAAGATCCATTTAAAGAGCCCTCTTTGAAAGATCAGACAAAAGAGTTGAGCCAGATAGAAAAATTCAAACAGAATATTATTGGAATGGGTAAAAACCCTGTTCTTAAGGAGTTTGAAAAAACAGAGTATCGAGGGAGATTTAAAACTGCTACAACTCTCGAAGCGTTAAAAAATCTATCAGCAGAAATGGAAGTTGCCATAAAATCAAAAGAGGCCAGATAAATGGGGACAAGAGAAGAATTGATGTTTCTTGCTGAATATTTTGATTGTCAAGATCGTCAAGAATTAGAGCGTATTGCAAGAGAAGGAACCGATGAAGAAATAGAGGCTGCAATATATGAATCTGAGCAGAAACTTGACGGAAGAATAAAACGTTAAATGCTTACATAAAGGTTAATAATAGTGTAGTATTTAGAAAATAGAACGCTGGAGGAATTATGAGCGACTTAAACAAAATTACAGTTATCGGAAGGATAACACGAACACCGGAGCTAAAATCAACATCGGCAGGAACGTCTCTTTGTCAATTTAGTATTGCGTCGTCAAGCGGATACGGTGATAAAGAGTATACCAATTATTTTGATTGCAATCTTTGGGGTAAACGTGCTGACTCTTTGCATCAGTATTTAATGCAGGGTTTGCAATTAGCAATTGAAGGTGAAATTAGACAGAACCGATGGGAGAAAGACGGCCAGAAAAGAAGCAAGATAGAAATAAACGTTTCTAACATTCAGTTTCTAGCACGTCCTAAAGATGACGGAAGTCAGCCTCTTGAAATGCAACAAGCCCCACCGCAAGATAATTCATTTTCAGATGATGTTCCCTTCTGATGTAACGGGGCGTTAAGCCCCTATTTTTTACAATTCAAATTCTTTTTCTTCGATTAACGCCCTTAACCTTAAAACCTCTGCCCTTGCTGCTTCCCGCTTATCTTTTAACCCAATATGATCATTAATAATCAATTCAGCTAATTTTAAGACCTCATGGTCTGATTCGCTTAGAATTGTAAGCTGCTCAACTAATAACCCGTTGATTATATTTATCTCTTCACGTATAGCACGCTTATCTTCGATTTCTTTCTTTAAAACATTGTCTGTTTTCCACTCAGTACCAGTCCAGCTTTCCCACTCTTCCGGCTTATCAGTTCGCCAGTTAGGATTTGGCTTTCTATTGATGTCTTTAATCTGTACCTTTTCGCCTTGTTCGTTATAGTAAAATCCTGTAAAATCATCGGCAAGCTTTTCACTTACAAGAACAGCGTTAGACTTTCTCTCTCCATTTTCGTAGTATTCTATAGGCTCATTAACTTTACCGGGGATACCTTTAAACTCTTTACCATTAGCAGGGATTTTATCACCCTCATGCAAAATATTAAGCGTTTTATCTTTTCCGTTAATTTTGTATGTCTTCTTGACTGTATAATACATTATGATACTCTCCTCCATTTTTTGATTGTGTAGTTATCGACATTGTTCTCATCCCCGACTTCGATTGAAACCCCACCCGGAACAGCTGTTGCCCCTTCGTTGTTTTCAAAAGCTGCTGTCTGCACTCTTGATATCCCACCAGCACCAGTCCCGGTTAAATATTGAGTCCCAGCCGTACCATTTGACGTAGATAGGTTGTGTGTATGTTCAATTATTTTATTTGACTGTGTTCCACCCTCAAAAGTTTCAGCTAGGCCACCATCATACCGTCTTGACATACCGGAATAATTATCAACGGCTATAACGTATTTACCGGCATGAGTCCCTGCACCGCCGATAACATCATCATAAACAAGATCAGCAAAAGCATACTCTTTATCAATAGCCCATGTTGCCGCCCCGTCATCGTGTTCGACAAGATCCCGGATAACTACATCTGTCTCGGCACCACCTGAAGAAGCAGCAAGGTGATAAAAAACAGACCTTTCTGAAACATTTTCCCACGAAGTACCAGAGAATTTAGTTGCAGGTGTTGCTGTTTGCGGTTCCTGATCATAAAAATCATATATACTAGGCGTAGCTAATGACCCAGCTATACTGCCAATAGCAGAAATATTCCCGCCTGCAATAAAATCACCTGATACATTCCAAGATCCTAAATATACCCAGGCAGAATTAACATAATAAAAAATTGACGTATAATCCGGCTGTATAACTGTTGTATTCCCTCCATATGTAATTATATGGCTGGAAGTATCTGTATTTGTTACAAAATATTCCCTCCCCTCTACTGCCATCAACGCCGTATCTATTGCAATAGGCTGAACTTTTAACCCACTATAGGCAAGGCTATTCCATGCAGTTGTACCATCCCCATATTTGACCC
>Ga0307375_10004373_pt1 | contig 13506 bp, 9 predicted proteins | sample TR1MG_FD_202531 | JGI IMG/M metagenome (GOLD analysis project Ga0307375, IMG submission 202531) | Soil microbial communities from Risofladan, Vaasa, Finland - TR-1 | ecosystem: Environmental > Terrestrial > Soil > Coastal area > Acid sulfate soil | place: Finland: Risofladan, Vaasa | collected...
GAAATGCAGGTCGGCCATTCTCGATAAAGTCCGTTCTGAATCCATAATCTTTTAAAGAAAGACTATCAACAAAAAGGTCAATCATCCGGACTTCATTATCGGGGTCAATGGATTGGTCAAGTGATACCGGGAAAAGATTAATCTGAGTTCTGCTATGTCCTTGTATGAATTTCATGTATTTAAGGTATGAAACTCTATTCTCTTGTTAAACTCCTTGTAACCAGAGTTATCAACAATAAGGAGAGGTTTTTAGACAGTCTGACGTCCCCGCGGTTTGGCCAGTTGGCGTATTATCCGCAATATGGTTTTTAATTTCTATTTCGTTCAAATTTACAATTCATTTTCTTAATACAACGTAACGCCAATTGGCTATTACCGTGTGTTGTGGCATCGTTCTTTTGTTTAACCATCTTCTCAAATAGATTGGATACCTGTTTAATTACTTTTTACTAGTGTGAAAAGTTTTGTATGTGAAAGATGAAATACTTGTCATTTCAATAGATTTGAGTTATTAGCTTCTTGTTTTTAGCCTGAGAGATAATTGCCGGTGCAAAATAAATAGCAGAAATCCATAAGACTGCAGCAAAAATAGGCAGGAGAAATTCAGGATTGGAATTACCAGTCATCTCTTTCACCCATTCATATGAAGCGTTGGCGGTGCCATGAAACAATATCATGATCAAAAGGCTACCTTTTGTTTCATTGAAAACATAAATTTGAACAAATATTACAGGAACGGTTATCAGCAACCTTAAAACCATATCAGGAAAATAAACCTGACTGAATCCTATGAAATCGTTTTGAATAATCATGACAATACAATCATTCCTTAAATGCCAGATACTATTGACAAAGGATAAAATCATGGATACCAGGATGATTTTATATTTTAATTGTAATTTAGGAAGAAGATAACCTCTCCAACCAATTTCTTCACCAAGTCCGGTAAGAAGTGAAAGAAATACAATGTTTAATAAAAAGTTACAATAACTCCCAAATATAAGTTTTGTTTGAATATTTATATTTCCATATCCTGAAATGACACAATATAATAACACCAGATGAAACAGGAACAATTCAAAAAACAATGCAAATACAAACCATTTATAGTGAACTTTTAATCCTGTAATATTCTTAAATATATTAATAACACCCTTTTTACCCTTTTCACTAAATATTAATATAAGGGCTGCCAAGCTAGGTCCGAACTGAGCAACCAGTTGAAGCAATCCTTTTGGAAAATTTCCTGTGACATAGCCAATATCAATGGATACTAAATAAAATTTTGCTGACCATGTGATTAAACATGCAAGAACACTGTAGAGGATGATAGAAGTTTTCACATTATTTTTTTCTATAAAGGCACATTCCAAATTCTACCTTAGCTTTTTATATCAATCTTTGATAAGTTCAGTTGTCAGATAATTTCCCATTAATATTTATGCAATCTCACTTTCTGTCCATTTTCTAATATTGAGGGTTTTATTTAGAATGCGTCACAACGATAAGTATAAAGGGCGTTTAAATGCCCTTTATGCAATGTTGGCAACAGTATTAATATAATAAGTCTTTGATAGAAATTGATTTTAGATGAACCTACTGAAACTCAAGAATCCCCCATTTGAAACTTTTACCTTTCTTGCCATAGATACTCATACTGTTTATGCTGGTCTGTCTGCATGATCCGGGGCAAGTAAGAATTTCTGCTTCTCCGGCGCTAAACAACGCTTTTTTATTAATATTTCCATCAAAATCAATCTCTGTACATACCACTATTGCTTCCTTGCTTTTTTTGAAACCATATATTTTTCCATTGATAGATGTCAGGTTTTTAGGATTGTCGTTATAGATCAGATAAATTTTATCTCCGATATATGCTGTGGCAAAAGATGAAAAAATACCTCCATCAGCAGTAGTATGTTGTTTCTTTGGAATAATTTTGGCCCATTCAATAATACCTCCCTGATTAATTTTGATGATAATTATATTGTCAAATTGAAAATTTGTCCAATTGATATTATTTGTGGTAGTAGTAGTAGTATAATTGGTTGCATACTCTGTACGATTTGTAGAAGTGTAGGAGGTAGTTATTGCTATATTTGTCTGCGATTCGGTAATTTCTTCGGCCAGTAAGATAGCTCCGCCATTTTCCAAGAAATGGAAATTTTTCAGGTCGAAGTTTTTTAATTCTTTGCCCTTTTCAGCTGCATCTGCACTCATAAAACTTGTCAGGAATTCCTGACTGAAAGCCATAAAGTTTTCCATTTTTATATGGGTAGTTTCCGGATCAATTGTAACAAAAAAAGCACCAGCAATGGTATTTGACCAAAGCCAACTGCTCTCATTTGAATAAAACCCGGTACATACAATGTCACCGTTTGCCCGATAAGAAAAACGCATATCGGTAATAAATTTATTGCTTAGTGTAAGGCTGTGTTCCTTGAAATCTATTCCCTTGTTTGAAAACACGAAAAAATGATAATCGTAGTTTGGTTTTCCTTCCCTCGTTTTTCTTTTTTTATCCTTATAAACAGTTGCCATTACACGAATTGTTCCTTCATGATCAACATCATAATCTTCAAGCAGGAATAGATCCTCCTTGTAATCCAGGGTTTGATAGTGTTTCCATTGAAGCTTGAAATCTTTATCAAAGACATGAATACCCAAAATCACTTGTTCGCTTTCTTTTACAGGACCGAGATGTAGAGCATAGATTTTATCATTTACTACTTTTATAGTGTAATGCTTGAACCAGTAGAGCAGTTCAATTTTGTAGGGTATTTCGGCAATGCCCCTGATGTCGTCTTCGACAAGCAAGGTATTTGGATTGATAGACTGTACAGATAAAACATTCATCTTATCGCTTGCACGAAAGTAGTTTGTTACCAGGTACATTCTTCCTTCGTTATAGAATATACCATCAAAAAAGCGTTTTGAATTTTCTTTTTCGATAATTATTTTCTCTGATCCGATAAGCTTTCCATCACTGTTAAAATGGTCAATGAATCGCTTAACACCACTCACCTGTCCATAGAGGTATTTATACTTTTCTCTTAGGGAATAAAATCCACCTGAAAGATCTTTCCCAATATTATAGCTTTGTTCTTTATCATTATTACCCGCAGAGCCTTTCTGTTCGAGACCCCATGTTACATTAATCTGTGGTATCTGGCTGTATGTTGTACTATACCATAAGATAATAAAAAGAAAGTAAATGATTGTTTTTTTCATATTATTAGGTTTTTAGGTGATTCCTCAATCATTTAAGGAACTGCACTAATTATTTATTTCTGAATTTATTAATACTCGTATTAAGCTTAATTCTTCTTTGTATTAATCTTTCCATGGGTGACTCTAAATATTGCTGCCAACGGTTCCGGGATTATTCCCGTGTTATAGCCAGTGTTATTTTAAAATTGTCAAGATATAACAAATTTAAGAGTCAAGGTTTGCAGGATCTTTTATTTGCAAGCTCTTTTAAAAGCTTTGGTAGTGTTTCAGACAGTGCGGCTTTTAAATGTGCTTGCAAATTGAAAATTTATTTAAAATTTAAAGTATATGTCAAAGATGGTATGATTGGCAGTAAATAGTTGTATTTAAAGGAATAATTACCCCAATAATACATACCAACTGGATTTTTGCGATTATAAGTATTAAATATGTCAATGCTTAGAGTATTATCACCGAGTCGGTTTTGGGTTTTGTAGTGCAGGCCGATATCCAACCTGTGATAAGAAGATAATCTGTAATTATTGATTGATGGGTAAAAATAAATTAGGACAGGACGTTCAACTTGAGTGTAAATATTCAAAGCGGGTGAATACTTTTCTATTGGAATTGTAACCGGATAACCTGTTCCATAAATCCAAAAAGCCGAAATATCCCATTTTTTTGAAATTTTATAATTTAATGAGATATTGAAGTCATGTAAACGGTCGTACTTAAAAGGAAATGTTCGTCCATTATTAAGATCGATATATTTTCTTGAAGCTTTTGATAAGGTATAATTAACACTTCCAGTAAGTTGTCCCTCCTGCTTTTCAACAGACACCTCAATTCCCTTTGCGTTACCATGCCCTTGTGTCGTTTTTTCAAACCATGGAGAAAGATCGAGAAGTAATGAAGCTCCATTACGATAATCGGTTGTATTTGAAAGCCATTTCTGGTACACTTCAATTGAGAATAAGGCCTTTTTGTCCCAATCAAAAGCTATCCCCCAATTTATCTGATCGGATATAAGCGGTTTTAATCCTTTTAAAGCCGGTACCCAGATATCAGTAGGCATACTTAATCCGGAACTGGTGAGAAGATGTATATACTGTCCCATTCGTGAATATCCGGTTTTGATAACAAGCTGTGGGAGTATTTTGTAATTAGCAGATAATCTTGGTTCAGCGTTAATATTCATCCTACTTTCTGAAATAAGTCCGCTAAGCCTAATTCCTGCATTAATTAATAGTTTTTGCGATAAATATATTTCATCTTCAACATAGAAAAATGGTTCACCAGCATGAAGAATATCATTTGAAAAGGATGTATCTGTTTCCAATTTTAGGTAATGGTCACTCATGCTATAAACATTTTCCCCTGGATTAAAACTGTGAAAGGTAATCCCCACTCCAAACCTGAGCTTATGATTATTTGAAATCGAATAGTCAAGATCAGATTTTATAATTAAATCCGAAATATCGGAACTGTAAGTGGCCGAATAGTTTTTTAAAATTGTTTTTTTCAAGGTGGAATCTCTCAGGGTGCTTTCATATTGGCTAAGTGTAAAATAATTATATCTGGTATAAGCAAGTGTTGTGTTTGCAAATAAGCTATTCCCAAAAGTATGATTCCAACGCAATGAACTAATAAAGTTGCCCCATCCAGAAGTTTGGTCACTATTATCTGATTGTTCTTCTGAATTTGAACTAGTTATAGTAGTTTCATCTTTATTTTGGATATTGTCCTTCCCTTTATAGATACTCAGATAAATCTTGTCCTTCTGTGAAAATGTATGTGTAAGCCTTGCATTAATATCATAAAAGAAGTAACCGGGGAAATCTTCGTCCAGTAAATTCAGTTTTTTCAGAGCACCGGAGTATAAATCGAAATAAGATCTTCGGCCCGAAACTATGAACGTGGTTTTATCACTAATCAAGGGGCCCTCGAGAGTAATTTTTGAAGAAATAACGCCAAGTGATATTTCGCCTTTTATCGATTTGTTATTTCCATCGAGACTACGCAAATCAATGACCGATGAAACTCGACCTCCATACCTTGCTGGGAAACACCCTTTAAGCAGTTTTATATCTTTTATGGCGCTGCTATTGAAGGCACTGAAAAAGCCATAAAGATGACTAACATTGTACATGGGTACATCGTCCAGCATGAAAAGGTTTTCTCCTGCGCTTCCACCACGTACAAATATGCCAGCTGAACCTTCTACTCCCCCTTTTATTCCTGGTTGGCTCTGAATTGATTTGAGTAAATCAGTTTCTCCTAAAGCAGGTATTGATGTAAGTTGCTTTACAGGGATTGTAGTTAATCCTAAAGGAGTGTTTACGTTGTGTTCATAACGTGAAGATTCAATGACCACTTCCTTAAGTTCCATCAAAGGCTGCATACCTATGTTAAGCAAGGTATCATGGCTTAAAGATAAATAAATTACTTTCGACTTAAAACCTATATAATTAGCCTGGATAGCTGATTTATTTTTAATATTTTTTAGTATATAGAAACCGAAATTATTGGTTTGTATTATACTTTTGCTTACACTATCAATTACATAAGCGCCAATTATACGTTCCCCTGTATTTATATCCTCGACATATCCTGAAATAGTGAAACTCTGAGACTGTATAGCCTGACTGAGGATAAGAAAAATCAGAAGAGCATTAAATTTCAGCATGACTTATAACTCTTAATGGACTACTTTATTCAAATTTGAATACTATTGAATCGCTAGATACTGATGCACCGGAGAACATTCCATAGCCCCCGGTAACATTGGAATTCATTAACACTGGTTCCAACAATGGGTTGCTGTAATTTTTGCTATACAGATGTAGTGTCTGGATATAACTGAAGTATTCTTCTGTAATTGAATAGAGTTTAAAATAGAGTGTTTTTCTTGGATTAGAATAAGATGATTCTGGATAATCTGTATAAGGCTTGCCAATTGACTCACCCTTTACTATAATATTTAAACTGTGTCTTTGTCCATTGATTACTTTATCACTAAAAGCAATCGCCTCTAGTCCATTTACACTAGTTAATTTTTCTTCGATTATGGGATCCTGGCACGTAAAGAAAATAACATCTGAATAATAAGGAATGTAGGACCCATAGTATTCCCAGTAAATATTCATATACATTCTAAAAAGGTAACAATTAGTCTCATTTAAAGGATCGGAAAACTCAATTTTAATCTGCAAACCTATATTGCTATCATAATATTCTCCCGGTGCTAGAATAATCCGTGATGTGTCCACCCGTTCTATTCGAACCAAGTCAGGTATTGTTGTGACTGCGGAAGCAGTAGGGAAACCGGATCCCTTTGCAACAATTTTATATTCCCTACTGGCCAACGGGTGCACATTATGTGACCGGTAATTTCCATAATTAAACATTTTCCAATAGTCATAATCATAATATTTGTAATGGTATAGAGAATCAATTTTGTCATTATTCTGGTAAAGGCAGACCTCCAGACTATCTAAGTCTCTCAGATATTCGTATCCATTTCCACTTAGATCGAGTAAATAATCGCTTCTACTTATGAAAACATTTAGTAAAGTATCTGTAGTTATAAGACCGTTGATTACAATTTTCCTTCCGGTATCGGGAATATTTATTTTTTCCTGTTGACATCCAGAGAGCAGGAAAATGGATGAAATTAATAGAACAAAGAAGTTCTCTTTTCCCATTGAAACAGTTGTGCTATTAATCATAGGTTCTTGAGTTGAGGGATAAAATTAGTAAAAAGAAGCGAGGTACAATTTTAATCGGAGCCGCGTCCCGATAGCTATCGGGATTATCCCCGGTTACAAATTTGGTGGCGGGCACCGGCGCAGTGTCGCCAAAGTTGTCTCGGAGGAAAAAGTTGTCAAGGTGCAGGATTTAAATTGTGGGCAGCTGCGCGTGTCCGGGTGCAACAACCATTACGAATTTGTCTTGAGTGCAGGAGCAAAAGCAAAAAGTGTGACAAACAACTTACCCATATTGTCCGTGTTATGGGCCAGGCCTTGTTATTTGTCTTGGTGCCAGAAAACTGTCTCGGTAGAAATTCTTCCTTCTTATGGTCTAAGATTGTCCAACAGATAGTCATGTTACCAGAAATAATCTTGCTTAGGCGCGGGGGGAAAATTTTTAAATTCTATTCTGATTTTTATTTTGCAAGCTCTTTGACAAAGCTTTGGCTTAGAATAGGCTTGTGCGGCTTTGGCAATGTGCTTGCAAATGCCATTTATATGAACCAACTTTGAGCCAATTATGAGTCAATTGAGCCAACTTTGAGCCAACATAAATATTTAAACCCAATCGCCTCCAATTGCATCTCCGTATAAAGTTCTATATAAAACATAAACAGCACTAGATCCTTTCGTTCCTTTATTCATCAGTAATTGTTTGTCTTCTAATTCTGACAAATCCCTCGTAGCTGTCGCTTTTGAGACACTGTATAAAGATTGGTAATCACGATTTGTAATTTTCCCCTTTTCTTTGACATAAAGTACAGCTTTAACTTGCCTTTCATTAAGTCTAAGTGATTCAAGATATTCAGCAAAATAAATGTCTTTTCTGAACTCCACGGTTATATCACTCGAATCATAACTAAAAACAGGTTCAGGGATACCTGCTTGTTTACATTCTTTTATGATTTTAATTGTCCCACGCCCCCAGGATTCAATGTAGCCACTACGGAATAAAGCAATAGCAATGTCAGGGTTGTAAGGTCTTGATGCGTGTTTTACCAATAAGTTCTTAATTGTCCAATTCTCAGGAAGTTGTCCTTCATTCTAAAAAATGATTTTATCTCTATAAACACTAATCTGTATAGGAACTCCACCTGAGTAGTCCTTGTGTGCAATGGCATTCAATAAAGCTTCTCTTATTGCTTCTTTAGGGTATTCATATTTCTCCACCCTGTTAATACCTTCATAGCTGATTTCTGCCTTATTGTATTTGGTGAAAAGCAAATCAATAGATTTCTCAATTTGTTCAAACAAATTTCCATGAATCTCGTCTTGAAATATCAATTCATCATCAGACTGGAAATAACCAATTTTAATATATGAACCTGTAACAAAATTTTCAGGAGAAGGATGAAAAAGCAGAATTGCAGCACGTTTCAGATATTCGCCTTCCTTCAATTGTAGATTTTCAAGCAGATGTTCATTCGTGTCAGTAAGGCTTTCTTCATTAATCCTTTGGCTTTTCAAAGCCTTCTTACGGAAAAAGTCAAATGTTTCTTGTTTTAATTCTTTAATTGAGACTTTGGGAACCGGAACTCCGTCCCAGCGTTTCCCAATTTTCTGTAAAAGAAACTTGTCCAGGGCAGCACCTTTTAATTCCTGCTTGGTTGATCCGCTCCGATAATGATATTGACCCTTATAATTAACCGGATAAGGATATGGCTCGATCGTAATTTCAATAAAATCACCCTTTTTTGACTTATGTAGATCTACATCAACCAATATTCCTAATATGTCCTTCACTTTATTAGGAATATCCTCCATGAGCTTTTTTGCATCTTTCAGTCCGGTGACCTTCCCATCATCATCCTTGCCAAGATAAATCTTACCACCTTGAGCATTAGCAAAACCACAAATCCATTTAAGGTATTCATCTCGCCAGGATTCCTTATATTCTATATTTTGATCTTCAGACATTTACTTCTCTAGTAAGTTTTTTATAGTACCGGTTCCTTTGCTTGAACATTTTTTCAAAGTAATCAATTTTTGAATCACGGTAATCAAAAATTACAGGAGGATTTCCTGAATGTTGTATTCGTCCTATATACTGTATCAGTTTCCCTTCGAAAGCAAAGGGATATGCAATGATAAGACATTCCAGGTTATTTAAATCGATTCCTTCACCGAAATACTGTCCTGTCGAAATTACTATTTTATAATGACCTTGCTTTAGTTGTTCAATTTTACTTCTTCTGCTACTCTCGGAATCTTCTCCATGAATTGCAATTGTCTCATATCTGTCTTTGAGATAAAGATTAAGGATATCTACATGTGCCTTACGTTCTGTCAATATCAGGAATGTTTTAAAACGGTCAGAATTTTTTTCAATATCATTTAATATCAGAGAATTCCGGCTAGTATCATGTATTAGGATTCTTGAAATGGTTTCATATTTATCAATTTTATAATCAAAAGGTGCATATAAATTTGTATCCCTGATATTTATCTCAATCTTGGTTCGTTTTTGCCTGATCTGTTCAATCTGATCTACATTATATAATATATTTCCAATGTAAATATAAATAAGTTTTTCGTCATTGTTCTTCCGTTTGGGAGTGGCTGTAAGCCCGTACAAATAGTATGAATTGAAATTTACTATTGCTTCTCTAAATGATTTTGCCGGAATATGGTGACATTCATCGACAATAATTGTCCCAAAGCTGCTGGAAATCTTTTCTATTCCCTCGCTTCTGGAAAGAGATTGGATCATTGCAACAGTAATCTTCTTCCCGATTTTAAACTTCTGATTTCCTATTTGTCCGATCTCTTTCTTTGGGATTTTCAGGAAACTCTGAATTCTTTCTATCCACTGGTCTAATAGCTGTTTCCGATGGACAATAATTAAGGCAGGTTGTCTTTTTTGAGCAATTAACTCAAGCCCGATTATTGTTTTGCCTGATCCCGGTGGCGAAACAATAACGCCAAAATCCTTTTCGAGAGTTTTTTCTATAGCTGCATCTTGTTCCGGCCTCAATTCGATATCTGATTCAAAATCAACTGGGTTGAGTTTTTTTCTATTATCAATGATTTTAAAAGGTAGATTTTCATTTTTGCAAAAACCAATAAGATTTGCAGCAAAACCACGTGGTAATAATACACCGTCCTGAGTTTCCTCAACCAACCTGAAATATTTTTCAAGATTAAAGGTGGATTTTCCCATATTTTTCTTAACCAGATAATCGGAATTCAGAAAATTCAGATTTTCCCTGATAAACTCAATTAGTTTTTTGTTAAGGTGAAGGCTCTTCAAAAATATCTGACCATTAATCTGAATTTCAATTACTGGATTGGAATCTGGGTCAAAACTTGATTTAAAGAAATCATCAACTTTTTCATTAAAGATGTCTTCATAAATGGATTTAAATTGATCCATAGACAGTTTACAAAAGGTCTTTATGATTTCAAACTGGTTGTCGTATGGTATGTAATTTTCATGCTCCAGGAATGCTGAATTGCCATTCATCAGCGCAGCACCATTGAGTGGAAGTGCTATCAAATTGCCCAGTCCTTTCCCTGAGTGAAAATTCTGATTAGGGAATAGTCTGTCAAAACTAGGTTCTTTCTCAAAATGGGATATTATCGTTGCTTCCCTTAGCAATTCATACATCAGTTTTCTGGTCCTCTCAGCTTGGAGATTTTCCTCAAAGAATATCCAGAGATGTCCTCCATTTCCTGAGCGGGAACGCTCAATATAGGAAGGTATATCGTGTTTTGAACAAATGGAATACAATTTTAGAATAGATTCTTTCCAGTTTTTGTCATCGAAATCAGCAGCAATGAAATATGAGGTATTGTCTTCAAGCAGAGGGTAAATGCCGATGGTTTCATTTCCCTGAAAGTGACGCATAAATGCCTCATCATTAAGAGGCTGGTATTCTTTTTTAGAATAGTCTTTAAAACTTCCTCCGGCCGATTTATATTTACGGTAATCAGTCCAATCAACCTTGTAAACAGGCATATAACCTGATTTGCCTTCTTTTTCCCATCGGATAGCATATACATCCTGTCTTCCTTGAAAGATGGATTTAAACAAGGTTATGTAATTAGAAGAGAATTGCATCTAACCTTTATTAAGGAATAACAAACTATCTAAGATAACTAATTCATTTAGTGTAGACAAAAATGGCTCTTTTGATTTTGCATGTGGGCGGGCATAAGGGTAGGGGCAAAAGCAAATGTGCCATTTTGGATAGTTTTTTAAATTTTAAAATTTTTGCGCTCGGGCAAAGTCCCGGTAGAAAGCACAGAGTTTTCTTGTCATGGTTAAGCTGTCAAGGTGAAGGAATAATTTTTATATGTACTTAACTGTCATGTTGTCAATGGCTTGCCCATAACGGGAGTCTGTCTAATAACCTTTCTGTTTTTGTCGATTAAGCCAGAGGTAGTAATCTATTCCTGTTAAACTGTCTAAAATTAATACCAAAAAGGTCAAAAAACATCAAAACAAGTATCCTGAGATACTCTTGCAGCATTTCTCTGGTCAAAATATTACCAATCCTGCGGAGATTATATGCAATAAACATAAGCCCCACATCAGAACCAGCCCTTGCCATTCCCTTCTTTGTGAGAATATAACTGAACCCCCATTGTCGTTTTATCGTTCCATAAGGATGTTCCACAATAGCCTGACGGCGTTTGTAGAGTTGTTCCTTCCCGAGTAAATTGATCCGGTTTCTTTCATAATACTCTGCGTATTCATTTCTTTGGATCAGTCTGCCCTTTTTTGATCTCGTGCACTCTGAGCGAAACGGGCATTGTTTGCATGCTCTTGTTTTATACTGTTTGAACCATATGATGTTACCGCTGCTTGTACGTTCCTTGTACCAGGTATCGTTTGTACGGAGCATTTGTCCCTGTGGACATGTGTATGTATCGTCTTCTTTGTCGTATATAAAATTCTCATAATTGAAGACAGGATTCGGGGCCTGACTGGTGGAAGGTACCCCCGGTATTGCAACTATGGTTTCCACGCCCAACTCTTGTGCTGTTTTAAGTTCTGACCCGGTATGGAACCCTTTATCATAAAGAACAGTGAAATCATTTGTTCTTAGAATGCTTTTTGCTCTCTGAACCATGTTTCCCATTGCTTTGCTGTCATTCTGGTTTGTTACCTTGTAGTCGATGGGAATGTTATTCTTTGAATCGACAGTCGTTTGTACATTATAAGCTACTTCGGTGATATTGTTACGAAGCATTATCTGCCGGCTCTCAGGATCAGAAATCGAGATCTGAGGTTCTCCGGATTCTTTTAGCTGCTGCTCCAGATTCCTGTAATTATCCTTTCTCTTCTGCTGCTTATTAATCTCATCTTCTATTTTCTGCCGGTTATCTCCATCGTTTTCGGCAAGTACCCTGGTATATTCTTCCAGCTTATTGTCAATATAAGCTATATGCCGGTCTATCTTTACCTGGTTAAAGTTGTTCTTCTTGCTGTTCTGCGCCCTCAGCTTGGTGCTGTCTCCGGCTATCAGCTTTCCACCGATCAGGTCAAAATGTTTCGCTATCTGAACCGTCGCCCTGAAGACTTTTTTGATGGCTTTCGGATTGTCCCGGCGAAAATTGGAGATAGTGTTATGATCTGGCTTGAGGCACTTTAAAAGCCACATCACCTCGATGTTCCGCCTGCATTCTTTTTCCAGGTCACGCGAATACCGTACCTTATTCATATAGCCGTAAATGAAAAGCTTAAGTAAATCGGAAGGATGATAGGCAGGACGGCCGTTTTCGGGAAAGTCAGTTCTAAATCCATAATCTTTAATAGAAAGGCTGTCAACAAAAAGGTCAATCATCCTGACTTCATTATCCGGGTCAATGGATTGATCCAGTGAAATTGGAAAAAGATTAATCTGTGTTCTGTTAAGTCCTTGTATGAATTTCATGTATTTAAGGTATGAAACTCTATTCTCTTGTTAAACTCCTTGTAACCAGAGTTATCAACAATAAGGAGAGGTTTTTAGACAGTCTGACGGCCCGGCAATATGGGGAGGTTGTGTTACCCGACGCGAGCACCGGGCAAGGTCCTGGTACTTTAGCCAGAAAGCTGTCACGGTGCAAGGAGGGTATGGCACACTTTTTGTTGTCATGGTACAAATTTTATTGAGCATTACGCGTGTCGCGGTACAAGGTTGATCGGAGCCGCGAATTTATCCCCGGTTACAATGTTGGTGGCGGGCACTGGTGCAGTGTCGCGGTACAATTTGTCTCGGAACCAGAAATCTGTCACGTAGCAGGATTTATAATGCGGGCAGGTGAGCGTGTCCGGGTTTAAGATGATAAACGAATTTCTATAGCCAGCCGAGCAGGGAATGATGATAAAAGATCAAAAGAAAAAAGAGCGTTCGGGCCCATAAATTACTTACAGTTTTTGCTCGGCTGGCGTTTACGTCACCAGGCAAAAAGTGTGACAAACAACTTACCCATATTGTCCGTGTTGAACTAAATCCCGCTACGCTGGATAGCCGTTAGTTAAATTATAACATTTAGTAATTTGTAGGTTCAAAATTAACTTAATCTGATAATCATGAAAAAAAAGATCTGAACCTACAAT
>Ga0307375_10004374_pt1 | contig 13505 bp, 9 predicted proteins | sample TR1MG_FD_202531 | JGI IMG/M metagenome (GOLD analysis project Ga0307375, IMG submission 202531) | Soil microbial communities from Risofladan, Vaasa, Finland - TR-1 | ecosystem: Environmental > Terrestrial > Soil > Coastal area > Acid sulfate soil | place: Finland: Risofladan, Vaasa | collected...
CGCCGCGCCCGTGAGGGCTGGCTTTTCTGCGCGCTTCCCGGCATTCATACCGACGGCAAACACTATATTCCGGCCGCAATTGCGGCGGGCGCGCGCGCAGTCCTCTACGAGGGTCAGCTTGAATCCTGCGAACCGCATGTCTCATACGTGCGCGTCGCCGATGTACGCCGTGCGATGTCCGCGCTCGCAGCCGAGCTGTACGATCACCCTGACCGAAGGATTCCCGTCATCGGGGTGACCGGCACCGACGGTAAGAGTTCGACTGTCTACTTCATTCATCAGCTGCTGTCGATGAGCGGAGCAGCGAGCGGTTTCCTTTCAACTGTGGCGATGCAGACGGACTCGGAAACCATCGTAAATCCGTTCAGGCAATCAACTCCCGAGGCAACCGAGGTTCATGAGATACTTCACCGGATGATCGAAAGCGGCAAACAGGTTGCCGTTGTCGAAGCAACCTCTCATGGACTTTCGAAGCTCACTTCGCGACTGTCGGACGTCTCGTTCGCGGCAGGTGTGCTCACCAATGTCACTCACGAACATCTGGAGTTTCACGGGACGTTCGAACAGTACCGCGACGACAAGGCGAACCTGTTCAGGTCACTCTCCCCCGGCGATAGTTCCTTCGGAGTCGTGAACGTGGACGATAAGTCGGCCGCGTACTTTGCCTCAGTGACATCGCACCGGACATATGGATACTCAATTCGAGGCGGCGATGCTGAACTCAGCGCCGACACCATGGCGCAGGACAGTGAAGGTATCAGCTTCAGCGTAAACTGCGCCGGACGTCGGTTCGATTCGATACGGCTGAATACGCCGGGCGCATTCAATGTCGAGAACGTACTCGCTGCGCTCATTGCAGCAGGCGGCTATCTCGATCCGGCGGACCCGTTTGCCGCGCTGCCTGATCTGCTGCAGCTGGTGCCTCGTCTTGTGCCCGTCAAGGGCCGCCTGACACCTGTACGCTGCGGTCAGCCGTTTGGTGTGATGGTGGACTATGCGCACACTCCCGGCGCGTTTGCAAAGGTCCTGCCGATGATGCGGAGCAGCCTCGCAGGCCGACTGATCGTAGTCTTCGGCTCAGGAGGAGAACGCGACCGTGCGAAGCGGCCGCTTCAGGGTGAAGCAGCTTCGGCGCACGCGGACATCGTCATCCTTTCTGACGAGGATCCGCGCGGCGAAGATCGTATGGCAATTCTCGAGGAGATTGCGGCAGGTTGTGTCGGCAGAACGCGCGGTGAGGATCTGTTCCTCATTCCCGACAGACGGGAAGCGGTACGGAAGGCTGTTGGACTCGCGGCGGCGGGAGATCTTGTCCTGCTGCTCGGAAAAGGGCACGAATACTCGATAATCTATCCGGACGGCCCGATGCACTGGGACGAAGAGCAGGAAGCTCGGGATGCGCTTGCCGAAATTGGTTATGTCGGTATGAAATAGTGCTGAAGATCGGTCGAACCTGAAAGTTATCTGTCTGAAAAGCTGTACGTCGAGCGGCGTCACCAGTGATCGTAGGAGACAATCCTCCTGAGCGGCAGCTTCTGCACCCGCTCTCCCTCGTCCGCCGGGTGACCGATCAGGAGGAGCATTACGACCCGCATCGAATAGGGAACTGAGAGTGCAACCCGAATATCTTCTTCGTCGTAGGTGGTGATCATGCAGGTGCCGAGCTCTTCTCTCACTGCCTGCAGCATCATAAACGAGGCAGCTATCGAAATGTCGATTGGATAGGAGAGTTGCCCGTTCGGCATCTTGTAGTCAATATTGGTGGTACAGCAGACAATAACCACGGGTGCCTTACCGACGTAGTCCTGCCCGAAGCTCGCCGTCTCGAGGCGTTGCTTCAGTTGAGCATCCTGAACGACGATGAATCGCCATGCCTGCCTGTTTTTCGCCGATGGAGCAAGTCGACCTGCTTCGAGAATGCGTTCAATCTGCGCCTTCGACACGGGTTCGGGAGTAAAATTCCTCACGCTCGCCCGTTTTGCAATTTCCGGAAGCAGACTCATCGGCGTCTCCCACGTACTGTATTGTATTGACTAGTAATCTTCCTTTTCCCTATGCTCAGCGTTGTAATGAAAAGGGTTCTCCTGCCTCTCCTTCTGTTCATTTTAGCAGCTTCAGTCCTTTTTTCAAGGTCTTTCGCAGTTGGAGCCCCGGCACAGGCGGTGATTCTGCAGAATTCCATCGAATCTTTCCACCCACGACTTGAAGGATCGGCAGAAAGCGGGAAGACGATAGCATTTATCGAGAAGCAGCTCACCGATCACGGGATAAAGTACATTTCCTCAGACTTCTCGACATTCGAAAACGGCTATTCATTTTCGAAGATCATATCCGTTACGCTGGCCGGTTCGCGCCCGGACACGCTTATTCTTGCGGTGCCGATCAATCAACCGCCTGACGCCAGACGAGGGAGTGATGGGTCGGTTGGAATTGCCGCGGCGCTCTCTCTTGCTGAACAGTTCATGGCAGAGAAACCGGAGCTGACCGTCCGGATTCTGTTCCTTGGCGCGGAATTCCCCCGGACAGACCCACCGGCTCCGGACAGCGCGACATCAATTCCGTATCCACTCGGATCGAAGCTCTTCCTTCAGGGTCACTTCCCGGAGCAACCGGAAGCGGTGCTCTATCTGAACCTGCAGGAAGCGACGAGTTCGATGGTGATCCGGCCGGGTGGATCGCAACTGGTTGCCCCGTCCTGGCTCGTAAGCGGGGCAATGCAGGCCGCCACCGACGCCCGAATGCCGTTTTCAGTGGCGCAGAATCGAATCCTCGCGATCCGTCTCGGAAGAGCAGAGGAAAGCGCGCTCATTTCGCCCTACCTCAGCCAGAATATTCCGGCGGTCGAGATTGCCGCATCAGGAGCACCTGCTGAGTCTCTTGAGAGCTGGTATGCGTCCTTCTTCACCTTCATAGACTCATTCATTCAGAAGAATGCAAAGGGATTCCCGACCGATTGGGATCATCACTACCTGCTGTGGAACGTCAACGGTCGATATCTGTTCTTCAGTGAGCGGGCCAGCCTCCTGCTTCTGCTCATCAGTATTGCACTCACTCTCATCTACGCAGTAGTGAACCAGCGCCGGCTCAAACGGTACGTTCGAACGGTGCTGAGAAACGCCTGGAACCTGCCGATTCTGCTCGCACTCACGTTCGGATTTCTTTTTGCTGCCACACTCCTGCTGCAGCTGTTTCTGCGCGGGCGCGATTCTCCGGAACTCTGGCTGCACTCCCCGACCCTCTTTTTCAGCTGGAAGCTTGCGCTGACATTGTTTCTGTCTACGCTCACTTTCAGACTTATCCGCCGACTCCCCATTTCGCGAAACGGTAGCTTCTATTCGGCCGCCGCAATCTTCTTCCTGTTTGTCGATGTCCTTATCGCCGCGTTCATCAATCTTGCGTTCATGTTTTACTTTCTGTTTGCATTTGCTGTCGCGTTCCTCTTTTCGGTTACCCGTCTGCGCTGGATGAAGTTCCTGTTCCTCATCATTGCGCCGCTCTTTCTGGTAAAGGCTGCCTGGGATTCACTTTCGATTCCCGAACCGCTCATTGCACAGGCATTGCTCCTGTCGCCAGTCAACGGGAACCTCCTGCTTGCGTTTGTGACGCTTCCCTTCGTTCTCATGGTAATTCGCCTCGACTTTCTCTTCCGACATCCGGTTCGCGGTCGAGCGAGTTTTGCGAGTCAGGTAGCTATCGTCGTAACCGCACTCGCGTCGATCGTCGTCGGAATACTCCTGGTTACCTTGAGACCGTACGGCCCGGCCGACCCTCAGCCTGTTACCGTTGTAGAGAGGATCGACACCACGAACAAGAGCGCAAAGCTGGTATTCGACAGCCCGGCTCCGCTCGGGAATCTCAGCTTTCGGTATGGTGCACGGACGGTGACGCTCCACAATGCTTCGCGGCACTACGAGCTCGCGCTGGAACCACCTGCGAAGCTCATCCGCACGGAAACCACTCATCGACGTTTTCTCGACCGCGAACAGACGGTGCTTACAGTCGCTCCGACGCTGACACCTGCCGAGACCATGGTTCTCTATCACGTCTCGATGAGACTTTCGGAGAAGAAACCGATGGTCATCTATGATCTGAACTTCCCATTCTCCTATTCAGCGGACAACAGGGAGGTGACTGTTTACATTGGAGCGGATCCGCCTGATCCACTCAGGGTCGATTACATCCTGCCGGCCGAGCATCTCCCGTCTATCGTACTCAGGGCCGAATTTCTTGGACTACCTGAGCACATGTCGCCTGTGACTGCAGGCTATCAATTTTATACGAGCACTGTAGTGGACCTTTTAGTCGATACCTCCCCGGGGAAATAGCATGCAGGTCATCTTCCACGTTGATATGGACGCATTCTTCGCCTCGGTCGAGCAGATGGACCACCCCGAATATGCGGGAAAGCCGGTCATCGTCGGCGCCGCTCCCGGACATCGCGGCGTTGTCTCCGCCTGCTCCTATGAAGCTCGACGGTTCGGGGTCCATTCGGCAATGCCGGTTGTCGAGGCGTATCGACGATGTCCGAACGGCATCTATCTTCCGGTGCGCATGCAGCGCTATCACGAGGTCTCAAGCCGTATCATGACGATATTTGGAGACTACTCCCCGCTCGTGCAACAGATGTCGGTAGATGAGGCGTTCCTGGACATGACGGGAACCGAACGCCTGTTCGGTTCCCCGGCAGCGTGCGGGAAGAGGCTGAAGGAGGATGTGAGGTCCCGGGAGGGACTCGCAATCTCGGTGGGAATTGCACCGAACCGTTACCTTGCGAAACTCGCATCCGCATACAGTAAGCCGGACGGGCTCTATGAAGTTGCGCCGGGGGATGAAGAGGCGTTCGTGTCGCGACTCAGGCTGAAAGATCTCTGGGGAGTCGGCAAGCGGACACTCGAGCACCTTCTCGCGGAAGGAATCCAGACTATATCCGATCTGAAGGAACTCACAGAGCCGGAGCTGAAAAAACTGTTTGGAGAGTCTGCCGGGTCCTATCTGTACGGAATCTGTCGAGGGATCGATCCGGGTATGTTCACAGGTGATCCAAAGAGCAGATCAATCAGTGCGGAGACAACATTCGAGCACGACATCGAGGATAGGGAGATTGTCGTCAGATCGCTGCTCGATCTCTGTCATACGGTGATGTTCCGGCTGCTTCATGAAGGGTTCCGGTCACGCACCATCGGCATCAAGCTGCGGTTGTGGGACTTTTCAACGTCGAACGCGCAGACCACCCTGTCACGTCCTCTCGTTTCTGCCGAGCAGGCTCACCGCGCAGTTCTTGAACTTCTCGACAAACGCTGGGATGGAAAGACCGCGGTCAGATTGGTCGGCGTAAGCTGCGCCCGCCTGGAGTCGGAAGGATCCGAGGAACAGCCTGAGCTGTTCCCCGAAGACGATGACAGGAACCGGCGGGTAGAGAAAGCCGTGCTCAATCTGAAGGAGCGCTACGGTTCACTGCCGGTGCGTAAGGCAAGCCTCATGAAACGGCCGGATCAGGAGAAGAACGACAGTTAGCTCCGAAGCCTAACGCCATTCGGCAAGCAGCTTTTCAGCATCCGCAAGCTGGGACTTGTCGCGGCTTGTGAGCGGCGTCGTTTTTGACTGGATCATGGAAATGGTATTCCTGACAATCGCGACCGCCTCGGCACGATCACTCTGGTCGGAAAGCGTGATAGTGCCCTCGTAGTAGAAGCTCTTTTCGACGATGTCCGGACTTATCGCAAACCGTTTGCGCTTCGACTGCTGCTCATTCCGCCTGTGCCCGGCATCCCAGTTGCGCTGGTACAGATCCCGGGCAAGCTCCAGATAGAAATCAAAATCCACGTTCACCTCGGCGCCCGAGGCAATCCTCCTGTCGAGGAGCATGATCGACTTGCGGGCAAGGGAGACCGCATAATCGATGTTCCCAAACGATATCGGCCAGCCGGGGAGCTTCGCATACAACTGCCCGAGTGCAAAGTACGCCTTGTCGTCGTTCGGACTGAGCTCTACTGTTTTCGACAGCAGACTCTGCAGCGTAGGCACCATACCGAGACTGTTGAGCGGCCCCCTGATGAGTCCGACCTTTCCCATGTTGCCGGATTTCCAGAAGTACCCTTCGGAGTTCGACGGGTCTGCCTCGATTGCCTGCTGTGCATACTGCTGACCTTTGTCGTAGGTCGCAATTGCCACATCGTTGCTCCTGCCGGCGCTTTGATCCGCTTCGCCCAGACTCAGCTGCTCGCGCGCGAGCCGCCACAGGACATCGGCCCTCTCGGTACGACTGTTCGTCGCTGGCAGGATACTCAGGAGCAGCGTCCGCGCCTGTTCGTAGTGTCCGAGAGTATCAAGCTGATCCGCCTGAGATAGCGTCGGGTCAAGGCCAAACACGGAACCGCCGGCTGCAACGAACAGTACTGCCACAATCACTCGTTTCACTATGTACCTCCCGGTTCAATTGGGGAAATCTACGGGAATGAGCGGTTCCACCTTGCGGGCAAGCTGCTCAAGAAATTCGATGTCTTCCGGCGTAAACGGATCCGTCCGGTGACTGTCAATATCGATTTCGCCGATGACCCGGCTATCGCGGATTATCGGAACGACGATTTCTGACTTGACGAGCAGGCTGCATGCGAGATAGTTGGATTCGGCACTCACATCCGGAACAAGGAATGTAGCACGCTGCTGGGCAGCCTGACCGCAGATACCCCTGCCGAACGGGATATGGGTGTGTTCGGTCGGCTCACCGGAGAATGGCCCGAGAACGAGCATGGGATTATCCGGCAGGGCTATATAGAATCCGAACCAGTTGTAATGCGGCACGACCTCACGAAGCGTGTCCGACAGTTGCTGCAGTTTACCCAGGCCGTCAATCGAATCTCCGGCAAGTATCTCGGCTACTTTGCGGTCAACAGTTGCGCGCGGGAATCGTTCTCCTCCGGACCCCATGGAACCTCCATGCATCGTCTTGATGAAATATAGCGTTCTTCTTAGGATAGGCCAACCACCGGGCTACAAGGAGAGAACAGGCATGGTCCGTATCAACGAGCACTACCTCAAGCTGCAATCGAGTTACCTCTTTTCGACGATCGGTCGCAAGGTACAGGAGTATCAGACTTCGCATCCGGACGCATCGATCATCCGGCTCGGCATTGGAGACGTGACGCGGGCACTGCCGGCGACAATTATTGAAGCATATCAGGCGGGCGTCGCCGAAATGGGTCATGACGCGACATTCCGCGGCTACGGCCCGGAACAGGGTTACGAGTTTCTTCGCTCGGCCATTGCGGCGGGCGATTACCGGTCCAGAGGTGTCCAGATCAGCGCCGAGGACATCTTCATCAGCGACGGAGCAAAGTGCGATACCGGCAACATCCAGGAGCTTTTTGCGGCCGATTCGATCATCGCGGTTCCCGATCCGGTCTATCCGGTCTATGTCGATACGAACGTCATGGCAGGAAGAGCCGGCAGCTTTGCCGACGGCCGCTACAAGGGGCTGACCTATCTTGATTCAACATCCGCTAACGGATACGTTCCCGCACCTCCTGAGACGAAAGTCGACATCGTCTATCTCTGTTTTCCGAATAACCCGACCGGTGCAACAGCTACGCGGGATCAGCTCGCCGCGTGGGTCGAATATGCAAAGAAGCATCGCGCACTGATTCTTTTCGATGCGGCCTACGAAGCGTACATCCGGGATCCGGAGGTTCCGCATTCGATCTACGAGATTCCCGGCGCTAAAGAGGTGGCGATCGAGTTCCGCAGCTTCTCAAAGACCGCTGGCTTTACCGGTGTGCGCTGTGCGTTTACGGTTGTACCTCAGGAGTGCATGGCTTACGACGAGACCGGTTCGGCGCACTCGCTCCGGACACTGTGGAACCGCAGGCAGACGACAAAGTTCAACGGAGTCTCCTATCCGGTTCAGCGCGCAGCCGCGGCGGTGTACAGCGCCACAGGCGCCGTGGAAGTACGAGAACTCGTCGACTACTACCTGGAGAACGCCCGACTCATCCGCACCGCCGTGGAGGCAGCCGGCTACCATTGTGAAGGCGGACTGAACTCGCCCTACATCTGGGTTGAGACCGGCACCGATTCGTGGGCATTCTTCGACAGATTGCTGTCGGAGGCGCAGGTGGTCTGCACCCCCGGAGCGGGATTCGGATTGTGCGGTGAGGGACACATCCGCATAAGCGCCTTCAATCACCGTGAGAAAGTCGTGGAGGCTCTTGAGCGCCTTTCAAGAATACTGTAACCGATACCGGGAAAAGGGTCGTATTGCCCCGAAGGCAAAACCTCTTTATGATGGTGGATGTGACAGATGCCCAACCGCGAATAACAATCAGTTACGCGCAAAGTCTGGATGGACGAATCGCCACGATAACAGGTTCGTCCCGATGGATCTCAGGCGGAGCTACGCTCACGCTGGCCCATCGTCTTCGGCGGGACTCCGATGCGGTGCTCGTGGGAATCGGCACGGTGCTCGCCGATGACCCCGAGCTCACCTGTCGACTCGACACGAACGGAAACGTTGCGCCTTCAGGCGGCACTATCGTATCGGACGAGACGCCGGCCCGCATCGTCGTGGATTCCAGGCTTCATATGCAGCCGGAATCCCGGCTTGCGCAGACTGCGAAGGACATTCCGACCTACGTGCTGTGTGACTCGCGGCAGATCGGTACCGATCGGGCCCGGAGCATGGAGCACCTTGGCCTGAGACTTGTCGGGATGACAGCAGATGGTTCGGGCCACTTCACCCCGACACAGATCGTCGAATGGATCGTGAAAACCGGATTTCAGACTCTGCTCGTCGAGGGCGGCAGACAGATAGTGACGACATTCCTGAGAGCCGGCCAGGTCGACCGGATGGTTGTCGTAACCGCGCCTATCATCATCGGAGAAGGCATTTCGGCAATCGGGGATCTCGGAGTGACTGATCTCAAGGACGCCCTGCGGGCGGATTCAATCTCCACCCGAAGGGTTGGACAGGATATGGTCTGGGATCTGCGCTTCCACCGGGAAGGCTGATCCGGAAGGTCTCGGACAGAGCGAAGATTAGCCATTCAGTTCGGGCAGCGCTTCGCAGAAGCTGCGGAACTCCTCGAAAGCTCCCCTGACACGCTGAAGATCCAGCATCGCATCATCGGCCCTGCCCTCGCGGGTCGCGGCCTCGAGCCGGGCAGCAGCATCGCCCAGCCTCTTCACTTCGAGATTCCACGCACCGCCCTTAATCGCGTGGGCTTCGATGCTTGCAGCGCCCAGATCACCCGCTTTCAGTGAAACGTCCATCTGCTCAAGCTGGACGGCGATCCGCGAAACGAAATCCCAGACCACCCGACGTACGACGTCCTCTTTTCCCATGAACGCTTCGACGGCTCCCGCGTAATCAAAAACTCCCCCGTTGATATTGTTCTTCGATTCCTCAATCGGCAACTCATCCGCAAGAGCCTCGAGCACCGTCGGCTCATCGATCAGAGGTTCAGCGGGCGTCAGCTCCGGAACGTTCTTCACCATCCATTTTGCAATGAGCGGAAGAACATCCGCACTCTTGAACGGTTTGGTGAGATAGTCGTCCATGCCGTACTTGATGCATCGTTCCCGCTCTCCCTTCATGGCGTTTGCGGTAACGGCAATGATCGGCACCGTGATTCCCACCTTCCGTATTTCGCGAGACGCCTCGTAACCGTTCATCTCCGGCATCTGGACATCCATGAAGATAATGTCGATGTTTCCCGCCAGTGCCAGATTCAACGCTTCGCGGCCGTTGCTTGCAACCTTCACTGTGTGCCCCATTCTCGACAGGATGGTGCGAAAAAGCTCCTGATTGACCAGGTGATCTTCGGCCACCAGAATGCGGCCAATTTGTGTCGTCTCAGGCGCGGATGCGATTCCCGCATTTTTCGGAGCGTGACTCATCGCGGTTGTGTTCTCGTCATCGGCGGCTGCCAGATCGAGGTCGCTTGAGAGAGAGTTTGCAAGTGCGTTGTATAGCTCATTGATCTTCAACGGTTTATTCAGGTACGCATTGAACCAGCCGAGAAGCTTCATCTTTGCCTCTCCGCTCGCCTTGCCGGCGGGACTCATGAGGATGAGCCGGGTGGAGTTGATCGACTTGTCGGCGTTCACCTCGCTGGCCAGCTGCCAGCCGTCCATGCCGGGGAGCATAAGATCGACGAGAGCAACATCGTATGGTTTGCCTGCGTCGGCCGACTCATGGAGTCGCTTCAGAGCTTCGGCGCCGCTGGCGACCTCGTCGACGCGATTGAACCAGCGATCCAGATATCGGCGTGTGTGGGTGTTGAAGGTCGTATTATCGTCGATGAGCAGGAGCGATTTTTCGCTAAACCGGGGAAGCAGCCTGCGGCTTCCCTCGGCACCCGCGTGCTGCCCCTCGAAGGGGATGAGAAACCAGAAGGTTGAACCCTTTGTCTCCTGGCTCTTCACGCCAATTGTTCCGTTCATGAGCTTCACGAGACTTCGGCATATAGACAGTCCGAGACCCGTACCGCCGAAGCGCCGGGTCGTCGTCGAGTCCACCTGGCTGAATGCCTGGAACAGCGTGACAAGCTTATCCTGCGGTATGCCAATTCCGGTGTCGACTATCTCGAAGAGAATGGTGCTCTGCTCCCCGCGTCGTTCCACAAGCTCAACACGGATGAGAACCTCGCCCCGGGAAGTGAACTTGACCGCATTATTGAACAGATTGACTATGATCTGCCGCAGTCGAATAGGATCCCCGATGACGATGTCCGGCAACTCAGGATCAAGATAGAGCACGACTTCAAGCCCTTTCTTGTACGCCTCGAGGCTGACCATGTCGACAGCGTCCTCGGTCATGGTGAACAGATCAAACGGTATTTTTTCGAGCGAGAGCTTCCCCGCTTCGATCTTGGAGAAATCCAGTATATCGTTTACGAGGCCGAGCAGCACTTCGGCGGAAAATCTGACCTGTTGAGCGTACTCCCGCTGTTCGTCGTCCAGCGCCGTCTCGAGCAGCAATTCGGTCATTCCGGTTATGGTGTGGATCGGCGTGCGTATTTCGTGCGTCATATTCGCCAGAAACGCGCTCTTCGTGCGTGTGGCGCGCTCCGCATACTCTTTTGCCCTGCGCAATCGTTCTGCGTCTGCTTTCTGTTCGGTCACATCCTCCATGAATCCGAATATGAACGGCGAATGCTCTGCGGAAAAAACGTGAGTGACGTCAACGCGCCACCACGCCGTTGTGCCGCCCTTCCTGACGTACCTGCCGAACGTGCGTACGCGGGCGGTCTCGCCCCGAACCAAAGCGGAAAACTGTTTCTTGAACTCCTCCCGATCGTCCGCATGCACGAAGTTGAGCAGGTCGTCATTCCGCAGTGCATACTCGTCTTCACCGAGCATGTTCTGCAGTGCAAGATTCGAGTATAGAGGGCGGCCGGCGCTGTCCATCATGACCATTCCGATAGGCGCATGATCAAATATGGTCTGAAACTGACGTCCAAACTGTGCCAAGCTTCCCTCCCGCCTCAGAAGCTCATTCGCAGGATCTCGGCAGCCTTTCGGAGTATCCCCTCCGGCCGCAACGGCTTAATCATGTAGCTCTTGACGCCGAACCTCAACGCTCGAAGTACCGTTTCGCGCTGCGAAAGCGCTGAAAGCACAATTATGGGTACATCTGTCTCACGGCTTGAAAGCTCTTCCATGACTTGAAAGCCGTCCATTTCCGGCATCATGAGGTCAAGAAATATGAGATCAGCTTCCGCAGCGTTCTTGTCGGACATGAACAATTTGCCGTTGTCGTAGGTCTTTATTTGAAACTTTGTATCGGAGAATGCTGTCTTGATGAGCTCCTGGATGACCAGATCGTCGTCCACCACGGAGATATGCACCGAATTATCCATGTCCGCGAGATCGAAGTGCGCCTGATTTGGCTCATGCTCGAACTTCAGATGTAGGCTCTCCTCGTGCTCCTTCGTTGGGGTCGCAGCCTGAAGAAATCCCTGCTGCACCGTCTTGCTCTGAGCGTCAAGAAAGTTCCCGGTTTTGCGGCCGAGCAGACCGTCCATCGCCTTCTCGAGACTATTGGTGACTTCAATTTCCGAATATTCGGGACGAGAGCGGATGAAATCCCGCACGTATTCGGAGTTTGTCAGGATTTTGATGAAACGCTGTTTCACCTTTGTCCCTTCGATGAGGTTCGAGAACAGGGTGGCGAGTTTCAGGCTGTCCTCGGGCGTGACCTGAATGCTTGACATCATGATGAGCAATTTCGGCAACACTACTTCGTACAGGTCGATGAGCTCGGCGATCTTGTATCTGAGCAGTTCGATCTTCTCCCGGTTCAACCCCTGGGCAATCTCCACGAACAGAATCTCGTCATTGTAGTGTGCTTCAATAATGCACTGCGTATCGTCCACGTCTATCACGACGCCGAGGATTTCTGAAATCGTCTTGAGCAGACCATCGATCTTCACCGGCTTGGTAAAAAACTTGCGAATGTTGTATTGCGCCACCTGCAGGATCTTCTCCCGATCGACTTTTGCTGACACCATGACAACGGGAATGGGGGCGGTGTTTGGATCGGCTTTCTTCTTGGCGAGGAGTTCGAGTGAACTGTTACGGGAGAGGTAGTAGTCCATGATTACGAGATCCGGCATTTCGTTTCGAAGCTTCACCGAGCCGTCGAGTCCGTTGACCGCGAGCGCGACCTCAAAGCCGTATTCGGTGAGTTTCTTTCCCAGATACTCGCGAAAGAGCGCAGACTCGTCGATAACGAGGATCTTTTTCATCAACTCGAACCCCCACAGCACTATTTATAGGCTGAAGAGACCAATTGTTCAACTGAACCGCACACGTTCGTTGCTTCGTTGACAGCGCAGAAGCGTGCGAGTAGGATGATGGCCGCTAAGGAGGGCCCTGCGGAACGTGAAACCCATACACGCGACAGCTGTTCTCGTACTCCTGCTTGCCGGCACGGCTGCAACCGTTTCAGCTCAAAGCCTCGGAGGGAAGGATCTTCAGATCGATATTTCGCCCCACGTCTGGGGAGTTGACGTAGGTGTCGGCGTGAAGAAATGGCACCTGGTACCGACGCTGGACACGATATTCTGGATCTACGCGGGTGGAGCGTGGGACAACAAGGGGTACTTTCGAAATCCGGACGGCAGCCCTTTTGACGGAACAAACGTAACGGGATTCCCCCAGGACCCATCGGTGGCTCCCTACTACGACCGGCTCATCCTTGACTGGAAACTGGGGGTTCAACAGGGTCTCATCGACAATCCCGCACTTCCCCAGGATCTCCTTTCAGCGTTCATGTTCCTGCAGGCGAGCACTTCAGTACCGCTGCAGTCTCAGAGTGTGAAACAGCTGCTCTTCTTCAGCCAGCACAGCGCCATCTCCGGATACGATGTGCACGCGTCGCTGCTGATGGGTTTCGATGCGAACACCGAGGTCCGTGATCCAGTCACGAAAGTATTCAGTGGCTATTATGCTGAAACATCGATCGAGCTTGCGCCGAATGCACTTGTCAATTTCATCACGCCGGGGGT
>Ga0307375_10004375_pt1 | contig 13504 bp, 13 predicted proteins | sample TR1MG_FD_202531 | JGI IMG/M metagenome (GOLD analysis project Ga0307375, IMG submission 202531) | Soil microbial communities from Risofladan, Vaasa, Finland - TR-1 | ecosystem: Environmental > Terrestrial > Soil > Coastal area > Acid sulfate soil | place: Finland: Risofladan, Vaasa | collected...
GAAGAATAAGAGCACATGGATTAAAGAAATTTAAATTATTCGATTATCAAAAAGACCTTATAAAAAACTTCCAAGAAAATAAGTTTAATTTAATATTAAAAGCTAGGCAAACCGGAATATCTACAACAACTGGAGCTTATTTAGGTACATATGGTATATTTAATCCGCATGAAGATATTATCATTGCAGCAATAAATGAAGAAGTAGCCAAAGAATTAATATTAAAAATAAAAACATTTTATGAAAATTTACCACAAGTAGTCCGACCTAAAATATTAAATCCTAGAAATAAAGAAACTATTGAGTTAGCTAATGGAACTAGATTTATAGCATTAACATCTACATCAAATACTGGAAGAAGCTTTAACGCTAGTTTCTTAGTTTTAGATGAAGCTGCATTTGTAAGAGATGTATCTACTATGTGGTCTGGTGCATATCCTTCATTATCATTAGGTGGAAGAGCAATAATACTTTCAACACCAGATCAAGAAAATTCTTGGTTTCATAAGATGTGCATTGATGCTGAGAATAAAGAAAATGAATTTAAGTTAACTAAAATATATTGGTTTAATAGACCTGAATATAATAATGAAAAGTGGAAAAGAACTACTGTTGCAAATATGTGTCATGGAGATATATCTATCTTTGAACGTGAATATGAATGTGTAAGTCCAGATACATTAATATATACTAAAGACGGGGCTAAAGAAATAAAAGATATACAAATAGGAGAATATGTATTAACGCATAAAGGACGATTTAGAAAAGTAACGTCTGTTATGTCTAGAACATCCAAGAAAAATGAAAATATTTATAAAATAGATAGAATAAATTATAATACATATAAAAGTTTAATTATATCTGGGAAACATCCTCTTGAAGTTTGTGAATTTTCAAAAATGAATAATTTTAACGAACAAATTAAGAAAAATGAATATGAAATTAAATTTAAAAATCTAGATGATTTATTTAATGATAAAAAAATATGGTTAGGTAATTTATTTCCAGAATTAGATAAAACAGAATTATTTAATGGTGAAATATCTAAAATTAATCTTAATGAAAATGACGAATTTTTAGAAATCAATAATAAATTAAGATATGCCAATTCAAATAGTAAAAATAATATAGATAAATATATAAAATTAGATTATAATTTAGGAAAAGTAATTGGATTATATGTGGCAGAAGGAAGTCAATCATATCTTGGTAAAACTGTAGATTTTGGGATAAATGCAAATGAAGAAGAGTTAAAGAATATAGTAGTAAATTATTTTAAAAGTATCGGAATGGAAAAGGACGTTAATTTTTTGACGTATGAAAACAGTAATAGAGCAAGATTTACTATTAGAAATAGAATAATAAGTAAACTTATAAATATATTTATTTATGATAAAAATTCAGAATCTGATGAAACTTTTTATTGTATGAAATGGTTTAATGATATTATATATAACTGTCCACCTGAATTTATAAAAGGAATAATTATAGGTCATTATTTGGGAGATGGACTGCATGATGTTGGGTGTAAAATATCAAGTGGAAGTGTATCAGAAAAATTAATATATCAATTAAGATTGATGTATAATTATTTTGGTTTCTATCCTGCTATAAATAAATGCGATAATAGATGTTTTTGTTTAGAAATTACAAATACATTTTGTAATATAGAAAAAATGTTGGAACATGACCATGCAGATTACCTTAAACGAGGAAGTAGAATAAAAATAATTGATAATAAGGTTTTTACCTTATTAAATGATTATTATAGAAAAGATAATAATATAGAAAAGATAGATTATACAGGAGAATTATATAATTTATCGGTAGATGAAGATGAATCATATATTGCTAATAATATTGTAGTTCATAATTGCTCTTTTCATTCTTCCTCACAAACAGTAATTCCAATTAAAACCTTAAATGAACTAATTAGAAAAAATGTTACAAACAAAGTACAGAAAGTAACTAATTTTATAACTAAAAAATCTAAAAAATACGATAATTTGGACATATATGAACTTCCAAAAGAAAATGCAATATATTTAATATCATGTGATACCGCAGAAGGATTAGGGAAAGATAGAGATGCCAGCGCATTTTTATTATTTAATATCACCGATAATAAAGTAATTGGAGAATATGCAGATAAAGAGATTAAAGAGAAAAATTTAGCAGAGATGCTAGATGATATTGGACGTACTTATAATGATGCTTTGATAGTGATAGAAATGAGATCAACCGGACAATTAGTGGCTCAATATCTATTGGATACAAAAGGATTGAATTATCCAAATATATTTTGGTCAGATAGAAGAAGTGGATTGTTTTTAGACGAGACTACACCTATGAAAATAATAGGAAAATATTCTGTCAAAGATAAAAATGCAATTCCTGGCTTTTACACTACAAGTAAAAACAAATCTATATTAGTTCCTGAAATGAAAAATACAGTAATTGATAATGAAGTAGAAATTTTAACTAATGGGTTATTAGAACAACTTAAATCGTATATAGCAGTAAATGGAAAATATAAGGCAGAAGGAACAAATAATGATGATATTGTTAGCTCCTTTTTTATAGGGCTTTATATCAAAAAAATGTATTGGAAATTAATAGAAAATAATAATTTATTGACGGATGAAATTATAAAATATTTTACAAGAGATATTATGAAAGCTACGGATAACAGAGAAATGGCAGATATCCTTAGATTTGCACCTGTATGGAAGACTGGGAAGCATCAAACTTTGTATGATCCTTATAATAGCAATAAAATGCTTGGTGATTTAAGATGTTTTTTAGATGAAAAAAAGTAATTAGTAATTATTATATTTATATAAAAATAGATTGGAAATTAAAAATAAATGGCACTTATTAATACTAAAAAAGAAATAATTAAAAAAAGACTTAATAAATATTTTAAAACTCCATATATAAAAAAATATTCTCCTATAACAAAAAATTTGGGTGGTTATGCTGGAAGGTCTGGTAATACGGGCTATGGTGGGGGAAATAGTGGAGGATTTAGTAAATACAGTCAAGCTGCCGCAGGTTTAGGATTTAATGCAATTGCTGATAGACTTGAAAGAATGAGTGAATATGCAGTTATGGATTATAACGCAGAAATTTATGCAGCATTAGATATTTATTGTTTAGCGGAAGATACTATAATACCTACGTTAGATGGAAAATCATATACTATAAAAGAATTATCTAAAAAAGAAGAACCTTTTTATGTGTACTCATCAGATGGTAAAAATATAGTTCCAGCAAAATGTATTTCTGCACATATAACTGGAAAGACCCAGCCAGTTTATAAAGTAACATTAGATGATGGAACTGAGATAGAAGCAACTAGTTCGCATAAATTTATGATGAGAAATGGAGAATATAAAGAATTAAAGGATTTACATTCTGGAGATTCTTTAATGCCATTGTATAGAAAAACAAGTTCAAAAGATGACGGAGATAGAATAACTGGTTATGAAATGGTATATTTGTCAGATGATAAGAAATGGGAATATACTCATAGATTAGTAAAAGAAGAGTTTTTAGAAAATGAAAGAGGGGTATGCCATCATATAGACTTTAATAAATTAAATAATATACCAGAAAATATTAAAATTATGAGTTGGTCAGAACATCAACTATATCACTCAAGTTTAAATTCATTTAAATGGAAGAATGATAAAGAATATGCAGAAAAAATGGCTACTATTTTTAGTAATCATGCTAAAGAAATGTGGAAAAATGAAGAATTTAGAATTAAATTTAAACAAGGATTTTATAATTATTTTGAAAATTTGACAGATGAAGATAGAAAAAAATATGCAAATATTGGGGATAAAAATGGAATGTATAATAATGGCTATAAATTAAAAGGAAATAAAAATGGGAGATGGAAAGAAGAAAATCATATATATGATATTAATTTATATAATGATATAATTAGATTTGTAACATCTACAAAAAGTAGAAGCAAAAATATTATATCAGAATTTATTTATAAAACCCTCAATAAAAGCATAAATAAGAAATTTATTAAAGATAATTCAAATGGAAGATTTAGCAATTTGCAAGAATTAATAAATTATTTAGTTCCAAAAAGATTAGAATTTATACCAAGAAGAAGTTATAGAGGAAAAGAAAATCCAAGATATAATTCAAATATTACTATAGATGTTATAATAGAAGAATCAAAAAGATGTAATTCTATTAAACAATTATGCGAGAATTTAAATTGTGATTTTAAATTAATTTCAAGAAGGTGCAAAGAGAATAATATACAGACATCTAACTTAATATGCTATAATCATAAAATAAAATCAATAGAATTTTCTAGATATGTAGACGTTTATGATTTAACTGTTGAAAAATATCATAATTTTGCAGTTGGAGATGGTAAAAATGGATATGTAATAGTGCACAATTCGGATGACTCTACGACTCGATTTATAGATTCTAATGTACTTAAAATTAATACTCAAAACGAAGATATGAAATCTGCATTAGATGATCTTTATTTTGGAGTATTAAATATTAATTTTTCTCTGTGGGGATGGATAAGAGATACTTTAAAATATGGAGATAACTTTTTACTTCTCGATTTAAATTTAGATGAAGGAGTTGGAGGCATTCTTCCGTTAAGTGTTTATGAAGTTGAAAGAGTTGAAGATGTGTTTGATGAAGAAAATCCAGTCAAATTTTTATTGAATAATAATACAAATAGAGAATTTAATATTTATGAAGTAGTACATTTTAGAATGTTTGGTGATATGGCTTATAGACCTTATGGTTGTTCAATCCTAGAACCATGTCGTCGTTATTGGAGGCAATGTTTGCTATTAACAACTAATGTTTGGACATTGAATGGATATAAACAAATTAAAGATTTAAAAATTGGTGATACAGTATATTCATTTGATAATAATTCTAAACAAATAATTAAATCTGAAATAAAAGACATTTATTCAACAGGGAAAAAACAATTATATGAAATTAAAACAAAACATAGAAAAATTTATGCCACTGAAAATCATAGATTATTAATAAAAAATAATGAAGGAAATTTTATATATAAAAAAGTAAAAAATTTAATTATAAATAAAGATCAATTAATAATGCCAGTTATTAAAGATGGAAAATCAGAATATATATTAAAATTAAATTCTGATAAATATATGGTTAAATTTACTAATAAAAATAAAATAATAGATTATAGTAATTATTCGTTAAAAGAACTATCTAAATTAATAGATTATCCCTATGATAATAGAGGAATTAGTAGATTTTTAACAGGAAAAAGAAAAATTTCATATAATCATTATTTAAAATTGAAAGAAATATTTAATATAGAAGATTCTGATATAATATTTTCTTTTAAAGAAACAAAAGTTCAATCATTAATAAGTAATAATTTTGAATTTATTGTTGATAAAGAATTTGTTAGATTTTTTGGATTTATGTTGGGATACGGATGGTTAGAAAAAAATAGAATAGTTTCTTTTGCATTGGGAGAATATGAAGATATAAACGATAGATATATTAATTATATTAAAAAATTAGGATTATCTTTTTGGTATTTAAATTCTAAAAATTCTAAGTCTAAAACTATTAAAATTGGGCATAAAGAATTATGGTATATAATGAAACAATTGGAATTTTGTACTGGTTTTGATAAAAAAATAATTCCTAATTGGATATTTGAATTAAATCAAGAATTGAGAATTGAATTTATAAAAGGATTGTATGATGCAGAGGGCTCTAAAGATACTGGAGGAAATGAAGGAAGAATTAGAATGTCCAATAAAGTATTAATGGAATCTTTACAACAATTATGTTATTTATCAGGAATTCCTACGGGAGAATTAAAAAAGACCGAAAGAACTGGTGGAGATTTTATAAACGGAATAGAAGTTAAAAATAGAGTCCCTTCATATTCTTTATATATAAGATTTAATAATATAAAAGATGATTATTTTACAGAAACAATAAATTCAATAACAATAGACAAAATAGATGATACATATGATTTAGAAATAGATAATAAATCTCATAATTTTATAGCAGATGGATTAGTATCTCATAATTCTAATATGCTTGAAGATGCCATGATAATTTATAGAATAATGCGATGTTTGCATGGTGATACTCAAATATGGACAGATAATGGATATTCCAAAATTAAAGATATTAAAATTGGAGATAAAGTTTATTCTTATGATAAAAAGAATAATAAATTAATATTATCATCGGTTAAAAATTTTCTAAATAATGGTAATCAAAAAATATGGGAAACAAAATCAGCTAATTATAAACTAAAGTCTAATTTTAATCATCCAATTTTAGTAAAAGATATTGAAACTGATATTATAGATTATATTCAAGTTGATAAATTAATTCCAAATAAATATCAATTTGTTATACCAAAAGATAAAATTATATATTATGAAACTATTATATCAATAAATCCTATTGATGAATACTCAGATGTATTTGATATAGAAGTAGATAGTGAATTTCATAATTTTATTGCGGACGGATGCGTTGTTCATAATTCGCCTGAGAGACGTGTTATTTATGTTGATGTTGCAAATCTTCCCCCAGAAGCTGTAGAAGGCTATGTAAGCGATGTAATGAATAGCATGAAGAATACTCCCATTGATACTAATAATTCAGGAAATTTTGATTATAGATTGAATGTAATGTCAATGATGGATGATTATGTAATCCCAGTAAGAGGAAAAGATTCTGGAACAAGAATAGATACATTAAAGAGCGCAAAATCATTGACTGATATGGAAGATATTCGCTATATCCAAAATAAGTTAGTCACATCTCTTAAAGTTCCTAAAAGATATTTAGGATTAGATAATGAATCTAATACAGATTTAAAAAATGCTGCTGCACAGGAAGATATTAGATTTTCAAGAACAATAGAACGAATTCAAGGAATGATAATTTCCGAACTTAAAAAAATTGGAATTACTCATTTAATATTAAAGGGCTTTGATCCAGAAAAAGCAGATCAATTTGAACTTGAATTAAAAAACCCAAGTTCTGCATCGGAAGTAGAGAAGCTTGAAGTAGTTAAACAAAAGTTTGGCATAGCCGCAGATATTTTAGAAGGTAAATTGGCAGATAGACAATGGGTTTATGATAATATATTGCAGTTTACTAATGATGAAATAAAATTAATTAATGATGGATTAATTAAAGATTTCAAATATATGGCATTTGTCAATTCATTTGCTAAAACTGCAACTAAAAAGTATGAACAAGAATTCGAAAAGAAATTCAATGTTGAGAAACCAGAAGATGCTCTTGCAGGACAAATGGGCGGTGCTCCTGGAGCTATTCCTGCTGATGCGGCTTCTGATGAAAATGAAGATGTTGATGTTTCAGGAGATTTTAAAAACATGAATATTGGAGGTGGTAATTCGGTTGCACATAGATTAGGTGCTAAATCTCCTACATCAACCATTCTTCGTCCTTATGAAAGTAAATCAATTGATAAAATATCAAAAAATAATAAGTTGCTCGAAGAAAATAAAAAGAAAGATTTATTAATATCGAAACTTGTAAAAAAGAATGAAGAAATTGCAGAAGAAAATGATGAAATAAAAGAAAGATTTAATTTAGATTAATATGAAATATTTAATTATAATAGGATGGTTTCGTGGGTCAACATATTTAGAAAAAGCCGTTAAATATAATAAACTTTATAAATATAAAAATATCAGTAAACTCAATAAAATAAATAATTAAATTATGATTTCATTAAAAATTAGATACATTTTTATATTTATATAAAAATAACAGACTTTTACAGAAATTAGGAAAAAATGAATGGCAAAACTTATTCACAATAAAAAAAGTAATATAGGTATTATTTGGGACTTTTTATTGCAAGAAATTGTAGAAACAAAAGTTTTAAATAATGAAGTTAAAAGAAAAGCCATTGTTAAAATAATAAAAGAATACTTTTATAAAAATAAATATTTAAATGAAGAATTTAATTTATTTAATATATTATTAAAATCGGAATATAAAGATAAGGAAAATGCTAAAAGATTTGTAATTGAGTGTTTACATGAAGCTGAAAATTTAAAGGATACTTTAAATGAAAGAAAATTATTAAAACAAAAGTTATTGGAAGATATTTATAAAGTTTGTGATAAAGAGACATTTTTCGAACATAATTTGAATAATTATAATACTTATGCTACCATTAATTTATTAATTGATTATTATTCAAAAAATAAAAAGATAAATGAAATAAAATATTTAATTGAATTAGAGAATAAATTATTAGAACATGTTACTAATAATAAAATTATAAAACAAAAAGATATTTTATTTGAAACTAAAGATTTATTAACTGATTTGGAGAGCGAAATTATTACAATTAACTTAAAACAAAATTATTTTCCAAAATTAAAGAAAGAGCAAGCAGAGTTAATTGAATATTACTCGGCAACATATTCAGATGATTTGATAACTAATAAATTAGATACAATATATAGAAGTAATTATAATAAATTGAAAAATAAATATAATAATGAATCAGTTGATTTTACAAAAAATAAATTAAAAGAAGCAATTAATATATTATCGGAAGGATATAAAAAATCTGATAATGTAGAAGATAAATTAAAAATAATTTTAGATAGTTTTGAAATATTATAATATTTCAATTATGGAAAATGATTTTAATTTAAATAGAGAATTTCACAAAAAACAATCTAAACTTCCATTTGAAGAAAAAGTTAAAATTATTATAGAATTACAAAAAATAGATAGTGAATTTAATAAATATAGAAAAAATAAACATAATAAAAAGGTTTGGAATTTAGAATAATGGAAAATACAATACAATTATTTACAGAGTTAGATTATACATTATTTACAGATAATTATAACTATTATCCAATGGATTATATAAGTTATTTTAATTATTCAGAATCTGTAGGTTATTTAGTTAATTTGGGAAATATAAATGAAAAATAAAAATTTTAGTTTTGAGAAATTATTAGATGAAGTAATATCCGAGATGAGCGCAGACGGGGGTGTCGCAGGATATGCATCTCCATTAGGTGATGAAACAAATAGAAAATTATTCAAAAAAGAATCCGATGAATCTGATGATAAATCAAAAATTGATAAAATATTTAAAGCAGGAGATTATGAAATTACTCGAAGTTGGATAGGTGATAAAAAAGGTTATACCTTAATGGTCAAATCTATAAAGGGAAACGGAAAAGAATTTTTAAATGATAAGAAAGTTCAGAATATAGTAGATTATTTGAATAAAGGTGGGTAAGTGATAATTGGAATAGATTATAATAATAAATTTGTTAAAATAACTAATTTTAAAAGATTGTGGAAATATAAAAATATAATAAAAATTAAACTAATTAGTAAATTGAGAAAAATAAATGAGTGAATTGATAGATAAAAATAATAATTTAGTAAATTCTAATAAAAGATTATTAGAAGATACTGCATCATATTTTGATGTTAAACCAGATTATCTTAAAAAATCTGAAAAAGAAAACGATGGAAGAATTATTTTGACAGGAATAATGTCAAGAAGTGATACGCCAAATCAAAATAAAAGAATCTATCCCAGAAGAATATTGGAACGAGAAGTTAATAAGTTATTACCATTAATTAAAGATGGGCAAGTAGTTGGAGAAATTGACCACCCATCAAATTCTGTAGTAGAATTTAAAAATGCTTCGCATAAAATAATCGATCTTTTCTGGGAAGGAAATGATTTACTTGGCAAAATTCAAATTATAAGAGACCATCCGGCAGGTCAAAAAATATTAGCGTTAATAAAAGAAGATGTAAAAATAGGAATATCGAGCAGAGCATTGGGGTCTACTGAAAGTTGCAAATTGCATCAAGAATATTCTAATTATGAAGATGCTGAAGTGGTAGGAGAAGATTTGGTGATGATAACTTTTGACTTGGTTTCCAACCCCAGTTGCGAAGGTGCATTTATGATTCAAGAAAGCACAATGTTAGAGTGGAATGAAAAAAGAAATAATTCCTTACCTCAACATACATATACTGATTATGATAAAGAATTAATTTATTTTATAGAGAAGCATCGTGCAAAATAATATGCATAACATATATAAATTGACTTTTCCGAATAATAAAATTTATATTGGTCAAACAAATAATTTTAAAAATAGAATGTACCAATATAAAAGTTTAACTAAATCTATTGGAGTTTTTGTTAAATCTGCTATAATAAAATATAATTGGAATAATATTAAAAAAGAAATAATATTTACTACTACAAAGGAGTATATAAATAGCACAGAGCAATATTTTATATTGATATATAATTCTAATAATGAAAAGTTTGGGTACAACTTAACTGATGGAGGAGATTTAAATTATGAGTTTACAGATGCTGTTAAGAAAAAGATGAAAAAATCAAAAACATTAGAGCATAGGAAAAATTTAAGTAAAGCAAAATTAGGGTCACATCAATCTAAAGAAACTATATTAAAGAGAGTAGAATCTAAAAAAGGATATAAGCATTCGGAAAAAACTAAAGAAAAAATAGGTTTAACTAATAGTATATCTCTATTAGGAAAAAAACATTCAAATGAACATAATGAAAAAATTAGACAATCTCATTTAAATAAAAGTATACCTATTGAAGTTAGGGAAAAGATAGGTTTAGCTAATAGTATAGCTGTTATAGTATATACTAAGGAGGGAAAATATATAGATGAATTTAAATCTCTTACTGAATGTGCTAACGAATTAAATTTAAGCACTGGTAACATTAGCGCAGTATTAAAAAATAAAAGAAAATCTACTGGAGGTTACGTGTTTAAATTTAAAAATGAATTGTTTAAATAATTAACTAAATACAAAAGGTAATTCATGACCGAAAATGAAATAAAACAAATTGTTGAAATAGTAACATCATCTATTGTAGAGCCAATTAAAGAATATATTGATACAATAGTTGATAAAAAATTAAATGAACATAAAATATCATCTTCTAATAATAATTTAAATGAAGAAATAAAAAATTCATTTAAGAAAGAATTATTTGGAAATACTGAGCAAGTTAAATCTGCTTCGTCAATAACAGATATATTAGGAGAAAGTGTAGCAGATTTATTTGGAGATGATGAACAAGTATCAAATTCTAAACAAGAATATTATGGAAATCCGATGGCGGAAGTTTTAGATTTAGCAAAAAAATCTGATAAATTAAATGAGAATGTAGTTCAACAAGAAATGAATTCACTATCTAATATCGCTAATCAAGATTTTAGTAAATATTTAGAATAATGATATATAGAAATAAAATAACAAATTCATATTTTATAATTGATGAAATTTTTTATAAAGCAGTAAAAGATATACTTAAATTTCCTAAATGGATGCAAATAGAAAATCATATTAATATTTCTGAATTAAAAAATATAGAATTTATAAAATTAATTAGTAAACTGAGAAAAGATAATGGAATTAACTGAAAAACTTGCAAAGAAAATTGGAGATGCATTAAAAGTTGATTTTAATAAAATTAAATTAGAAGATTTTATTAAAGGAATTAAAACTGAAGAAGAACATAAAGATTTAGTTGGAAATCCGAAAGAATTTAATTTAAAAGATTATGTTTTATTTGCAAAGATTGCCCATCGCCATCTTTTAGAATCACCCCAATATTATGAAGGATTAACAAAAATGGAAAAGAATTTAAAAACAGAACAAACAGATAAAATTAAAAAGATTATTTTTAAACTTATTAAAGAGAATAAAGATTTTAGACATAAATTAAAATTTGAAGTTAGCAAAGAAGATAGTCATTATCAAGATGTTTATAATAAAAAACTTGGTAAATTTAAAGTAGATTCGCCTGAACAATTAAAAGATGAAGATAAAGAATCTTTTTATAGAGAGGTTGATGAAGAATTATCCGGTAAAAAAGATAAAAAAAATGAAATGGCATTTAGCTCAGGAAGAAATCAAGATAATGATTTAGGATATGACCCTATGACAGGTCAAGATTCTGCTGGCAGCGGAGATACAGTTAATAATTATAATTTTAAAGCACATGATGATAAAGTAAAAGCTATTGATAATAAAGATGAAAATGCTGTTGATGATAGATATAATAAAACTAAAATGCAATATGAAAATAAAAAATTAACTATTGAATCAATTGCTCAAAAGGCTAATGTTAATAAGAAAATTGTTAAAGAAGTTTTTGATGCAGTAAAATCATTACAAGAAGCTGATTGGATTCAAGGCGCAGTAAAACATCCCGGAAAATGTACTCCTATGAGTAATCCTGAATGTACCGGAAAAGCTAGAGCATTAGCTAAACGTTTTAAGAGCGGTGATATTCATGCTGATAATGAAAAGAAAGATGAAAGTGCTGGAAAACTTCCTGATGGTAGTGGTTTTGCGACAATGGTGGTTAAAACTAAAAACGAAAAAGATAAAGAAATAAAAAAAGAAGTTCACCCACCTGGAAGAGAAGCACAAGTTAAAGCATTAAAAAAGAAATTTCCTGAAAAATCAGCTTATAAAATTGCTTGGAAATCTTATGATAAATCAAAAGATAAAAAAGAATCTGCAAAAATAAACCCAATTACTGAAGATGACAATACTGAAATGTATGAATTTACATTAAAAGAAGCTGAAACAGTAATTAGAAAAATGGTAGATGAATTTGTAGAAAAACGTGGTGATAAATGGGTTGTATTATCCAAAGCTGGAAAAGTTTTAGGAACCCATCCATCAAGAGGATTAGCAGTTAATCAATTAAAAGCAGTTGAAGCAAATAAATAATCCAGATGATTTAACAAAAATAACAGATTATAAATTATATAAATCATTAAAAATAAATAAATAAAGAGGTAATTATTTGGGCGTATATATAAAGTTAAATGAAAGATTCTCTACAAAAGGTCAAATTGATAAAATATTAAAAAAATTCAAAAGGAAAGTAAAAGAATCTGGAATTTTAAAAGAAGTTTTTGAGCGATCATATTATGTTAAACCTTCGGCAGTAAAAAGACAAGCGAAGTTATTTGGTAGATATAGACAGAAAAAAAGAAATGAAGAAGAATTATAAAGATTATATTGAAATTAAAACTGAAAAATTTTACATAGAACAAGAAAATGATATTATATATTTAGTTCACCCATATTGGTCTATGGTTGGAATGGGAAAAACGTTATATTATGCTGAAATAAATTTAATAAATGAAGCAAAGGAATTATTCAATATTTTAATAAAAGAAGATAATAGTAGATTATCATTAGATGCATTAGCAATGAAAAGCTATTTATTTAATATAATTTAATATTTATATAAAAACAATAAAAAAAAGGAGTACAACAATGCCAGGATTAAGCCCTGAATATATTAAGAAATCTTTTCCGCAAAAGATTAAAGAAGAAATTAAAAAAATTGAAACGGAAGTAATTAAAGAAGTTGAAAAAGTAATAG
>Ga0307375_10004376_pt1 | contig 13502 bp, 13 predicted proteins | sample TR1MG_FD_202531 | JGI IMG/M metagenome (GOLD analysis project Ga0307375, IMG submission 202531) | Soil microbial communities from Risofladan, Vaasa, Finland - TR-1 | ecosystem: Environmental > Terrestrial > Soil > Coastal area > Acid sulfate soil | place: Finland: Risofladan, Vaasa | collected...
GGTCACCCTCACGCGAGCGGCACTTTGACCCCGACCGACGCTTCTATCAGCGGACAGTCGCCAGCATCGGCGCGTCAAACGTAAAGGAAGTCAGATCGGGGTCAAACTGCCAACACCATCTTTAATTAATGTAAAGAAGAGTTCAGCAGATCTGTCTTTCGAATCACCGTTTCGGACCATGGCTCCTTGCCCGGGGCCGACGGGCGGGAAGCGCCAAGTCGGCCCCACGGGCACATTGGCTGATCTTCTAAATCGTTGAAATAGAGGGGCTTTTCAAAAGACCGTTGAATCTCACGGCAAGTTTCTGTTCGAAACGGCTAATTCCGGGGGTGTTTATAAGTAGAGGGCGAATTTCTCGCACCTCTGTGAGGAGCACCATGAAACTGCCAATTGATACCGCAACCGTGAAGTTCGCAGCCGCCGGACTCGATCTCGACTTACGAGCTCTGCGGGGAATATTCGTCGTTGTAGCGGTCGTAGGACGAGAATGAGAAACCCTTAGGAGTCGTTTCGTTGCTCAACCCATGTTTCTTCAGTGACTTCGTGATGCTGGCGACCGTTGTCAGTGGATCCCTAGACAAGGAAATCAATCTCGATGGCTCGACGACATTTCGGCTCAGTCCGCAAGCGTCCGTCAGGGCGCTGGCAGGCGCTGTACTGGCAGGACAACCGCATTCACTCCGCGGGCACGTTCGCCACCAAAGCCGACGCCCAATCGTGTCTCTCCGCTCTGGAGACTGATCTTCGACGGGGCGAGTGGATCGATCCTCGAGGGGGGCAGGAGACGTTGTGCAACTTCGCAAACGAGTGGTTGCGACAGCGAACTGATCTAGCTGAACGAACTACGGAACTGTACCGGCATGTGCTCGACAAGCACATACTCCCAGCCCTCGGCACTTCAACACTCACTGGACTCAGTCCGACGAAGATTCGCGCCTGGCATTCCAACATTGCCAAAGATCATCCCGCGATGGCATCTAAGGCGTATCGCCTGTTGTCGTCGATCATGCGAACGGCGGTCGTAGACGACATCATCGCAATCTCGCCTTGCAAGGTGGAAGGCGCCGGCACCGAGCACGCCGCCGAGCGGCCCATTGCTGTGGTGAGTGAAGTCGAATCACTTTCGAGGGCGATGCCCGAGCACCTTCGCATTGTTGTGCAGCTCGCGACGTGGTGCCAGATGCGCCGAGGTGAGATTCTTGGACTTCGAAGGATGGACGTCGACCTCAAGCACGGCGAGATTCACATCCTTCAAAGTCGCACGTTTGGCATGGACGGCAAGCCCATTGTGAAACCGCCGAAGACCGCGGCTGGGAGAAGGACCATCTCCGTCCCTCGGCCCGTAATAGCGTCGCTGGTGCAGCATCTCGAGGCGTTCACGTCGCTTGAACCCGAAGCGCTCGTCGTGAGCGGCAGGGGAGGCGCAACCCTCACTAGGGACGCGCTTCAAGGGTCGTGGGAGAAAGCACGATTGGCCATCGGGCGACCTGACCTACGGCTCCACGACATGCGACACACGGGATTAACGCTGGCGGCCGCTACGGGAGCTACGACGTCAGAACTGATGCACCGAGCCGGACACGCCTCGGCACCCGCAGCCCTGCGCTATCAACATGCGACAAAAGAGCGTGACCGGCGTCTGTCAGAGGCCCTGGAGGCCCTGATTCCCACCCAAGAGCGTTAGCGCTGTCCCACGGACCTGACCTCGGCGCCGCAGCGTTGAGTGCGCAAAGACTTGGGCCGCTGCACTCTTCGCCTGATTCGCGTTGAATCTGTCGACGCGACCCCTGGGACGGCTCGGCGCAGAACCCCAAAAACCCGAGCGCGGGCAAGATCGATTCATCGCTCGTCGGGCATACTGCGGGCATACTACGGGCATATAACGGGCGTGTAGGAGCGGTAAATGATGGTCAACCGTGGTCACTCACGGTCACCGGTGGTCATACGAAAGGCCTTGTAAATAAAGGGCTTTCGAGCGAATTTCCTTTGCACCCCCAACGGGATTCGAACCCGTGCCGCCACCTTGAAAGGGTGGTGTCCTAGGCCGCTAGACGATGGGGGCCCGTAATGAACATGGCTCTCGCCATGGTGGTCGGGCTGCCCGGATTTGAACCGGGGACCTCTGCGTCCCGAACGCAGCGCGCTAACCAAACTGCGCTACAGCCCGCTGCGAGTATTTCCGCGGCTCGCTAATCCTAGTCGCCGCGCGAGGGCTCAGCCAAAGTGCCAGTTGGCTGCGGGCTGGTCAACTGGGCGGGCGCGTGGCGTTCGATGACTATCTCACTGATTCGACGTTTTTCGACGGACTGGACACGAAAGGTCCAGTTCTCATACGCGTAGGTGGTGCCCGCCGCCGGGATCTCTCCCGCCAGGTCCAACACGAAGCCGGCAATGGTGACGTACTCCCCCTCCGGGATCAAGAGCCCCAACTCCTCTTCCACCCTGTCGACGTGGGTCTGGCCATCGACGAGCCATCGATCCTTGCGGATGGGCACGATGGAGAGTTCGTCGTCCTCGTCGAACTCATCGGCGAGGTCCCCGACCAACTGCTCGAGAATGTCGCGAATCGAGGCCACCCCGGCGACCCCGCCGTGCTCGTCGAGCACCAGCGCGAAGGTGCGCCGCTGTTCGCGCATCTCCTTCAGGCTCTCGAGAAGGTCGAGGGTCTCGGGCAACATGAGTGGTCGACGGATCTTGCGGCTGATCTCGCCGGCGGTGGGTAGCGAGACGCCAATGGCGCGCTTGGCGGTCGTGCTGCGGAACAGGTCGTTCACGAACAAGACACCCGTCACCTCGTCGAGGTCGTCACTCACTACGGGAAAGCACGAGTGTCCGGTGTCGCGCACCGCTTCGGCGATCGCCTCGGGGGTGACCGGGATGGTGAGGAACACCACGTCGACGCGCGGGGTCATGACGTCGCGCAACTCCAACTTGGAGAGTTGGTCGACGCGGGCGTGAATCGCCTCGGCCTCGGGACTTGGTCGCGGGGTTTCGACTCGGCCCCCAAGACGCGCGCGGAACCGCGCGAGGGCCGAAGGGGGAGGTTGTGAATCGCTCATCGAACGTCGGCGCTGGCGGCGCGGACGGTGGCGGGTCGCAGTGAGTCGTCCTCGTAGGCGTCACCGCGCAGCAGTGCGCGCACCGCCTCGCGCACCCGCTGGGGGTCGAGCGGCTTGACGAGGAATCCCTCGGCACCGCTTCGCCGGGCGAGAAAAACGTCGGGTCGTCGATCGAGCAGCATCAGGACGGGCACCGGGTCGGCGGCGCCGTAGGATTCGGCGTTGCGCAGATCCATGCAGATGGCCATCGCGCCCATCGAGCCGATCTGAAGATCCAGCACGACGAGGTCGATGCCGCCCTCGGTGGCCTGGGCGAGCACCTCGCGGCCACTGGCGACCTCTTCGACGTCGATGTCGGGACCTTCGAGCGTGGTGCGCAACTCGTGGCGAAGTGATGCGAGGTCGCTTGCAATGAGGACAGTTGCCACGTGCTCCACAGTAGCGGAGACGTGAATTGGCGAGGAAACGGTGAGTTCGCAGCGGCAAAATTGGGTCTTGCCACGGGGGTGCGTGAGTGGTTAACCTGCGAACCTAGGCCGAACCGGGGGGAGGGGCTGTGGCAATTGTTCCTTTGGCGTGGGTGGAATCGGCCGCCTGTCGAGGTAGTGAGGGCGCGTTGTTCTTTCCACCAGAGGCGAGCGAGCGAAAAGAAGAGCGCGTCGAGCGCGAATTGATGGCCAAACGTATCTGCCAGGGCTGTGATGTTCGAGAGGACTGCCTCGCGAGCGCGCTCGAGCGCCACGAGTCGCACGGCATATGGGGCGGTTTGAACGAGGCCGAGCGTCGGGGCCTACTGCGACGTTGAACGGGTCCAGCCGAGTTGGCGCGGACTGACCTGGGTCAGCACCACGAGCAGCAAGAAGGTGACCACGTGCACGCCAGTGCACCAGAGGCAGATGTGATCGATGATGAGCAGTTCCGCGGCGACGAGCCACAAGACGAAGGCCATCGATCCCGCGGCGATCACGAAGCGTGCGACGTGAAGCCAGTAGGCCTTGGCCCGCCAGGCCCACGGTGAGTCGATGACCACCATCACGGCGTAGGTCACGAGCCCGAGCACGGCGACGGGCACGCCCAGGAAGTACGACTGGGCCGAGGTGGTCACCCGGGCGCAGTCGACCGTGCCGGTGGATGAGCAGGCCAGGTACTGCGTGCCGGCGAAGTGCGTGAAGGTCAGGTAGCTCGAGAGCCCGAGGCCCACGGCGCTGAGCAGCCACGTTGCGGCCACGGCCCAACGAGGAACGCTCAGCGCCTCGCGGCTCACTTGATGCCCATGGCCTTCTTCGCCGCCATCACCCCGGTGCTGGTGCACACGTTGGTGGGCTGATCCTTGGTGGCGACGCAGATGGCGGCCGAGAGGTAGTTGGCGGTGGCGACGATGGCGTCGGTCACCGGGCTGGTCGGGTCACTGAGTCCCTGGGCGATCTGGGAGCGGGTGAGGCTCGCCAGGGTGGCTGGCGTGTAGCTCGAGCCCGAGACGATGTACTTGTTGTCGATGGTCAGGTAGGGAATCGAGTAGTTCTGGTTCGAGGTGATGTTGGGAATCCACTTGGAGGTGTCGTACTTCTTGAAGTTAGCCAACTCTTCCTTGGAGGGGTTCTGGAGGGTCGTGTAGAAGTTGGTCGAGGCGTCGGGCACGTTGGTGTACTGCTCGATGGAGCGAAAGACCAGGTACTTCGAGGTGTACGTCGACTTCACGAACGTGAACGTGGGGGTGCCCGGATAGGGCTCGCCCGGCTGGGTCGAGCTTTCCATGTCGCCCAGGTTGGAGAACGTGCCGAAGCGGCCGAGCGCCACGATGAGCGGCCACCGCTCGGCGGCGCAGTACGGGCAGTACTCGGCGCCGAGATAGAACACGGTGGGCAACGTCCCCGCGCTGGTAGTGGTCGTGAAACTCGGTTGGCCCTTCAACGGGATCGGGGGCGAGATCGGTGCCACTGGGGAGTTGATGGCGACGTTGTCAAAGGTGGCCGCGGGCACGCCGGTCACCTGGGCGGCCGTGGCCGCATCGGTCGGCTGGAAGACGCCCGTGCCATTGGAGGAGTTGCCGCTGGTGACCTTGATGATGACGAGCGTGGCGACGACCACGACGACCAGCGCGATGGCGATCCACGTGAACAGGCCGGCGGGGCGGCCGCTGGAGCCCTTGGTGGGCGTCTTCTTTGATGTCGGGGTCTTGGCCACGATGCTCCTTGCCGAGTAAGTCTCCCAAACTTAGTGGACGTTCGGATGGCTCCATTTCGGGTCGGCGAACTACTGGGTAGTTTGGGGCATGGCCGAAAATCCCGCCCCACGACCGGCTGCCACGGTGCTCACGCTGCGCGAGGGGGAAGGGGGTTTCGAGGTCCTGATGTTGCGGCGCAACCTGAAGAGCGACTTCGTGGGCGGGGCCTACGTCTTTCCGGGTGGGAGCGTTGATCCGTCGGACGTGAGCCGCGAGGTCCCCTCGCTGGTCCTGGGGCTCAGTGACGAGGAGGCGTCGGCCCGACTCGCCATTGCATCAGGTGGTTTGTCTTACTTCGTGGCGGGACTTCGCGAGTTGTTCGAAGAGGCGGGCCTGCTCGTTGCGTGCGACGTACACGGGCGCCAGGTGCGCCTCAACGATCCCGAGCGCGCCGCGAGACTGTCGCAGCACCGCACACAGTTGAACGAACACCGCGGGAACTTCCTTCAGATGCTCATCGACGAGGAGTTGGTGCTCGATCTGCGATCGGTGGCCTACCTCTCGCACTGGGTGACCCCCGAGGGTCCTCCGCGTCGCTTCGACACGAGGTTCTTCGTCACCCACGCGCCGCCGGGCCAGATTGCCGCTCACGACGAGGGCGAAACGGTTGACACGCGCTGGGTGCGGCCCCTCGACGCCCTGGCGGCTCACGAGCGTGGCGAGCTGATGATGATCTTTCCGACCATCAGGACCCTCGAGCGGATCTCTTCGTTTGCCACGGTGCTCGAGGTGCTCGCCCACGCGAGTGACCAGGACACGATCGAGCGCATCGAGCCGCGTCTGGTTGTGCGCGATGGCGCTCCCGTGCCCGTGCTACCAGGTGAAGAGGGTTACGAGGATTGAGCGAGCGGCTCGACGGCGCGATCGAGCGCCTCGAGCAGCCGGGCCGAGCACCCGGGCGCGCCCACGGGTGGCGCCACGTCGGACACGATGCGTCGGGCCAGCAGGTGAAAGGGCCCATCTTTGGGTTCGTCGAGCACGGCGGGTTCGCCGAGGTCGCCGCCGAGCGCGATCTCGGCACGCAACTCGATCTCGGCGAGCAGCGCCACGTCCAACTCCTCGGCCAGGCGCCGTCCGCCGCCTTCGCCGAAGAGGTGATGGCGCTTGCCGCACGAGCAGCGAAGTCCGCTCATGTTCTCGATCACGCCGAGCACGCGGATATTGGACTTCCTTGCGAAGTCCGCGGCCCGGGCCGCGACGCGTTGAGCGGCGAGGTTGGGTGTGGTGACTACCAGCTGTCCCATTCGCGGCACGATCCGGGCCAGGGTCATGGCGATGTCGCCGGTGCCCGGTGGCGTGTCGATGAGCAGGTAGTCAATGCCGGACCAGTCGGCGTCCTCGATGAACTGGGCCACCGCCTTTTGGACGATCAGCCCGCGCCAGAGCAGGGCCTGGTCCTCGTCGGCGAGCAGACCCATCGAGAGCACGTGGACGCTTCCGGCGCCCACGACGCGTTCGAGGGGGAGCATTTTGGCATCGCGGGTGCGCACCTCGCCCGTGATCCCGAGCAACCTCGAGAGCGAGAAGCCCCAGATGTCAGCGTCCAGCACACCTACGCGCAGTCCGCTCTGGGCCATGGCAACCGCGAGATTCGCGGTGATCGACGACTTGCCGACCCCGCCCTTGCCCGAGGCGATCATGAGCACGGGTGCACCGGGCGGTATCGAGGTCGAGGGCGGGTGCTCCTGGGCGAAGGTCCGTGCGCGTCGCATGAGTGCCGAACGCGCCTCGGCGTCCATGACCTGCATGGCGACGCGCACGCTGGTCAGGCCGTCGATCGTGAGCGCGGCCTCGCGAACGTCGCGTTCGATCTGGGTGCGCAGCGGACAGCCAGTGGTCGTGAGCAACACGTTGACCGTGGCGTGACCGGCGTCGTCGACGGCGACCTCGCCCACCATGCCCAGATCGACGATGGAGACACCCAACTCGGGGTCCAGCACCTTCGCCAGGCGCTCGCGGATGTCGTCGTGCACCGTCATACCGGGACGCTACCGGTGTTTATCCCGGGGTGTTCACGGAGCCGGTCGGTCACTATCATGGGAACAGACCTCTTCAAAGGAGCCCCATGTCGAACGTGACGTCAACGAGCGTGGATCTGACCGACAAGTCCGCGGATCCCATCACCCTCACCGCGCTGGCCGCCACCAAGGTGGCCGAGCTCATTGCCAGCGAGGCGGCCGATGAGGCGTTGGCGCTTCGCGTCGCTGTCAAGTCCGGCGGTTGCTCGGGGTTCAACTACGACATGTACTTCGACTCCGAGATCGCGGGCGACGACGTGGTCCGCGAATTCAACGGCGTCAAGGTCGTGGTCGACGCCGAGAGTGCCGAGTTGCTCGTCGGGTCCACCCTGGACTTCACCGACGGCCTCCAGGGTGCGGGCTTTCACATCACCAATCCCAACGCCACGCGCACGTGCGGCTGCGGGAATTCGTTCAGTTAACGACGTCGTTCGATGAGCACCCCCGTCGGTCCCTACTCCGCGTGGCGACGCGCGGGCGATCTTGTCATCCTCTCGGGCCAACTGGGCCTCGTCACCATTGACGGCGTCCAGTCGATGGTTCCCGGCGCCGCCGCGGACCAGTTGCGCCAGGCGCTGGCCAATGCTCGCCAGGTGCTCGCGGGTGCCGGCGCCACGTTCGACCAGGTCGTCAAGGGGACCCTCTTTCTAACTGACATGGCCGATTTCGCGGCGTGCAACGAGGTGTGGTTGGAGGCCTTCGACGCCCCGCGGCCCACCCGCTCGGCCGTGGCCGTGGCGCAACTGCCCCTGGGCGCGCTCGCCGAGGTGGAACTGTGGGCCCACGCGCCGGCGTCCTAGTCGCTGGTTCGTTCGCCGTTCGCGCCGAACTTGTAGCCCACTGAGCGCACCGTCTGGATCAGGTGCGCGTGCTCTTCACCCAGCTTCGCGCGCAGGCGTCGCACGTGGACGTCGACGGTTCGCGCGCCGCCGTAGTACTCGTAGCCCCAGACCCGGCTGAGCAGGGTCTCGCGCGTGAACACGCGATGCGGGTTGGTGGCGAGGAACCGCAGCAGCTCATACTCCATGTACGTGAGGTCCATGATCCGCCCGGCGATGGTGGCCTGGTAGGTCTCTAGGTTCATTGAGAGTCCGCCGTGCTCCACTCGCGGCGCCACACTGTCGTTGCCTGCCCGGCGTAACCGGTGGCGCAGGCGCGTCGCCAGCTCGCTCACGTCGAAGGGACCCACCACGAAGTCGTCGAAGAGATCCTCGCGAAAGGTGAGTTCGTCGAGCTGGTAGTGATCCACCAGCAAGATGATCGGACCCACCGCGCGCTCGCGGCTGCGCAGTTGGCGACAGAGGTTCATCGCCTCGGTGAAGGGGAAGCCCGCGGCGTTGATGACCGCGCCCACGTAGCCACTGGCGGGCTCGAGGCTGAGCACTTCGTTCATGCGACCCGAGTTCGCCACCACCGGCGTGACCCCCGTAACCTCGAAGGCCTTGCGGATGGGCCCTTCGCACGAGGGAACGCAGAGTACGACGTCGTCGCTCACAGCAGTGGCAGGTAGCGTTCGAGTTCGAAGGGCGTGACCTGGCCGCGGTAGGCGTCCCATTCGGCACGCTTGTTGCGCAAGAACCACTCCACCTGGTGCTCACCCAGCGTCTCGTGCAGCAGCTGGGACCCCTCCATGAGGTCCACCGCCTCGGCGAGCGACTGGGGCAGTGGAGCGCTCGCCTCCCCCTCGTTGGGCAATTCGTAGTCGCCGGTGACCCCGCGTAGCCCCGCCGCCAGGATGACCGCGAAGGCGAGGTAAGGGTTCGCCGCCGGGTCGGGCGAGCGGAACTCCACCCGGGTCGAATCGATGCGGCCGGGCTTGACCGACGGTACCCGCACGAGCGCGGCGGTGTCGTAGCGGGCCCAGGCGGCCACCACCGGCGCCTCCAGGCCCGGCACCAGTCGCTTGTAGGAGTTGATCCACTGGTTGGTGATCGCGGTGATCTCGGGTGCGTGGTGCACGAGGCCGGCGATGAACTTGGTCGCCACCTCGCTCAGCCCGTAGACGCCGTCACCGATGAAGGCGTTCTCGTCGTCGCGCCACAGCGAGAGGTGGGTGTGCATGCCCGAACCCTGGACGTTGGCCAGTGGCTTGGGCATGAAACTGGCGGCGACGCCGGCTTGGCGGGCGAGTTCTTTGACCACGTGGCGAACGGTCATGACCGTGTCGGCCATCGTGAGCGCGTCGGTGTAGCGAAGGTCGATCTCGTGCTGGCCCGGGGCGTCCTCGTGCTGGGCGTGCTCGACGCCTACACCCATCTCCTCCAGGGTCAGTACGGTGCGCCGACGCAACTGGCTGGCGACGTCATCGGGCAGCAAGTCGAAGTAGCTGCCGCGGTCGAGGGGTCGTGGCGCGGTGTCGGTCTCCAGGCTCTCGAAGTAGAAGTATTCGATCTCGGGCGCCGCGAAGAACGTGTAGCCCTGGCCGCGCGCGTCGGCCAGTACCCGGCGCAACTGCTGGCGCGGACAGCCCTCGAAGGGGCTGCCGTCAATGTTGTTGATGTCGCAGAACACGCGCGCGACCCCGGCCCCCTCGTCGTGCCAGGGGAGCAGCTGGAAGGTCGTGAGGTCGGGACGTGCCAGGACGTCGGACTCCTTGGTGCGCGAGAAGCCGTCGATCGAGCTGCCGTCGAAGGTCATGCCCTGGTCGAGTGCGTCCTCGAGTTCGGCCGGCGTGACGTGGAAGGCCTTATGGCGTCCCAGGACGTCGGTGAACCAGAGTTGGACGAAGCGCACCCCCCGCTCCTCGACGGTTCGCAGTACGTACTGGGCCTGGCTTTGCATACTGGACATTCTCGCACCTTCCTCGAAGGGCCGACCGAGCCGGCAAAGCACGGAGCCCGCCGCCCCCGTGGGCGGCGGGCTCCGGCGAACTAGCGGCGGGTCCCCTTCGTGGCGGTTGCCTTCGTGGCGACCTTCGTGGCGGTTGCCTTCGTGGCGACCTTCGTGGCGGTTGCCTTCGTGGCGACCTTCTTGGCGGCCACCTTCTTGGCGGGCGCTCTGCGCGCGCCGGCCGCGGCACTCGCCGCGCCGCAGATCGTCTCGACCATCAGGCGCGCGACCACGTAGGGGTCGACGTTGGCGTTGGGACGACGGTCCTCGAGGTAGCCCTTCTTGTCGCGAGCGACACCACCGGGAATGCGCACCGACGAACCGCGGTCTGAGATGCCGTAGGAGAACTTGGACCAGTGTGCAGTCTCGTGGGCGCCGGTGAGGCGCTCTTCGACACCAACGCCGTAGTTCGTGATGTGCTCTTTCACCCGGGTGCCCAGCGCCTCGCAGCCCGCGATGATCGCATCCCAGCCGCCGTTGGCGCGCATCTGCTTGGTTGAGAAGTTGGTGTGTGCGCCCGCACCGTTCCAGTCGCCCTTGACGGGTTTGGCATCGAAGCTCACGTCGACGCCGAACTCCTCGGCGATGCGCTTCAACAGCCAGCGCGCGGTCCAGAGCTGGTCACCAATCTCCACGGTGCCGAGCACGCCGACCTGAAACTCCCACTGGCCCATCATCACTTCGGCGTTGGTACCCTCGATGCCCAGTCCGGCTCGCAGGCAGGCCAGCGTGTGCGCCTCGACGATCTCGCGACCGGGCATCTTCGAGCCGCCGACGCCGCAGTAGTACGGACCCTGGGGGGCCGGAAAGCCCACCTCGGGCCAACCGTAGGGGCGACCGTCCTGGAACAAGGTGTACTCCTGCTCAATGCCGAACTTCGGCTCGAAGCTCGCGTACGTGGTCGCGGCCGCCAGCGCGGCGGCCCGGTTGTTGGTTGCGTGGGGCGTCATGTCGGGGTTCAGCACCTCGCACATGACCAGCAGGTCCTTGGGTCCGCGCAGGGGGTCCGGGCAGGTGAAGACCGGTCGCAGGACGCAGTCTGAGAAGTGGCCCGTGGCCTGGTTGGTGCTTGACCCGTCGAAGCCCCAGATATCGGGCTTCTTTCCGTCGGCGACGATGCGCGTCTTGGAACGCAACTCGTGCGTGGGCTCGGTTCCGTCGATCCAGATGTACTCAGCCTGGTATGGCAATGTTGCTCCTTCAAAAGTGCACCGCGTGCTTCACGATCATCATCAAGTCTGGCGGGACGAGTACCTCGGACAACCGCAGTTCTGTTAACCGCGTGTGAAACCTTTGAGAAGATCCTGCTCGCGGCCCACCGATAGGCTCAGGGCGTGCCCGTGATCCGACTCGCCCTGGCCCAGATGAACGCGGTGGTGGGCGGACTGGCCCAGAACGTCGATACGATCATGCGTTTTCGCACCCAGGGCGCCATGGCGGGCGCGGATCTGGTGATCTCGCCCGAGCTGTCGCTGACGGGGTACCCGCCCGAGGACCTCTTGTTGAAGGAAGGTTTCATCGACGCCGCCAGTGAGTCACTGTTAGACCTGATCACCGCTGAGAATCTTCCGCCGGTGGTCGTGGGCACGGTCCTGAGCGACGGCTTCTTGGGCGTGGAGCTCGCGCCCTCGAGTGACGGACGCGACGTGGTGAGCCCGCCGGGGCCCGGACCGATGGTGGGACACATCGCCAACGCGCTGGTTGTACTGGGCGAAGCGATCGCCGCAACCGCCACCAAGCGCATGCTGCCCAACTACGACGTCTTCGACGAGCAGCGTTACTTCCATTCGGGGGTGGGCCCGCACACGATCATCAACGTGCGCGGTATCGCGGTGGGCCTGCTCATCTGCGAGGACATCTGGATCCGCAACGGTCCGGCCGCCGAACTCGCGCGCGAGGGCGCCACGCTGCTGGTGGTGGCCAACGCCTCGCCCTACGCCCGGGGCCGGCGTGAGGAGCGCGAGGCGATGTTGCGCGAACGCGCGCTCGAGACGGGTTGTGCCATTGCCTACGTGAACCTGGTCGGGGGCCAGGACGAGCTGGTCTTCGATGGTCAGAGCATGGTGGTCAACGAGCACGGCGAGATCGTGGCGCGCGCCGGCGCATTCCGCGAGGAGCTGCTGATCGTCGAGCTCGAGACGCGCGCGTCGGTGGCGGGAGTCGTGGTCGACGTCGCCTACGCGCACGACGAGCGCAGCCAACTGGCGGCGCCGGTGAACGTCGTGGCCGAGCCGCCCAGCGAGATCGAGGAGATCTATCAGGCCCTGGTAATGGGCACGCGCGACTACCTGCGCAAGAACGGGTTCCGCTCGGTGGTGCTCGGCCTGTCGGGGGGCATCGATTCATCGCTGGTGGCCGCCATCGCGGTGGACGCGGTGGGCGCGCGCGCCGTTCGCGGCTTCGCGATGCCGAGCCGGTACTCCTCGGAGCATTCGGTCAGCGACGCGATCGAGTTGGCGCGCCGACTCGACTTCGAGATCACGACGCTGCCCATCGAACCCGCCCACGTCGCCTTCGCCCAGATCCTGGCCGACGTCCTCGACGGTGGGCCGCGGGGGCTCACCGACGAGAACCTCCAGTCGCGCATCCGCGGTGTGCTGCTCATGGCGATCTCCAACGCGACCGGCGCCATCGTGCTCACCACCGGCAACAAGTCCGAGATCTCCACCGGCTACTCGACCCTCTACGGGGACTCGGCGGGTGGTTTCGCGGTGATCAAGGACGTTCCCAAGACCCTGGTCTACGAACTGTGCCGCTACCGCAACGAGGTGGCGGTCGCCGACGGCGACCCCGAGCCAATTCCGGTTTCGGTCATCACGAAGGCGCCATCGGCCGAGTTGCGCCCCGACCAGCGCGACGACCAGTCCCTACCCCCCTACGATCAGCTCGACCCGTTGCTCGAGCTCTACGTCGAGGGTGACGCGACCGCCGAGGAGTTGATCGCCCGGGGCCACGACCCGGCCCTGGTGCTGCGCATCACGCGCCTCGTCGACGCCAGCGAGTACAAGCGGCGCCAGATGCCCCCGGGGGTGAGGATCTCGAAGAAGGCTTTCGGGCGCGACCGCCGGATGCCGATCACCAACGCGTTTCATCCCGACACCCCGTGAGCGGACGCTACGACGCCCTCGCGCACGTGTTCGCTTGCTGCGACGCGATCTACCGCACCCTGGGTGAGGGCGCGCCCCGGGTGACCACCGACGCCTACGTGGTGCGTCTGCACGAGATGTCGCGGCGCTTCGGCGCCATAGCCCTCGAACTACGTGGGCACCTCGAGGGCGAGGCGCCCGCGCCGCTGGCGGTCATCGAGCGGGTGCTGGCCCAAGCGCTCGAGGCTGACCCGTCGGGCGCCCTGGCGCTCTACGGCGCCGCGAT
>Ga0307375_10004379_pt1 | contig 13500 bp, 10 predicted proteins | sample TR1MG_FD_202531 | JGI IMG/M metagenome (GOLD analysis project Ga0307375, IMG submission 202531) | Soil microbial communities from Risofladan, Vaasa, Finland - TR-1 | ecosystem: Environmental > Terrestrial > Soil > Coastal area > Acid sulfate soil | place: Finland: Risofladan, Vaasa | collected...
GTTGCTATCGCGGAGAGCAATGAGCCCACTGTGAAGATAATTAACCCTAACAGAAAAAATTTCTTCTTCCCCTTGAGATCAGCTATGCGTCCAAATCCGATTAGAGTCGTTGCCATGACCAAAAGATAAATTATTGGAATCCATTGGACAATTTCAAACGTAGCTTCTAAGTCTTGTGATAGTGCAGGAATCGCAATATTTAAAATGGAGCCGTCTAACGACATCATGAATGAGCCGATGGTGGTAAGAATCAAGAGCTTCTCTTTATATTCCGTAATTTCACATCCAGTGTGGAGAAATTATTGCCTATATGATTATAATTACCTAAATGAAAAGAATGAAAAAGTAATATAATTGTTATGGAAAATTTTGCTGGAGTGGTTTCAGGATGGTTATTGTGAGTATTAATCCCGCAACGTTGGGGAAGAATGGGGACGTGAAAGAATTCAGCTTAGTAGAGGTTGAAGAATGTTTTAACAAGGCTCGTCTCGCGCAAAAGCAATGGGCGAAGACACCAGTTAATACGCGTGCCCGAATCGTCGTCAGAGTGAATGAATATTTAGTTGATCATATGGATGATATTTCCTTAATGATATCGAAAGAGGTAGGTAAACCTCCCTATGAAGCATTTGTTTCAGAGGTCTATACCGCGATAGATTCTACCTTCTATTATTTTAATCAGGTTGAAAAAATCCTTGGTCACCAAGAAGAAATTGAACTTGGATTTTATTCCGCATTAAACAAACGGAGTTATATTTTGCATAAACCCGCTGGGATAGTAACGGTTATCGGTCCTTATAATTATCCGTTTATCATTCCATTTGAGCAAATAATCCAAGCATTAATGGCAGGAAACGCCGTCATCTTCAAACCTTCCTCAGAGACTGTATTAGTGGGGCAGAAAATCCAGGAAACTCTGGATTCAGTAACCGATTTGCCGGATGGATTAATGCAAACCGTTTTCGGACGAGGATCGACGATAGGAAACCTTTTGATAGATAAAGCGAATCGAGTTGTTTTCACTGGAAGTACTGAAACTGGCAAAGCCATCATGAAGCGTGCCGCGGAGACATTAACGCCCGTATGTTTGGAATTAGGTGGAAAATCTGCTATGATCATCCTTCCGGATGCAAATCTTGAGCGGGCTATTCCTGCTGCTCGCTGGGGGTGTTTTACTAATTCAGGGCAGGTATGCTCTTCAGTGAAACGTTTGTATCTGCATGAATCGATTAAAGATACCTTTACCTCCCAATTAGTGGAACTAACTAAGCAATTGCGCCAAGGAAATCCTTTGGACGAAAATATTGACGTGGGTGCAATGGTAAATGAATATCAGTTAAATAAAGTGTTACAAATGATCGAAATTGCGAAATCTGAGGGCGCTAAGATCCTCTGTGGTGGTCGAAGGAACCCGAATTTGAAGGGATATTTTCTTGAGCCAACGATCCTTGGCGATTGCCGAAACGAAATGCGATGCGTCCAAGAGGAAATTTTTGGTCCCGTTCTTCCGATTATTTCCTTCCAAACACCTGAAGAAGTTGTTGAAATGGTCAATGCCCCTCCTTTTGGATTGACTTCCAGTATCTGGACTACTGATATACCGAAAGGTGAAGCCCTTGCAACGAAAATAGATGCTGGCACCGTTATGATAAACGAATGCGTCTATACATTTGGACTTGCCGCTACGCCTTGGGGCGGTTTGAAATCTTCCGGGATTGGGCGAACCCATGGGTATTTTGGATTCTTAGAGGTTTCGGACCCTATTCACATTAATGTTGACACCTCAAAGCAGCTGGATGTCTGGTGGATGCCCTATGATAAAAATTTCGTGGATTATATGGAGAATTTTAAGACCCTTGCTAAATCTATGGTAATTAAAAGCTAAAAGGTTTTTTTGGCTGTGTTAATTGATTTCTCTATTTCATAAACTTTTTATGGTCTTAAGAGAATAGTAAAAGCAGCTTGATTTAGAGGATCATTCATACCAAACTGCGGGAAAGAATTTGATGGAAGAATATAAAAAAGTACATAAGATACCTAATGAAAAAGGCGATATAAAGAAGGGTCTTATTACAGGAGTTATATATTCTCATTTCGATGTAAAAGCAGGGCCGATGGCTGTTGCTTGGATTCCCCCGGATATCTCGTTTGAGTTGAAAGACCTAATCAGCTTGAAATCTATTAATATTTTAGTCGGTGAGGATGGGTTTGTCCCGAGTTCTCTGGCCATTATTCCCTTCCCATCACAAGGCGTAAAGGGCATAATAAAATCGATAGAGGTTAAGGACCCTTCAAAGCGTGGGGGTGCCGTGAATTGTTCACTCACCGTAATCTTTAACGATGCAAATGATCTCATATTTTATAGATATATCAATGACTTTGAAGAATTATTTAACGAGACTGCTTCAAAAATCGTAACATTAGTAGAAGCCAAGTCAGCAAAACAACAACTCGACGAGGTTTTAAAGTTATTTTATCTCAGTTTGATAGAAATCCTTGTAAATTGTTTAATGAAATACGAGGGTCGGGAAAAAGTATCAAAGGAACCTAAAAGAAGTCTTCTCTCACTTTTTAATTTATTCCCTAAGGATTTAGATAAGGTCATTAATGCTCTACTACTAGGTGAAACCGTCATTGTATCTGGCGAAAAAGAATTTGTGAAATTGATTATCGACACTCTTACCTTATTTAATATTGAAGGGAATTTTGATATAATTTATTGGACGAAAGAACCTGCGCTAGGTAATATAGTCGGATGTCCCCCTAGCCTTCTCAATTTTTTCAAGAAAGAAATAATCCTAGATTTATATGGTAAGAAGGTAATCGAGGGTAAATCAAACAACTTTTGTAGAAATTTAATAAACAATGCCAAGCGACTAGATTCAAAACAGGCTGAAAAAAATATCACCGATAACCTTCAAAAAATTCATCATTCTGCAGATATACTCTTCAAAATGGTTACAGAAAATAAATTGGATTCCCATCAACTTGAAATTTTCACCACGGGGTTGGATCTTGATGAACTTGATTTTATTGAAACCTATGCAAAACTACAATATTCCCAGCACGCGAAAGATATAACCAAAGCAGTTTTTGCCTGTCGGAAAAAGATGAGTAAAATCCTCAGTGGATTTGGAAAACAAAAATGGTAATCGGAGGGAATAGATTTGAGTGATTTAAAGGAATTCTTAAAAAAACATCTAATTTATTTTATTGGAATAGGGATTATTACCGTTTTGTGTGTAATTGTTCTTATATTAAAGCCAGAGATCGCTGCACCACCTATATTAGATCCTTCAACATATCCCTATAATTTAATTCTATTTGGTCTTGGATTAGACACAACAATACTTCTCTGGGCAATCGCCGGTTTCTTATTGTATCGATGGCAAAAAGGTGGGCGATCCAACACCTCCCTTCTTGTTTGGGGACTTGTTTTTTTTATTTATAGTTCTACGTTTGTTGCACATATATTTAGAGGTTGGGGATTCCCATGGGCGGATGAAAGGGCCTCAGAAGAAATATTTTTCCTTTGGCGATTTGGGATGATTCTGTGGGCGGGAGGATCGCTATACGGAATTCTTAGAATACTCACCGAAAATAAAAAGGCACGAATAATTCCTTCAATAGCAATAGTGGTTAGTGGTTTTTTTTGGTTTATTTACGGTTTATTTTTTGCAAATGTTGTAAATAACATTGAATATATGATGTATGGCTTTCTATTTACCATCTGGCTTCCCGTATGCTTCTCTATCAGCTATATATTTCTACTTTATGGACGGAAATCAGGTTATGCTGGACCAAAACTTCTCTTTCTCGGCTACCTCGGATTAACCATTACCTATATGGGATGGGCGCCTTGGCATTTGAATTATTTCTACTTTGTTTGGTATTTTCTCTTCCTTCTCTCCTTGGTTCCTATTCTGATTGGATTCATAGTCCTCTCGAGAGAAACAGAAGGTGAGTAATTCCTCCATCTATGCGCATTTAAAGTATTAAAATGAGAATTCCCTTAAAGTCCAAATATTTAAGGTAAAAAAGCATTAGATTAAATCTAAAAATTTCTACATTAAAATAAATAAACGAGGATTATAAAAAATGGAAAAAAAAGAGCGGGTGCTCACTGCATTAAACTTGGAAGAGCCTGATCAAGTTCCAACGCATGTCATTTATCTTGATGCGAATAATGTTGATAATGTGATGGGCAAACCTGAACAAAACGATTTTGAGATGATGAAAGAATTACAAGAGGAATATCCAGATGACTGGCTAGAGCAAATCAATCAAATTATTGAAGAAATGGAAGTATCGATTTTTTCTCGTATGGTCGAATCTGTTTTCACGTTAAGCTTAGATACCACTCAAGTGGGCATTGTTCCCCTTGAAATTATTAATGAACACGAAATGAAAGATATTTTTGGGCGTATTTGGGAAGCACAGAATAATGCAGGTAATATTTATCCCTTTTATAAATATGGGACTGTTAATTCTTTAGAAAAGTGGGAATGGATCCAACAAGATCTTGAAGAACGGGCTACCGAAAAATATTGCAAGATGGCGAAAAAATTCTATAAGCGCATTAATAAAAAATTCAAAGAATCCAACTTGATTATGGTTACCAATGATTTGGCAGGGATATTTGAAAGTACATGGCAAGGTATGGGAATGGAATTCTTTGTTAAACAACTTTATACTAATCGTGATTTTATTGCGCGAGTCTTTAATACTTACACAGATTTTACTATTGCGTGGTACAATTCCTATATGGATGCTGGGGCTGAAGTTTTCGTCGAATCCGGTGATTTAGCATTTAAAACAGGAACCTTCATGTCGCCCAAATTGTTCGATGAATTGCTCCTTCCCTGTTATAAACGCTTGACAGATGCGGTTCATAGTCGGGGCGGAAAAATTATTCTGCATTCCGATGGGCATATCACCCCGTTACTCGACTTTATTGTCAATTGTGGGTTTGATGGATTACACTCTCTAGAACCGACGGCAGGGGTCGATTTGGCACTGGTAAAGAAAAAAGTAGGCCATAAACTGTGCCTTCTTGGTAATATTGACACCGGTCAAGTTCTTACCAAAGGAACACAAGCTGAGGTGGAGGCTGCGGTGCAATTTGCTATTAAAACTGCTGGCCCTGGCGGTGGCTTTATTCTCTCTGCAGCTAATATGCATCCAGCAATAAATGTGCAGAATCTTCGCTGGATGGTCGAAGCTGTACATAAATTTGGGCGATATCCCTTAAGTTCTGATGTTAAATAAAAAAAAGAGTTTTATTGAGCGCGTATTTTCCTAAATTCACTAGTTTTTCCCCACCAAATACCTAGCGTGCGCCCAAGAATCATTGTTATTACCACATCAATAATAACTAGAGCTGTAGAGAGACCAATGCTCAATTCGGCGATATCTAAGAGAATTGCAGGAAGGATTACTAAGATGGCTGCGATAAATGGAGTTATGGCGAGTATGAAAATTACGACCCATTTCGATGCTGGCTTTCCTTCTTTCACACGCCCAAGATGCACATCAGGACGGACTTGGCTATTTGCAGAAATAAACATCCAAACTACAATGACTAAGGCTGTAATCCACACGCTATATGCTACATCAAACGGCACAATCACCCCATCTACCGCTGCATTTTCCGAAAAACCCTTCAGATTAATGCCTAAGTTCAAAAGCGCAAGTATAATCGCCCAAGGTAATATATGTTCCCAAAGAAAATAGTGCGAGTAAGATGTAGGCGTCTGGTCTCTCGATCCCTCAAGTCGAGAAGCAAATGGCGCTAATTCCTGTGATAAGTTGCGCTTAATCCATAATGTAGTAGTGACCATCGTTAAACCAAAGGCAACAAGGCTGACTATTACAGGACCCCAGATAGGATCAAAAAGAGTAATACCGCTTATCCAGAACACCAAGACGATAATTAAAGCTATTATTACATTTAAAATCACGCCCATGGGAACAAGGGCAACACGAAGCCAGTGATTCTTTAACTGGCCAAGTTCATCTTGAGAAGCTGACTCCTTAATTTTCCACTTTCCCTGAATAAAAGCAACGCGGGAATCGATTATTACATCATTTAACACGATTAGAGGAACACAGGGAATAAATATCAATAGAAATCCTTGTATGACAATTATTTGGGTATTTAACGCTGTACCGACAAGATAAAACACAATTATAGGGAGGATAATCAAATTCACTATCATTTTTGTGAGATTATTTATGTATTGGGTTTTTACCCATTCATTAAGCCCTAATTTGGGCTTAGTTTCTTCCGTTTCATCCATAAAGTTAAACCTTTTGTTATACTCTGTTTCCTATTCTTCCGATACAAATTTTTCAAACTCCCGGCGTAATTTTGCCCGGAGAACTTTGCCAGCAGGGCTGACGGGAAATTCATCGACAAATTCGATGTATTTAGGAGCTTTGTAGCGGGCGAGATTTTCTTTCACAAAGTTGGTTAATTCTTCTCTCGTGGCATCCGTTTTTTCGTTTTGATATTGCGGCTTTAATTTGATTAAAGCCAAAGCTGATTGCCCCCATTGAGGATCAGGAATACCAATGACAACGGATTCGGAAACTTTCGGATGTTTTTCAAGCACGTCTTCAACTTCTGGTGGATGAATCTTTTCACCACCGGTATTAATTGTCTCCTTGATCCGCCCTATTAAGATGACTGATTTTCCATCTTCGTTTAACTTATAAAGATCACCGCTATGAACCCAGCCATCTATAATCGTATCGGAGGTTTTTTCCTTGGCACCTAAGTATTCTTTCATCGTTGGTCCTGCTTTGAAATAGCCTTCACCCATCTCCCCTGGCTTAACATCTTCGCCTTTTTCATTCACAATTCGCATTTGGTCGTCTGGTAATTTATCAAATTCGTTAGAAGAGACCTTATCGCCTGGGATATACACCTTAGGAACTAACTGCAAGCTTTCGGTCGCTGCGACAGTATCGAGGAACCCGATATCGGGGAAAGCTTCCCATAACTTTCTCTTTGTCGCGGCGGAGAATATCGCTGCGCCTGAAACAATCCCTACGATGTTATCATTTACCACTTTCTTATATTTCTCAAGTTCGGGGGAGTCAAGCAACGCTCTCGCCGTTTTATCACCAATTGTCATGAGAAAAGTTACTTTATGCTTTTTGATGAGTTCAAAAACTTCTGCAGGATTATAACTCCTACTTTGTGTTAAAACGAGTGTCCCGCCTGAAAAAATAATTAAATGAGAGAGCCACCCATATATATGAAAAAGCGGTGGGGGCCATAAGAAAATATTTTTCGACACACCTCTATCAGCAATAGAACCTTCGGGATAATTAGCTCTTGCCCCTTCCATAAGTTCATTCACTATTTTTTCTTGGCGTGCATCTGTATGCAATAGTGAGAAAACAGGGAACCGTCCCAAACTCCAAGGTAATGGTAACATTTTCATAACCTTGGATTTTAATTTCTTGGGCATTTGTTTTACGCGGGCAAACATATTGATCGTCCAATTCAACATACCACCCAAGCCTATCAAATTATTTACGGCTTTATGGGTCCAGACCGCCCCTTTAGGCGTGCCGGTTGTTCCCCCTGTGTAAATAAGAAACGCCTTATCATCCTCAGTTAACTCAATGGCTCTGACTTCGGTACTAAAATGTTTTAATAATTCATTATCGTAGTTTGAGAAACCTTCGGGAGGTACCAACCCAATGCAGAAAAGATGTTCTACGCTTTTAAACCCTTTTTCATTCTTAATCTCTTTAATCGCATCGACGAATTCTTCGCTTGTAATTAAGATTCGCGGTTTGGAATCCTCAATGATATAGAGAATCTCCGGGGGTTGATAGCGATAATTAATCCCGACCACCGCAGCACCAATACGATAACATGCACTATAGATTTCAAGATATTCTGGGCAATTAAAAAGCAATACTGCAATGTGGTCACCCTTCTTAATCCCTAAACTTACCACAAGCAGATTAGCTAGACTATTAATGCGATTATCAAGCTCCTTATAGGTAAGAGCCCTATCTCCTTGAATGATTGCTTTCTGCTTGGGATGCTTTTTCGCAACTTGATGTACGTACAATCCGATATTTTCTATTGCCATAAAGACTCACTTTATATCTCTTAATTTTCCTTAATTGCCTAAAAATGAAATACTTTTAACCCATTCACTGTTGTTCGAAATAGTATATCAAGGATTTTTAAATTCATTGTTCACTGAAAATCATATTTTTAAGTTATAAAAATATGATAAAACAATGATCTATTTTCTGCCTTTTCCTTTAGAAAAGTGCGAAAAGTGCGAATTATTTAATTCGGGGAATAAATGATGGCATTAACGGAACTTTCAATGGCTCTATGGCTTATTTTTTTTTGCTTTAGCGTGGGTTTTGGCATTTTAATGATTCGGAAGGCGTTAGGACCTGATTTAGAGCGACCTCAACGTGAATATTATATAGGAATGGCAATTTTCATCTTTGTCCACTTAGTTGCGCGGATCTTTTACTTTTATTATGACTTTATTGATATAAATGAATTCTATTGGGATTTAGGTGCTATCATCGGGTTATTGGGTATTGTTTTTGTCTTATATGCTATTGAACGGAATATTTTCACCCGGTCAAAGTTCCTATTCACCATTACCACGTTAATTTTTATTCTTATGCTTATCATTTTACCCCCATATATTAAGCCCTACCTCCAAACAATTATCGTTTCGATAATAGGCATCTTCCTTCCCCTTATCTACGTTTACGTTGGAATAAAAAGTCATGGCAATATTCGTAAAAATTCTCTTTTAATTGCCGTAGGCATCCTCATTTTCCTTATAGGTCAGACCGCTCATAGTGCTACCTTTTTTACCACTGCTGTTTTTATTTACTTTATCATTTCCCCAATATGTATAATAATTGGTGGATTTATCTTTTTTTATGGGCTTATTCGCCCATCATAACATTTTTTAGAGAAAATATCATTAATTTCTGTCCTTTATCTTAAAAGAATCGTGCAATTATAAAAAATAATAAGGAAGAAATGGTATGAGCAAAGAAAAGAAATATATCCGGGGATTTGCAACGCGTGCGATACACGGAAGCGATATTGCAAAAGGTGAGCATATGCCGGTCGCAACTCCCATTTTCCAAACTAGCAGTTTTGACGTAAAACGGGTTTTAACAGGGACGCAAGTTCGCCCCGAATTTATTTATACACGGGGTGGCAACCCGACTACCCGTGAATTTGAACAAAAAATGGCGAGTCTCGAAAATGCAGAAATGGGATTTACGTTTGCATCAGGGATGGGGGCCATCTCTGGCACCGTTCTCTCTTTATTGCAAACTGGCGATGAACTCATTACCGATAATGAGATTTACGGCGGCACATGGAGCCTTTTTAGCCAATATTTAGGTAAGAAGGGGATAAAGGTACATTTCATTAACATAGCGGATGAAACCCAAATTGAAGATACAATCAATCAAAAGACTTGTCTATTATATATGGAGAGTCCGATGAATCCCACTCTGAAATTAGTTGATATAAAACGAATTGTAAAAATTGCTAAAGAACATGAATTGATTACAGCGATTGATAATACGTTCTGCTCTCCATATATACAGAATCCGATTGATTTTGGAGTTGATTATGTTATTCATAGCTGCACGAAATATATTGGTGGTCATGGTGACGCGTTAGGTGGAATAACGGTCGGATCCTCATCGAATATTATAAAAATTATGTCAGAATCCTTGGACTTAGGCGCTACGCTTTCTCCATTTAACGCTTGGTTATTCCTCCGCGGTTTAAAAACACTTGAAATTCGAATGGAACGACATAATACTAATGCGCTTGCACTTGCCAAGTTTCTCGAAACGCAAGATAAAATTGAACGTGTTTTATATCCTGGACTTCCAAGCCACCCGCAACATGAACTGGCAAAGAAACAAATGCGCGGATTCGGCGGAATTGTTACCTTCATTCTGAAAAAAGGAACCGATGTTGGTGGCTTAATTAAAAACCTCGAAATTCCTGCCTATACCGTGAGTTTAGGCGATGCCGATACTTTTATTGAAGATCCCTTTAATCTATCCCATTTTTCGGTTCCACGAAAAGCTAAACAGGCTGCAGGTATCACCAAATACATGATACGAGTGAGTGTTGGCCTTGAAACTATTGATGATCTCATTGACGACTTTCAGAATGCATTTCGGCAGATTTAACTAAGAAATATTACACCCTATCAATCCTTCTCTTTTAACCGTCAAATCAGAGGAACCTTTTTAAAGGTCTTTCAAACTTCTGTTGGTATCAAATATAGAGCGAGGTTATTTGTTATGAGCCCAGAATGCAACATTGCCAAAAATAAAAAAAGTTGTGGTTGCACTTATTCATCCTGTGAGAAAAGAGGCAAATGCTGTGAGTGCATTAAATCTCATTGGAGAAATCGAGAATTACCCGGCTGCTTATTCCCCCCAGAAATAGAACGAACCTACGACCGATCCTTACGAACTTTCATTAACTACTGGAAAGATAAAGTTTAAAAAAAATCCATTGCGAAATGCAGGTTATTTTCGCACTTTTCTGTAGGAAAAGGCAGAAAATATATCATTGTTTTTTTAATTCATCGTACCCGAGGATACTCTACAAGTTTGCGTTTCGCAAGTGTAACTATCTATCTTTCTTCACCTATTAAAAATTATTCCTTTATACAAATAGTCAAAATTAATTAAATTTATCCGAAATAAAGCTCCAAAATTACTTAGAATTATTACTAGAATAATAATAGGTAAAATTTCTCTTTCTACTTCGTAATTTCGCTAAACAACTAAAAAAATCTATTGGAGGTTTAAGAATGGAATGTCATTTCATCATTTGGCTGACAATTATTGGTTTAGCTCCTGAGTACCAGAAAAACACATGAAATTTATCTGTTTTAATGAAGGTTCATTCGACACTTTTGTAGATTTAAAAGATCCGAATGGATTGATGCTCGTAAAATCCTTCTCGAAAGGCTTGGAATCAAAATTACCATATACCGACAATTTTCAAGAAGTAAAAATGATCTACGGATAAAAAAAGAGAGAAATTTAATCAAAGATGTGCTAAACAAATTCCATTACTAATGAAATCTCACCTTTAAAAATTTGGTGAAAGTTTCACAATCTCAACTTTATAGCCTTCTATGGTCTGCAAGAACCCGCTCGCCCTGATCCAGTTCAGCCACGAACCGCACCACCAGAAGGTCCTTTATATTTCTTTTCAAACCTTTTTTCCAATTTTTCTTTCCAAGTTTCTTCTTTTTCACTTTCTTCTTTTTTTTCTTTTTCACTTGTCAATTCCTATCACCTTTGGGGTTTTTTAATCAAAAAAACCATTTTGGGTTTTACCTCATCTTATTCTAAGTAAAGAAAAAAAGTATTTAAATGTTGTTTAATTAAAAAATAGAGTAGTAATATACCAAAAGCTTTCTTGATTTGAGAAACTTCTTTTTGGATCTCTTCTCTTTTCAATAAGTCCCTCAATTCGATTTTCATCCATTCTTATTCACCTTCAAAAAAAGAGAGAGATTTAATGGATTTCATCCAAAAAGGAAGCCACCTCATCATTTTTGGATCGGGGCATGGTTTTTATCCTCGGCTTGAGCTTAATTATTTTATATTGGATTCTTTTCGTTATTTCCTGAAAAGAAGAATGTCTAAAAATAGTCATTCTACACAATATAATAGAACTTTCTGGAATTCTTCTAAGTGAAAACTGGAAAAACTCTCAATTAATTTTATTTAGAACTCTGTAAACCTTAGAATTTTGTTTATTCCTTTAATTCTTATCTAATTCTTTAATTATAACAAGAAGGATGCCCCCTCTAAATAATTCACTATAATGGAAATAAATATAAAACGCCAAGATAATTTTAGAAATCAGGGCTACCTTAGTTAAAAGGAAGGAACCCGCAGAATCTTTCAAGAGGAAGTGGAAATAATTCCCCTAAATTGGTCAACTGGCGTTTATATCGATTTTATTGCCTTAATTCCTGCAATTATCTTGGTTATTATAGTGCTGAAGCAATATTTTAAGAAAAAATATTTACATTATTTTATTTTAACGCAGATTTCGCTTTTTATGGCATTATTTATAATATTTAATGCGCTCTCTTATCTATTTTTATCTCCAAATCTATTTCGAATTTGTGTATATGTGCTGGATGCAGATGTCTTTTTTGCGATAATTTTAGTGGATTTAATTCGCTCAGAATCAATCGATCCGATAAAAATTTCAATTGCAAGTGTTTTAATTACAGCCTCTGTATTTTTTTCCCTTGATCCGAATGCTATTATTGTCGACTATTTTCCGAATGGCGAATTAGGCGTGTTTCAGAGTGGCATACTTCCAATCGTAAATACCTTTGTATATCTCTATGCTGGGGGATTAGCTATTTTTTATACCGCTAAGATTTTTTGGAATACCCCTGAAAAGTTAAAAGTTTTTTCAGGGCTCTATTTGTTGGGAATGTTAATAATTGGAATTGGTGGCGTTATCACATTTGCTTTACGATTGCCCTTGGTAATTCCGGCGATTCACTCGGTTATATACGCAACAATGGCAATAGTTACCGCCATACCTCTTACTTTTAAACCAGAGCTAGCATTTATCCTCCCTTTCAAAGCAACGAAATTAACAATCATGGAAACTAAGGGTGGTATTCCTATTTTTTCCTATTCTTGGAGTAAAAGGCATCCTTTCATTGAAGAAGACCTGTATACTGGCATTTTGCACGGTTTTGGCTTGGTGCTAAATGAGGCTCTACAAAAAGGTAACATTCGTGAAATACATCTGGATAATGCCATTCTTATCACTCGAAGAAGTGAACAATATCCCATTGTGTGTGTATTAGTAGCAACCAAATCTACCCGGACTCTAAGATACGCCCTTAATTCCTTTATGGAACGATTTTGTTCGGAATATTCTCAATATTTCGAAAAACTTTCCAATATTGATCCTTTTCAGTCAGCCTCTAATTTAGTAAATGATCGGTTCTCGTTCATTCCAGTTTATGATTAATTGTTATTTTAGCCTTTTTAGATTAGAATTAACTGATCATTTAATTCTAATTTTTCAATTTTTTCATTAACAATCATTCCGGTTGAGGCATCAATGGTGTTCGGCACTTTAATAATTCGATGGACATCAAATTGCCCATTTTTATCTCGGAAAGAGGCAGAATCTGTTAAATCTTTAATCTTTTCAAGAATCTGAAATAATTTCGTCGAATTAACTTCCGCTACTGTATCCTCCTGCATAAGATAGAGATGGAATCCCTTCTTTCCACTAAAAATTGATTTAATGGCATAGCCTTCATTTATGAGAATTTCTTTCGCTTGTTTTGCCTTTTCTGCAGCTTCAGAAATGCATTGGTGGCAATAGCCGTGAGCTCCTATGACATGGGTATGCGCATCTGAATCAATGTCAAAAACGGCTAATAGATGCGGCAAAGGATA
>Ga0307375_10004381_pt1 | contig 13497 bp, 9 predicted proteins | sample TR1MG_FD_202531 | JGI IMG/M metagenome (GOLD analysis project Ga0307375, IMG submission 202531) | Soil microbial communities from Risofladan, Vaasa, Finland - TR-1 | ecosystem: Environmental > Terrestrial > Soil > Coastal area > Acid sulfate soil | place: Finland: Risofladan, Vaasa | collected...
GCGCCGGGATGAGCAGTGCCAGGAACAACGGCTCGGAGAGCACCATGTTGGTGAGCACGAGCATCGGGATGGTCAGCGTCCCGAGCACCGTGGCCAGCACGGCTACGCCCGGCGACATCTCCAGCACGTGCACCGCATGGCGGCACGCGGTCCACGCCACCACGCCCAGCAGCAGCACGTTCAGGAGCTTGAACAGGACCACGTTGGCCGGAAACGCCGGGCCGATCTTCCACAGCAGCGCCAGCAGCAGCGGATAGCCCGGCGGGTAGTGCACCGCCGCCGGCAGGCCGGGCAGGTTGAGGAACCGGTACCCGTGTCCCGTGGCCAGCGACTTGGCGAGAATCGCGTACAGGCCGTCGTCGTAGAATCCGCCCACCGGCAGGTAGTCGAGCGTCACGAGCCCCACGATCACCGCGAGGATCGCGACCGTGGTCTCCGCCGGAATGACGATGCGGTCGTTGTCGCTCACTGGGTCCCGCTCCCGAAACAGGTGACGAGATGGTCGTTCACGAGGCCCATGGCCTGCATGAACGCGTAGCAGATGGTGGACCCCACGAACCGGAATCCGCGCCCGCGCAGATCCTTGCTCAGCGCATCGGATTGCCCGGTGCGCGCCGGCACCTGGCGCATGGTGCGCGGGCGGTTCACCCGCGGCGTGCCGTCCACGAACCGCCAGACGTAGGCATCGAAGCTGCCGAACTCGCGCTGCACCGCCAGCAGCGCCCGCGCGTTGGACACCGCGCTCTCCACCTTGAGCCGGTGACGCACGATGTCCGGATTCGTGAGCAACCGCTCCACGCGCGCCGGCGTGAACCGCGCCACACGCGCCGGGTCGAACGCCGCGAACGCCTCGCGATAGCCCTCGCGCTTGCGGAGAATGGTTTCCCAGCTCAGCCCGGCCTGCGCCCCCTCGAGCACCAGGAACTCGAACAGCACCCGGTCGTCGTGCACCGGCACGCCCCATTCCTCATCGTGGTAGGCGATGCTGAGCGGGGTGGCGGCCCACGCGCAGCGCGCGGGCGGACGGGCGGTTGGACGCGAAGGGGAGGCGGGCATCGGCTATCAAGCTGCGCCCGCCGCGCGCGAAAGTAAACGCCGGCTATTCGTGCCGGATGGCGTCGATGGGCGACAGCCGCGCCGCCTTCACCGCCGGATAGAGTCCGAATCCGATCCCCACGACCAGCGCCGCGAGCGCCGCCACCAGCACCGTGCTCCACGACAGGCCGGCGTACAGCCGCGCGTGGGTGCGCATGCGCATGAACGCCGTGACGGCGTACGCGGCGCCCACCCCCGCCCCCGCGCCGACCACCGCGCCCGCCCCCGAGATCGCGACCGACTCCGACAGGAATTGCATCATGATCTCGCGACGCCGCGCCCCCGTGGCGCGCCGGATGCCGATCTCGCGGGTGCGCTCGGCCACGCTCGCCAGCAGCACGTTCATGATCCCGATCCCGCCCACGAGCAGCGAGATTCCCGTGAGCGCGCCCATCAGCAATTTGAACAGCAACAACCCCTGCTGCACCTGCGCCACCCGATACTCGTTGGTGATCACGTCCACCCGCTGCGCCCAGGCGGTGTCGCCGGCGGCCAGCCACTTCTGCACCGCAGCCCGCGCCGCGCTCACCTGGTCCACGCTGTCCACGTGCACCAGCAGGTCCGGAACGCGCGGCTCCGCGGTGGGCGTCATCAGCGCCGTGGCGCCCACCACCGGCACCGCCACGAGCATCTCGAGCGAATCGGCGTCGGGCGCGATCACGCCGATCACCCGCCGGGGCGCGCCCTGCACGTCGACGGTCGAGTCGAGCAGCGAGGCCGGCGGCCCGGGCGCCGCCAGCGCCGCCGCCAGGCGGCGCGACAGCACGGCCACCGGCGCCCCGGTCCGCGCCTCGTCCGCAGAGAAGAACCGGCCCGCCTCCGGCCGCATGCCGCGCATGGCCAGCAGCCGTGGCGTGACCCCGAGCACGGTGGCGCCGCGCGGAAGCCCGCTCGCGCCGGCGCGCGTCACGAGGGCGCTGCCGCGCACCAGCAGCCCCACCTCGCCGCGCACGGGGAGCGCGCGCTCCAGGGCGTCGGCGTCGGCCGCGGTGAACACACGGATGTCGGCGCGCGGAAAACGCTGGCCGTCCACGGTCCGCGTGGTCAGCGACCGCACCTCCACGTACTGCAGGTCGGTGGTCTGGTTGATCTGGGACCGCGCGAACCGCTCCATCCCGTCGCCCAGCGACAGCACCGACACGAGCGACGCCACGCCCATGACCACGCCGAGCGTGGACAGCAGCGTGCGCAGGGGGTTGGCGCGCAGCGCCGAGAAACCCACCCGCGTGGAAGCCAGGGACGAGGTGAACATGGTGGACCGGAAGATGAAGCGCCCGCCGGCGGCGGACTGCCAGGCCTTACGATTCGACGGCGCGCAGGGATTCAGTGGTCCGGCCGGAGCGCCGGGGCGCCAGCGCCGAGGTCCAGACCCGCACGCAGTCGCGGCCGCTGCGCTTGGCATGGTACAACGCGTCGTCGGCGCGCCGCTTGATCTCCTCCACCACGTCGTCGTGCAGGTCCGCGCCCTTGGACACCACCCCGATGCTCACCGACAGGCGCACCGGCCGGTTGCCGGCCAGGAAATCGTGCGCCCGGATGGCGTCGCACATCCGCACGGCCACCTGATGCGCGCCCGCCGGGGTGGTGTCCGGCAGGATGATCGAGAACTCCTCGCCGCCCGTGCGCGCCACCACGTCGCCGGCCCGGCGCGATTGCTTGAGCAGCATCCCGATCTCGCGCAGCACCGCGTCGCCCGCCAGGTGTCCGCGGGTGTCGTTCACGGTCTTGAAATAATCCAGGTCGAGCGCCAGCAGCGAGAACTCGCTTCCGGCGCGCGTGGCCCGGGCCACTTCGCGCGCCACCTCCTGGTCGAACCCGCGCCGGTTCACGCATCCGGTGAGGGCGTCGGTGAGCACCATGCTCGAGATCCGCTCCCGCACCCGGTTGTACGCCACGCCCACCATCGTCACCGCGTCGGGATGCGGGTCGGCTTCCACGTCGTAGGGAATCGCGAACTCGCCTTCCTCCCCCCGCTCGATCAGCCGCGCGATCACGCCAAGCCGCCGCGTCAAGCTGCCGTATTGCAGGAAGAAGGTCGCGCCCACCACGGCGAATGCCGCCACCGACCACAGCTCCTCGGACCACACGAGCGGCGCGTGGGCGTTGATGGCCACCGACACCAGCACCAGATATCCGCAGATCACGGCGAACAGCGCCAGCAGCGCCTGCGCGCGGCCGAAATACAGGTCGGTGAGATGCAGCGCGACGAACGAGAGGATGAGGATGCGGCCGTAATACGCCGGCGCGGACACGAGCAGCGTGACCGCGAACACGTACGCGATGTCGGCGATGATCGTCGCCGTCACGCCCCACCCGCCCACCTCGCGCCGTGTCGCGGCCACCGCCATCACGCCGCCCACCACCACCGCATAGCTCACCAGCGCGATCGCCAGCGGCGCGATGGGCCGTGCCGCGCCCGACGCCTGCAGCAGCAGGAACGCGGCGATACCCACCACCACCGCAACGCAACACCGGATCTTCCCCTGCCAGAGAAGTGTGTCTGCCTGGAACCGGTTGCGGACGCTGGGAGGTAGAGTCACGGGCGGAGGGATGACATGAAGCCGGCATCGGCCGAGCGCGCGTCTCGGTCCTCCGGAGACGGGCGGCTCACGACTGCCCTGTGCGACGATCGTGCCACATCGAGAATGTTGCATAACCGACGCCCAATCCATCACTTACGTCACGCCCCCGTGGGGGGTGGGCCCGCCCGGTCTCGCGCTTTGCGCGAAATGCGTCGTTTCGCCACACGGCCCGCGGGCGCCCGTCAGACGCCGCGTCAGACCACGGCGCGAGCGCTAGAACCGGGCTTCGACGTACATGTCCATGCGCCATTGCCGGCGCGGATACAGCCCGCGCGACACGTCGAACCGGAACAGGCCTTCGAAGAAGCTGAGCCCGGCGCCCACGCCGCTCAGCGGCCGCCCCACGTCGCCGAGCCGGGTGCGATCCCCCGCCCATCCAATGTCCGAGAAGATCGTCGGTCGCATCCCCGTGGTGTTGAGTCCGAGTTCGGTGCGCGTGAGCCAGTAGGCGTTGCCGCGCTGCAGCGTGTCGGGCGTCTGGCCGCGCACGGTCTGCGCACCGCCCAGGTACCACAGGCGCTGCGCCGGCACCGCCCCCACCGAACTTCCCCCCGACAGCGTCACCGCGCCCGCGAGCGGCCCCAGCCCGTCGGAAAAGGTGAACTCGAGCGCGCCCCGTCCGTACGACGAATCGCCCCCCGCCGCCTCCAGGCGCAGGCTCGATTGGACCTGGAACGCCTGCGGATCCTCGCCGTAGCTGCCGCGCACGCGCAGCGCGCCGCCGGCGTACGAGCCGGCGCGCGCCGTGAGATTGGGGATGAACGGCGCGCCCAGCGACCAGTGATTCTCGACCGCGGCCGTGCGCTCACGCTCCGCGAACAGCCGCCAGTCGTACTGCAGCCCGCGCGTATTCGACCCGGTGAGTTCCACCCCGGAGGCCCGGTAGTAGAACCCCTCGTCGCGTCCGAACAGCAGCGCCGAGAGCGAGCTGCCGAAGCTCAGCGGATTGCCCCAGTCGCCCGCCGACACGAGCCGGTTGTAGCCGGTGACGCCGATCGTGCGCGTCAGGTTGCTCCGCGCGACGGTCACCTCCACGTTGGGTTCGAGGTCGGCGGTGCCGATGCGCCCCAGCGCCGATCCCGTGTATCCCGCGCCGAACTGCTCGTCCACGCGCCCGCCGATCGAGAACCCCTCGATGCGATTGAACCGCATCAGGTCGGCCCCCCAATGGAACGTGGGCGGCAGCGGCGCCCACTGCGGCTGCGCCGCGAGCGACAGCGCGGTGGCGATCAGGGCGTCGCGCTCCGTGGACCCGAAGATCGCCTCGCCCGGATCGTAGATCGACTTGGGCAACAGCGGCGACGTGGCGAGCTGCGACTGGTCGCACGGCACCTGATAGGCCACCGGCAGTCCGGCGTCGCCATACCGCCGCGTCATCTGCGTGACGAACCTGGAGGTGTCGCATTGCGCGGTGGGCCTGGGCTTGAGTCCCTTGCGCACCGAATCGCGCTCGGCGCGCTCCGCCTGGCGCCGCGACTCGCGGATGCTGTCGCGCACGGCTTCGGGCAGCGAGTCGGGAATCTCGGCATACGCGGGCGTGATCCTGGGCAGGGAGTCGCGCCCGTTCACCGACGCGTACGTATAGCTCTGTTCGATGCTGAACGGCACGTGCATGAAGCTCACCTGCGCGTCGCCCTGAGCGCTCTGCAGCCGCGGCAGCCAGAACCGTCCCTCGTAGAGTCCGTACTCCAGCGCCACGGCCGTCACCTGCGCCTTCATGGGCGAGATCATCGGCTTCACCCAGAACGGCACGTCGTCCATGCTGTGCGGATCGTCGGCGTTGGCCACCGCCCAGATGTCCATGGGCACGGCCAGTCGGAACACCGCGCGCACGAGTTGGCCCGAACCAGAGCGACCCCACGGCCAGATTCCACCGCGGGGCGCGCGGACTGACCTTGAGTTCGCGCAGCTCGATCCGCTTGCCGCCGGGCAACCGCAGCGTCAACGAGTCGCCGGTGGCGTACGTGTAGTACGCTTCGGCGCCCTCGGCCAGCGGATGGACGATCTCGCGCTCGTTCACCTGCGCCTTGGCCACCCCGCCGCCGATCCACAGCGTCTCGTAGCCCGGGTAGTACGGGATGGCCGAGCCGTCGTCGAAGTTCATGTCGTGGTCGGCCGAGTCCTGCGCTTCGGACGGCGCGATCGGGATGGCCGTGCGCGCGCCTTCGAGCTGCACCCACGCGCCCACCCCGCGCTGCCAGCGCACGTGGGCCACGTCCTCGTGGCGGAACATCAGCCGGTCGCGACCGATGCTGGAGAATCCCAGCCCCGCCGAGATGCGTTGGTACGACATCGCGTCGTACGAGAGCAACGCCGAGTCCTGCGTCATGCGCGCCGCGCGGGCCCGCAGCAGGAGCGTGCGCGCCTCCGGGTCCTTGAACGCCGTGCGCAGCAGTTCGGGCGTGACCGGAATGCGCTTGGGTTCGCGCCGCGCGCGGCGCCCGCTGTCGCCCGCCCCGATCATGATCGAGACCTCGTGCTTCCGGGTCGTGTCCGGGTTGGCGCGGACCTGGGCCTGGAGCGCGAGCGTGGCGGCGGCGAGGAGTGCGAACATCGGGTGGGGCTGAAGGGTTGGCGGCCCTCCCTACGGCCCCGCTCCGCCCCGTGTTTCAGGGCGAGCCGGCGCGCGCTACGGGCGGATGAGGGGTCGCGGCGGCACGGCCCGCAACTGGTTGGAATCGCGCCTGGCGTGCAGTTGCCGGCGGTGCACCTCGAGCGCCGTGCGCCGCACGCGTACCCACTGATCGGCGGCCCGCGCGTGCGCGTCGGGCAGCCGGGAGAACAGCAGGGCCGTCATCACCGCCACGGCGCCGCCGAACACGAGCGCGGCATGGGGCACTGCGCGCCGCCCCGCCTGCGCGGCCTCGACCTGCCGCGCCAGCGACGGATACCGCCGCTGCAACCACACGGTGAGCAGGATCACGCACACGCCGAACGTGGCCAGCACCACCGGGAAGCTGAGCGCATTGCGGAACACGTCGAACGCGAGATAGGCCAGATAGCCCACGATGCCGAGCGTGCCGAACACCAGGAACATCGGCCGCCGCAGATACAGCGACAGCGCCAACAACGCCAGCGCGGCCACCGGCAGAGCATGGCGGATGGCGCCGGCGTAGCTCCACGCCGAGAGTACGCCGATGGCCAGCGCCACTAATCCGGTGAGGTACACCCAACCCGCGTAGTCCTCGTCGCCCTGCTGCCGCCGGTCGGTGGCGTAGCCGCAGGCGATGAGCGCGGCCCCGGAGACGAGCAGCATCCAGGCGGTCATCTCGTTGGCGATGTCCGGGTCGAGCACGAGCGGCACGAGGTGGCCGGCCACGAGCGGCACCACCGCCGCCACCGGGATCGCCAGCACCGCGAACCGCACGCGGCGGAGCGCGACCAGCGCCGCCAGCGCCGTGGCCAACTCCACGGGAATCCAGCGCAGAGTTTCCAACACGTCCACGCGCATGCCGTATGTCGGCCCCGCGAGCGCGCCCGGTTCGTACCACAGTCCGGCCAGTTGGAGCAGGCTCCACGCCACCACCGGCGCCATCGAGACGGTGAGCAGCGCGGCCAACGCCGACGCGGTGCGGAATCCCTGCCGGCCCAGAAACCGCGCCGTGAACGCGAAGATCGCCGCGTACGCGAGCGCGATCGCGAGGACTCCCGCCGCGCCCAGCGCCTGCCAGCGGTCCACGAGGAACCACCAGAACGCGAACACCACGGCCGCGGCGCCCAGATAGTACGCGATGGTGACGGCGTTGAGTCCGCGGCGCGCTTCCGCGGCGGTCTGGCGGTCCGGCGCCGTGGGGCGCGCCGCCAGCAGCGCGTCGAGCTGCTCGGCCGAGAGGATGCCGCGCGCCACTGCCTGCCGCAGCTGGTCCAGCGAGATGCCGTCGGTGCTATCGGGTGTCCGGTCCGCCGCGCCCGGGGTGTCCCCCGCCTCTCCGCGCATACGTACCCTCCGGCAAATTCCCGATCGTTCCGATCGGGGTGCGCTTGCCAACGTCGTGCATCGCCAAATCAAGATCGACAGCTGCCACGCCCCGGGCAATGGGGTGCCGCCGCCGGCGGTTGCTAGTCGGCCTCGAGCACTTCCACCGTGCGCTCTTCCACGTGGCGGCGGCGCGAGATGAAGTACGCCACCAGCCCGACCACGAACAATCCGATCATGAACGGCAGTTCATGGAGGCGGGGATGCCAGCCGAGGGCCTGGGAGGTGCGGCCCACCACCCAGCCGGCGGTGGTGAAGACCAGCGACCAGACGATGGAGCTGATGGCGCTGCCAATCAGATACAGCGGCACGGGCAGCCGCGCCGCGCCGCAGGCGATCGGCAGCGTGAACCGCAGTCCATACGCGAACCGCACGGCGAGCGACGACCGCCACGGATGCCGGCGGACGAATCGGAGCGCGCGCAGGATCACGCGCCGCAGCTTGGGCCAGCGCTCCCGCAGCCACCGCCCGCGCCAGCGGCCCAGATAGTAGAGCACGATGTCGGCGCCCCACACGCCGGCCGCCACCCAGAGCACGACGAGCGCGAACCGGAGGTGATGGTTGTGCGCCGCCAGCCCGCCGATCATCGGCGAGGTCTCCTCGGTGAAGATGCCCGTCGCGCCCAGCGTGATGTACGCCCACAACCGCTGCAGGTGTGTGGACGACTCGCTCAGATGCGACAGCGACTGCCAGAGCAGGGGAACGAAAGTCATTGCACCGGGAAATGAAATTGGAGGCCCCTGGCCGAAGCCCGGACCTCCAATTTAGCCTCGACGAGCGCACGCCGTTGTCAGGGGATCGGCGTGCCTGTCGGGGAGATGACGCGGCGGGTCAGTCGTCCCCCATCCCGGGCTGCGGCACCGCCCCCGGCGGCACGTGGTGCTCCGCCGTGTGCGGCGGGGTGAGCCCGAACTTCCGGGCCAGCCCCGACCGCCAGTCGTCCATGATCTCGTAGAACGTCGGGATCACGAGCAGGGTGAGCAGGGTGGACGTGATCACGCCGCCGATCACGGCCACGCCGAGCGGAGCGCGGAACTGCGCGCCCTCGCCGCGTCCCAGGGCCACCGGCACCATGCCGGCGATCAGCGCGAACGTGGTCATGAGGATGGGCCGCAGCCGGATGGCGCCCGCCTGGATCAGCGCCTCGCGCAGCGGCGTCCCCTGCTCCTCGCGCGACCATTTGGCGAAGTCGATCAGCAGGATCGCGTTCTTGGCCACGATCCCCATGAGCAGGATCACGCCGATGAGCGACATGATGTTGATCGTGTTGCCCGTCACCGCCAGCGCCAGCATCACGCCGATCAACGACAGGGGCAGCGAGATCATGATCGCCAGCGGATCGAGGAACGATCCGAATTGCACGACCAGGATCAGATACATGAGCAGCAACGCCACGCCGAGCGCCGAGAAGATCTGCCCGAACACCTCCGCCTGGTTCTGGGCGTCGCCCCCGTACGACAGCCGCACGCCCGGCGGCAGCTGGATCTTGGACAGCCGCGCCCGGATGTCGCTCGTCACGTCGCCCGAGGCGCGGCCCGACGTGTTGAGCTCCACGTTCACCACGAGATCGCGATCCAGGTGATCGATGATCGCCGGGCCCACGCTGTCGACGATCGTCGCCACCTGGCCCAGCGGAATCGTGACCGGCGCGCCGTTGGGGCCCGCGATCACCAGCGGGAGCTGGCTCAGGTCGGCGGCGCGGCGCCTGGCGTCGGGCGCCAGCCGTACCTCGACGTCCCGCGGCTCGCCGCTCGGATCGATCCAGTCGCCCGCCTTGAGCCCGGCGAACGCCGGCCGCAGCGACTGCGCGATCTGTCCCACGGTGATGCCCAGCGCGCCGGCCACGCCGCGATTGAGTTCGATGTTCAGCTCCGGCTTCTCGCCCTTGGTGGACAGCCCCACGTCCACGGCGCCGGGCACGTGCTCGACGATGGCTTCCACCGTGTCGGCGGCGGCGTTGAGCGACGCCAGGTCGTTGCCGCGCAGTTGCAACTGCAGCTGCTTGCGCCCGCCGCTGAAGTCGTCGGTGAACACCGACAGCGTGACGCCGGCCACGTGCTGGGTCTCGTTGCGCACCATGGCGGCGAACTGGGTGACGCTCACCGAGCGCGCGGCGCGCGGCACCAGCTTCACGTAGATGTCGCCCGCGTCCACCTCGCCGGTGGCCTGCGTGCCGAGCGTCGCGTACGTGTACTTCACCTCGGGATGGGCGCGGATGAACCGGGCCGTCTCCTCGGCCTTGAGCCGCGTGTACTCGAGGTTCGAACCCGGCGGCGTCTCGATGTGCACCGTCAGCTCGGCGCGGTCGTCCTCGGGCATGAACCCCACGCCCACGACGCCCGTGGTGGGCAGCACCATGGCCAGGACCAGCGACCCCAGCGCCAGCGCCACCATCGCCACCCGGTGGTCCAGCGCCCACGCCACCACGCCCTTGTACCGCTCCGACTGGCGGTTGAACCAGCGGTTGAACTTCACCAGCTGCCGGCCGATCCACACGCGCTCGTGCGGCTCCTTGTGGGGATCGGCCCAGTAGGCGGAGAGCATGGGGTCGAGCGAGAACGACACGAACAGCGACACCGCCACCGCGCAGGCGATGGTGAGCGCGAACGGCTTGAACCACTGGCCGCCGATGCCGGGCATGAACCCGATCGGCACGAACACGGCGAGGATCGAGAACGTGGTCGCCGCCACGGCGAGCCCGATCTCGTCGGTGCCGTCGTGCGCGGCGGAGTAGTGGTCCTTTCCCATCTCCACGTGGCGCACGATGTTCTCGCGCACCACGATCGCGTCGTCGATCAATATGCCGATGGCCAGCGAGAGCCCGAGCAGCGACATCGTCTCGAGCTTGAACCCCATCACCCAGACGGCGATGAACGACGCCAGCACCGAGACCGGCAGCGCCAGGCCCGTGATCACCGTGGACCGCCACGAATTCAGGAACAGGAACACCACGAGCACGGTGAGGAGCGCGCCCTCCACCAGCGCCTCCTCCACGTTGCGCACCGCCGCGTCCACGCGGACGCCCGAGTCCTTCACCAGCTCCATCGTCGTGCCCGGCGGCAGCGTCTTCTCGATCTCGCGCACGGCGGCGCGGATCTTGTCGCTCACGTCGGTGGTGCTGTAGCCCGTGGCCTTCTTGACGTCGATGCCCACCGCTTCGCGGTCGTTGTACAGCGCCAGCGTGCGCGGCTCGGCCGTGCCGTCCTTGACGTTGGCCACGTCGCCCAGGCGGATGAGCTGCCCGTTCCGCTCGGCCACCACCAGCTGCGCGAACTCGGCCGGCGTGTCCAGGCGCCCCTTGAGGCGGATCGAGCGCTCGGAGAGCGTGCCGATCACGCGCCCCACCGGCGCCGCGAGGTTCTGCAGTTGGAGCGCCGTCACCACCTCGGCCACGCTCACCCCCGCCGCCTGCAGCGCCGTCGGCCTCACCTCCACCGTCAACTCGCGGTTCACGTTCCCGAACACCTCCACGTCGGCCACGCCGGGAATGGACCGCAGCTTGCGCGTGATGTCGGGGTCGGCCAGCCGCGTCAACTCGGCCGGAGACAGCACCGTGGACGACAGGGCCAGCGACACGATCGGCCGGTCGGTGTCGTTGAACTTCTTGATCACCGGCTCCTTCATCTCGTCGGGCAGATCCGAACGGATGGCCGAGATCGCGTCGCGGGTCTCCTGCGTGGCGACGTTGAGATCCTTGCCGAAGTAGAACTCGATCAGCACGCTCGCGTAGCCGTCGTACGCCTGGCCCGTCACCTGCTTCACGCCGCTGATCGACGAGATCTGGTCCTCGACCGGCTTCAGCACCTGCTTCTCCACCACGTCGGGCGACGCCCCGGGATACGGGATGCCCACCGTCACGTAGGGCGGCGCCACGTCGGGAAATTCGTCGGTCTTCAGCCTGAACAGCGCGAACAGGCCGAACACCACCAGGGCCAGCATCGTGACGACGGTGACCAGGGGCCGCTTGATCGCGAAATCGGAAATCACCATGGCTCGCTCGCTATCGCTTCGCGTCCGACGGCGCGTTCACCCGCACCGGCGTATCCGGCGAGAGGCCCCGTGCCGCCCCGACGAGGATCGTGTCCCCCGCCGCCAGCCCGCTCTGGATCTCCACCGTCTCGGCCACGTCGTCGCGGATGCCGAGCTGGACCTCCACGCGCCGCACCCTGCCGCCGCGCAGCGCCATCACCGACGGGCGCACTCCGTGCTCGTCCACGGCCGAGATCGGCACCACGGGGGCCGTGTGCGTCTCGCTCGCCACCCGCCCTTCGGCGAACAGGCCCGCCACCAGCGAGTTGCCGGCGTTGGGAATGCGCGCCAGGATCGCCACCTGCCGCGTGGTCGGATCGGCCATCGGGTTGATGCGCGTGATGTGTCCCACGAACTGGCGCCCCGGATACCCCGTCACGCTGAACGCCACCGGCATGCCCACCCGCACGTCGCCCAACTGGTCGGCCGGCACCGACGCCTCCAGCCGCATCGTCGCCGGATTGACCACCGAGAACATCGCGCCGCCCGGCGAGACGAAGTCGCCGCCGGTCACGTTGCGCGCCGCCACGACGCCGTCGAACGGCGCCCGCACCTGCGTCTTGTCGAGCGTCTTCTGCGCGTTGGCGTACACCGCCCTGGCGTTGTCGAGCTGCGTCTGCGCCGCCATCGCCGCGTTGCGCGCCGCTTCGAGATCGCGGTCCGCGATCGCGCCCACCTTCATCAGCGCCTCGCTGCGCTGGAGATTGCGTTGCGCGATGTCGTCGGCATTCTGCGCCGTGCCCACGGCCGACTGCGCCGACAACGCCTGGGCGCGGATCGCCGTGTCGTCGATGCGGGCGAGCAGCGCCCCCCGCGCCACCCGCTGCCCCGGTTCGGCGTACGTCTCGAGCACCGCGCCCTGCACCTCGGCGCGCACCACGGCCTGCTGGTCGGCGTCGAGCGATCCCGAGATCGCCGGCCCGGTCTGGATCTTGCGCGCCTCGACGACGGCGATGTTCTCGGGGCCGATCGTCACCCCGGAATCGGCCGGCGCCGCCTCCGCGGCGTCGCGCTTGCACGCCGCCGCCCCGAGCACGACGGCCGCCGCGAGCAGCGCGCGCGCCGCGCGCGCGGTCTGGACCTTCACGTTCATTGGTTCATGCCCCCGGATTGACCCGCCGTGCCGGCGGTGGTCGGTGTCGTGGTCTGTGTCTGCGTGGCCGACGACGGCGCCGAGCCGCCCGACGTGGACTGCGTCGTCGCGCCGGCGGCGGAGCCGCTCGCGCCCTGCTGCAGCGGCAGATCGCGCAGCAGCGCCAGCCGCACGCGGGCCACCGCCAGATTGCGCGCCGCCTGGGCACGGTTGGCCGCCGCCTGCTGCAGCAGGAGCCGCGATTGCGCCAGATCGGTCTGCGTCGAGATCCCTTCCTTGTAACGCACCTCGTCGATCGCGTACGCCTTCCGCGCCTGTTCCGACGTGCCGGCGCTGGCCTGCCACGCCGCCTCGGCCTGCGCCAACTGCTTCAGCGCCACGCGCGCGTCGAGCGACGCGTACTGCCGCGTCTGGTCCAGTTGGGCCCGGGCCTGCTGCACGCTCGCCTGCGCCACCAGTTCGTCGCCGTGCGTGCGCCCGCCGCTGAACAGCGACACCGACGCCGAGAGTCCCACCGTCCAGTTCTCGCGGAAGTCGCTCCACGACGGGAAGGTGTTCTGCGGGAAGTACAGCCGCTGGTAGCCCGACGTGAGCGACAACGCCGGATACCGCTCGGCGCGCGCCACCTGGAGCAGCCCTTCCTGCGCCTGCAGGTTCTCGGCGGCTTCGCGCACCGCCGCGCGGCGTACCGCGCTCGTGTCGGGCGTGCCGGCCGTGGCGAT
>Ga0307375_10004382_pt1 | contig 13496 bp, 6 predicted proteins | sample TR1MG_FD_202531 | JGI IMG/M metagenome (GOLD analysis project Ga0307375, IMG submission 202531) | Soil microbial communities from Risofladan, Vaasa, Finland - TR-1 | ecosystem: Environmental > Terrestrial > Soil > Coastal area > Acid sulfate soil | place: Finland: Risofladan, Vaasa | collected...
GTATTTTGTGACAAAATCTCTTCTCAATAATTCATTGCAGCATGTTTGGAGGTGAGCAGAGCAGTTGGAATGGTTTCCACCATCTTCCAGGGGCTCCAGTCCTCTTGACAGGGTCATTATTATGCACGTGTCTGCCCCTGCCTTTGCACACACTGCAGTTATCAATCTCGACTTGATGATACAATGACACAAGACTTCAGATGCCCCATTCCACCCAACTAAGAACACAACAATAGACCCATATCGTATTGGAAAGACATACATCAGGCTTTGGTGCTCCGCACTACTTTATTATAATGACCGAGTTTTGTATTAAAGCTTGTTTCGAGAGCACGTAGGAGTTGGCTAGGTGGACATCCTTCCTTGGGCCTTCTCAGAAGGAAGGTCGGAGTACAGAGAAACGATTCGCTGAGATTGAGCGGTTTGTTGCAAAAGCAGAGGAATTGGCGACTGTTCCTTAGATTCTCTAATTCGCCCCCAGTCCACCGTCAGTCTCCACTGCTCCATCATGTCCGACACTGACAACTCCCACGCACTGATCCAAGTCGACGATTCGACTTTGGATCGTCTACAAACCGAGCTTCTCGATCAGCAGTCCCAAATGGCCAAGAGGATCCGCACCGTCTTCACGCTCCGCAACATCGGTGGCACCCGAGTTGTCTCCATCCTTGCTAGCGGTATGTTCTCTTGAATGTCTTCCACTGTCCTTTTGCTCTCAACGAGTCCTTCAGAGCTTGGAATGGTGGAATTGGCCGTACCACCGCGCTGCTGTTCATTCTCGTTCCTCTTTCTTGGTTCCTTTGTCGACCGATGAGCCCTGAAACGTCTTTCTGAATGCACGCGATAGTGTTCTAACGTAATTTCACTATCTTGTTGCGACCTGCGCTCGTGATGTGGCGAAAACAGCGCTTTCGGACCCTAGCTCGTTGTTGGCTCACGAAGTTGCCTACTGTTTGGGTCAGCTGCAGATGAAGGAGGCTATTCCGCACTTGGAAGCTACGCTTGAGAATCCTGCGTTGAATTCTATGGTTCGTCACGAGGCAGGCGAGGCGCTTGGAGCGTTGGGAGACCCATCGGTTCTTCCGCTACTGGAGCGTTACAAGGACGATCCCACTCCCGAGATTGCCGAGACTTGTCAGGTGGCGATTGATCTGATCCATTGGAAGCAGAAGCACCCGGAATTCAAGCCAAACGAGGTGTTCATGAGCGTGGATCCAGCGCCTCACGCAAAGAAGAAGAAGACCGTTTCTGAGCTTCGCGCCACGCTGTTGAACCAAGAGATTTCCATCTTCAAGCGCTACAAGGCCCTCTTCTCGCTTCGCAATATCAACTCCAAGGAATCTGCGCTCGCCATTTGCGACGCTTTCGGAACTGGATCGTCTCTCTTCGACCACGAACTCGCATACGTTCTCGGACAGCTTGCACACTACGTGTCAGTGCCCGCACTCACAAAGGTACTAGAAAACAAGACGCTTCACGACATGGTAAGACATGAGGCCGCTGAGGCACTCGGCGCCATCGCAGACGACGTTTCTCTCCCGCTCCTCCAGGAATACGCAAACGACGCCGCTCCGGCCGTAAAGGACTCTTGCAATGTGGCTCTCGATCTTCACGCATACTACAACTCTGATTCATTCCAATATGCTGATGGACTCACCGCCAAGGCAGAATAGACGAGCACCCGCAAGCGAGAGAGTCTCTCGGAGGAAACGATCTCACATCCCCACCCACCCCCTTATAACCCGCTTGCCCTCTCTTAATGTACAGAGCGAAGAACTCAAAGACTTGACTAAAGATACCACCTCAATAGGCCCTAAAGCAACGCGCGTGCATCACTTTTTCTTTGCCTGTCCAAAATCGTTGCAGGTAAGTGTGAAGATTTGCCCTGGTACTTTTTGCCACGGTGTCTTGCACTTCGAAGTGACTTCTGTGCCTGTACTGTGACGCCAGATTGGGCTATGCACAACTGAGGTATTGGAATATATTGGAATACATTCTTCTATATATGGGTGTTGGTGGCACACCAGTCGATCACACTTCAATAGGATGCAGACTGGGACCTCTTTCTCCTTCTCCTTTGCTCTGAACTCCTCTTGTCATGCACTCTCTCCTCCTCCTCATCGTTGTCGTCGTCGTTATCTTCGACCAGATCTACTAAGAGTTCATCATCATCCTGATGCTGATCGCTCTCCTCCTCGTCCTCCTCCTCCTCCTTCTGTGTCGACCTTCCAGCCCATGATGTCCTCCTTGACTTCTCTCCACTCAATTTCTCAATGACAGCGTCCAAGAGTTTGATCACGGCCTTCATGGACGAGTTTCGGAATCGGAACGAGACGAACTTCTGCTCCTCTGGACACTTGCAAATTGGCTGTAGCGCGTGGTTTAGGCATCTTGGTAGTCTTGGTGTTTTGCATACGCAATCGACGCGGTGGAAGAAGAGGTCGTATCCACAGACGTAGCATTGAGGATCTTCCGGCTCGAATCCGTCCTTATCCATGAGATTGACGTGTGTTCTCCTCGATACATGCGTGGGTGCATCTGGCACTTCCTTTACACCCAATGGTCGGTCACGATCATCAACGAGAAGTGCCAGATGAGACTTGGTGAACTGGAAGGTTTCCTCGATTCCGTGCGCCTGTAGCCTCTTGATCGTCGCCTTGGCATATTTCATGTACAATTCCAATTGCCTTCGCACGGAGCGCGCCAAAGAGAGGCTAGAGAGGGTTGCAGCGGAGGTGGCAATCTGCCAAATCATCTTCTCGTGGGAGAAAACCGAAGAGCGCACAAAGCGGTACTCATTCACTGCCATCAGGCCCCAATCGAGCCACGAATGCGATGCAAAGTTCACACTCTCCGCAAAATTGAAGCCACAGTTCAAACCAGAATGGTACGCGCGAGGGAAGGTGAGCACGAATTCGCCCTCTTGTTGCAACGTTGTACACATGCGCACACCATGCTTCTTCAGGATATCGGGATGTAAGGTAGTAGTAAGTTGATAAAGCAGCTGCGGCTCAGTCGAGAAGAGATGAGGAAGCTCAGAACGGAGAGCGTTTTCAAAGTCCGGCGCGTCTGCGCCAGATACGCCATACCAGCGCTTGGGCGCACCTGAGTGTATGTAATTGATAGAATAGAGCCAATTGTCTTCCGTATGCCAACAGAAAGAGCTGAAAAGCATGCCAATGTAGAGCATAGGACGTGTCACACCAGAAACGGACTCGCCCAAGTACTTCAACGAGGTGACGTAGGGAAGCGAATTCAGATTCCACCCATGATCACGCAAATAGTTGACGTCTTGTTTGGAAAAGGAGGAGCCAGGAGGACGCTTAGGAACGGAATGCCAACGTTCCATCTCGGGACAAGCATTTCCGACCGTACGACCTTGAACATCTAAGGGAAAGCCAGAACTCGCACCAGCTGATGAAACGTCGACGTCAGAACCATACTGAACACTAACTAGATGGTCGCCCTCAGAAACCAACTTCCAATACTCGCGCTCAATTTCGTCTGCTGAAACCACCATAGGAGTCGTTGCCAACTTCGCGCCGCTTCTCATTGCGGAAGATGCCCTCGTGATTCTAACTGGAGATGGTATATATGTGGCGTCAGATGAAGATGAAGATGACGGTTGATCGTCTTCCAACTTTCCAGAACTTTTGGCGAAATCTCGCTCAGAGTCGGGCAAAGTTTCCTTGGAGAACCAGAAGGTCGCAAACTTCATTGCCATCTCGTTGAACTCTGCCAAAGTGTACCGTTTTCCAAATCCATGTCCAAATCCGAGAGATTCAGTGAGATCCAGGTCTTGAATGTTGCTACCGTCGTCAGTTTGAAGAAGTGGTTGAGGCGTCGATCGTTGATGATGTATGGGCGACACATAGTCATCTGATGATGAAGTCGTTGGCCTCTCTTCTCCACAGCAATAGGGGCAGTAGTAGCGCCCGGAGGGAAGGCGAGTGCGAGCAGGTTTCATGCAACGCAAGTGTGCGCTTCCTGCGCATCCAGGTGTATCGCATAGGACTAGCGAGGAAGCCATGTCTCCCTTTCTGCAGTAGAAGCATCTGATGAACGATACGTCCTGATCTGGCGAGAATGAGTGTGCTCTCACCGTTCTCCACATTCCAGTCTCCTTCTCCGTCGCCTCGTGTGCAATGTCTCCATACGGTCCGTAGTTTGTGGTTTTCGGGTGTGCAGCGATCCTTTCCAGAGTTCTCGCGGCGAATCCAGGCACAACTTCGGCAACGAAGGCGTGTTGACGAGGACCTTGTTGGGCCGGAGAGGCCGCCAATTGTTCGACGCTTTCCTCCTCTGTAGACTCCGCAATTGAGCTCTCGTCTGACATCTTGAATCGCTTAGTACTGTTGCTACTGCTTCTCGTAACGTAAGGGCTGTGATGACTCTGTGTTGGAGGTGGCGGGTGATGACGATCAGGAGTCACTGTCGCTGTCGCAGTGGAGGGTTTCGCCTGTCTTGAAGCTGGAGTTTTGGAAGTTGAGCCTTTCCTTGTTGTTTCATGCATCGCTTTTGGATGTCCAGGCACTGGAGAGGCAGTTGAGGTGGAGGAGGTTGAAATTGAACTCGTGTTGCCTGTAGTGGTTGCTGCTGGAGCTCCTGTTGAAGTACAATATGTCACTTCAGGAATGTGGCCACCGTCTGAGAGATAGAGGTCAAAGGGGAGGAGGTATTTGCGGTAGACAGCGGCGAGCAGAGTCGGCGCGCACGTCGCGTGCGAGTTGAGGTGCAGCGGTTTGAATAGTGTCTCCCATGAGTCATCCTCCTTAACCTTGTCGTATCCACCCAATTGTTGGACGAGGCAATGAAGCTGATACAAATCCACTGGCAAGCCATCGAGTTCGGGCAATTTGGTGAGCGTCTGGCCCACCACGTGTGTCCAGTAGTACTGCAAGCGTACCAGAAATCGACAATAGGGACCATAGCGTACTTGAAGAGAATGCACAGATTGGGTCTTAGTATTGAACGTAAACGTGCGAGGATCGACTTGAAGTCTCCAGGCCTCGCGCTTCCATTCCTTCGGTGGCACGATGCGACAAATTCCAAACGGCTCCACCAGGGGCTGAATACGCTCTAGAAACATATTCGGATCAGCAAACTCCTCTGCAGTGGGGTAGAACACAGGGGCCTCGGGAAGACCGAAAACGCCTCTTGACGCGCCTGCAGACCTCTCTTCACCTGCCACTGGGCTTATTCCAATACCAAACGATGAAGACGACGCTCGAAGATCAGGGTCATCGCGAGTGGTCGTATGAGACGTGGAAGAAGAGGCACTAGAGCGATGAGAAGGGGGGGAGTCGGAGACGTCCATTTTATGCGAGTCTTCAGAGTCAGATTCGCACTCGCACAGGTCAACAGGCTGAGACAATCTGCGCTTGATGCCATGACGAGAGTTGGGTCTTACAGATGGAGCGGAGGGCTCGGGAGAGGCGATCGGTCGAACCAGACTCTTCTTGGGGGATGTGATAGGTTGTTGTGCAACATGATGCGTAGAAGATGGTTTCGCTGAACTCCTTGTGAAGTATGGGGACTTGGACTCAGAAGAGGGAGGAATTGGCGGAAGATTCTGATTCGCGGCGTTTGACTGTGGGATCGTCTCTATTTTGGAAGAAGAACGAGTAAAGTATCGGAAGGTAGGGGATGAACCAGATGCTGACGCATATCTTACATCAACACTCGATCGAAGGGAAGGAGAGGTGTCGGCAGATCCAGCATTCTGAGAGGGGCTCGTTTGAGCTTTACGAGGCATGGGTCGCTCCGCTTGCAGCTGATTTACTCTAGTCGATCGTTTCATAGGAGAAGTACGTGAGCAGCAGGTGGAACGCGGCGATGGCAAGCTGAAGCAGGCGAGGCAAGTTTCGGATCGATTTCAAGTTCGAAATGGCTGAGTCCAATAGGTGATGACGCTCCAATTTAAGGCATTACCATGTCCACGAGTATCACAAGCACAAGATCGGGGCTAACAGGTCCGAAAACACCCACAACAGAACCAGAAAGAGGCGAAGGAAGAGGTTTTGGCGCATTTTCGAAGCATACGGAGCACAAGAGCGTTAGAGACATGAACTTGAAGGAGGAAGGCAGGAGAGCATCAACCAAAGAGATGGAATAGGAGGTGAGAGGCAGTACCTATGGCACAGGAAAGTACAAAGAGGTGTGCCAAGCAGTACAAGTTCCTTCGAACAGGAATTCTCCAACTACGACTCCCGTATCCTCTCTCTGTGGGCTCCTACACATAATTTCATCCTTTACATTTACAGATTGTGGACATTCTCATATATCTGTGAGAAGAGCGATACTTGTTCGGCCGTGAGCGCACGCAAAGGGTTGAGCGCATTTGCTGAGGCCGCGAATCATCGACTCCATCTCAACTTGTGCTAGCACATCGCCAAACATGATTGCTCCTCTACACGCTTTGCTTTTGATGACTGTGAGGAAGATGGAAGGGATGAGAGAGGAACCTCGGTTGGCGACCAATTCCGCCGTGTGGAGCAGCACCTGCTCTGGACTCATTGTCTTCTTGGAAATCGATGGTACTTTCAATACGACAAGTGTTGGAGACATCGGACGCCCATTGAGATCCACTTTCAACTCAAACTGCCAGTTCCAACTGTTGAGTTCCTTTTCGAACGTGTAGAGGTTGTTGTATTGAATGAATGAGACTGGAATGTGCCGAGGAGGAGAGAGAAGAGAAAAATCTAAGCAATCTGAGGATTTTGAGCGAAGAAGTTGGAGAAGGAACTCGAAACGAAGGCGTTCATGAACAGCGTGCTGATCGAACGCACATAGAACGTTCGCTCTCGAGAGGCAAAGTATGAAATTGGAATTGACTTGCCCAATGACGCGCATCTTAGCGAGAGACTGCGGATCTGGGAACGAATTGCGGGGCAAACGGCAAGCGGGAATCTCAAGACCAGCTCGACGTTGGAGCGGGTTAGCTCGTGGCCTACCTTCCCAAATATCGACGACAGACAAGGTTGAGGCGTCGCTTTCTTCCCCAATGGGCTCAACAGAAGAGGTGGATGGGTCAGAAGAACCAGACGAAGATGCGGCCAAAGTCAAACACTGTTTCTCGTCTTCTGTTGCTGTTCTTGTGGATAATTGGGAGAATGTGTGATTCAGATAGATGCGTAGATTCTTGAGAGAGGAAGACAAGCCGGTGTGATAGAGCACGAGCGTGGAGACGTCGACGCCTCTGAAAAGCTGGATTTCGTCCTGTGGGCCACCAACCTCTAGGAAGAAGATGGGATATCGCTTCTTGTGCTTCTCCTCCAATTTCGAGACATAATATGAGAGCCAAATGGAATCTATCGTGGAAGTGAGCTCAGGAGAGGAGATGACACGTGCTCGGCAAAACAGCAATCTCGCTGCGTTACTTCGAGATGAAACACAGTGATTCGCATGTGGAGAAACCACAAAGCCATTGAGATGCAGTTTCTGAGATATGAAATCAATGGGTATCCAATCTACAGCACGAGTAAAGGAATCTGAGAAGAGGCTCGAAAGTCGCCCAAAAACGTCCTCTGCAGCCAAAGTGAGCGTCTGAACACCATTCATCGAGAGCGAGAAGTGTACAGTATGATGTGCAGCAGCTATTTGAGTCATGAATTGAACTATTGATGCTTGTTGAGAAGCGAGAGAGCCTTCCAAAAACCTTTGCCGGACGGGACAATTTCCAAACAGCTCTGTTACCGTCACTCTTGTAGTATAGCCACCGTCTAAGGCCTTTGCGTCGTTTACATCCATTGTTCCATCGAATGAGATGACCTTTTCCTTGTAGAGTCCAGTAAGTGGGCTAATAGAGGTGATCGAAAGTTTGGCGACGCGACCCAAGCTAAACAGGCCGATTCCACGATTGCTCGGGTTCTGTTTGGTCGTCCACGGCCCATTTCCAATCTTCAACATGGTAGTCAAGCTAAATCCACAGCCATTATCGGATACAGTGAAGGTAGAGGAAGGCAAGTGGCAGTTGACGAGAATGGAGTTTGCGTTCGCTTCCAATGCGTTCAATACGACTGCTTCGAGGGCGCATCTGAAGTCTGAGATCACATACAAAGAGGATATGGCTTCTGAGGTCTTGGACGAGAGTTCACGAATCAAGCGAGCCATGTGGGAGAGTGAGAAAGAGATGCCACGTTGGGCGAAAACGTATGGTCTCGTTCCAGAGGCAAACCCCCGAAGACGGATGGAATCTGCCCCGTTTCCCCTCTGGCTCGGCGAGACGCCGATTCACTGTGCGCAAGGAATTCCTTGGAGAGAGTTCATTGATACATCTGTTTTGATCCCATTGATAGATCGTTGGTAGCGTTTGGAGCGCAGTAGCGCTTCCCTTTATCTCTTCTCGATGTCTCATCGCTTGGGCCCCTCTGGTCGTTCTCTGCCGCCCAATCCTGCCTCTGGCATTGGTAGTGCCTATGTCAGCCAAGTCGCTCCTTCCGTTCCCTCTCTCAAATCTCAATCACAAGCGCCATTTGCGTCCGTTTTCGGTGCCTCCGCTCCATCTTCCTCTAACTCTGGTACCTTGCAATTCGGCTCCCTTCCATCCGCCGATTCTGTTGGTTGGGGTAGCCAAGTACGCGGTTCACTAGGTTCGGTCGTCCCCACAGGTAGTAATGCGCCAGGTTTGTCTCATTCTTCTGGCACTCCCTCTCAGCCCATCCTATTGACTCGCTCCGGCCCAGTGGTCATCGATTGGTCCTCTGTGTCTCAACCTTATCCACCGCATGGCTCCAACTTGTTCAACGAGTTCGAATCAAGCGCAGACGTGGCTTCTGCCAGCGCTCCTAAACTCTATCCCGTCCAGGGCGATCCTACCATCTCCTTGCCCCCTACATCTCAAGTAAGTCAGTCTGATCGATTGGTGCGCCTCTCGACTGGAGCGTATTTGGGTCGATCGAACGCCGCTGGTTCGTCAGCGGTCAGCATTTCGCCCGCCGTGTCCCCTACAGCAGTTTCCTCTTCTTCTGCCTCTCCCTCTTCCTCCACCGCGCCCTCATCTATTCTCCCCTCTTCTTCATCATCCCCACAACCATCTTATGCCCCTCTGCAGTCCGTTCAAAAACCAAATCCTGCGTACGCGTCGTCCTCGAGATTCGTCCCAAACTCAGGCTCCCTCCCTGGATTTTCCTCCTTCCCATCATCTCAGCAATACGGCTCTGCATCCGTCAACCACGAAGGCATGGTGCTTATTCCGTCGCGCGCAGACGCACCGCTACCCATGCTCTCCAGTCACGAAGTCCAACTTTTGCCCTCCACCGCCGCTCCTAATCGCGATTTCATCCAACTATCTGCAAATTCTGTCCACAACTTGGCTATAAATCCTCCTTCACCTAGTAGCACGACCACTACTGCTACTACTCAGCTTGGGGGGGCAGCCAAATCGCCGTCCCCCTCCTCGGCTTCCCCCTCGGCCTATTCCGCACCTCTCGTTGCTTCCGTCGCCTCCGCAAAGCTTGTCGTGGGCTCATTGCCTTCATTTCCAGGACAGAACGAACCTGATGCCCAGCAGGCTGCGAAACCGTCGCTTCCATCCTTTGCCTCCTCGTTATCCTCATCATCCCCGTCCTCTGCTGCCGTTGCGTCTCCTTCTTCATCGTCACGTGCCTCTTCATCTATATCTCCAGCTCCAGCGCAACAGCAAGCTCCAGTGAAGTGGAAACTGGACATCACTCAAATTCCTCTAACGCCTGCCGATGCGAATCGCTTCCTCGTTTTCGTTGGCTGTGCAGGTCCTTTGAATGAAGCAGGCGTGTTGGAAGATTTGCGGTTGGTTGGAGCGATCTTGCCTGCTGCGTTGAGGACGGAGGAGACTTGGAATCGTGGCTCTTTCGTTATGTCCTATGCTCAGCGCAAATACGCGCTTACCTTCTTCAAACGGTTGAACGGCACGAAGGTGAGTGGATCACACACGAATCAGGTGTATATCTGCGAATTGCACAGCCCTCCGCACACGACGATTGCGAAACTGTTCCGAGACGCCGGATGGCCCAATCCACTCGATCGCAAGGCGTTTTCGTCATCTGCTGCTGCCTCTTCCTCTTCTTCTGCGTCTTCTGTTGCCTTCACATCTTCTTATGCAGCTTCGTCCCCAACCGTCCAACAGCAACAGCAGCAACCTGTCACGAGACTTCCCTCCTTCGGTGGGCCCTCTGCTCCAGTCTCTGCATCTCCATATGCCTCCCCCTCCTCCTCTTCACCTGCTGCTGGTGCTGCTAAGAAGAAGTCTCCTGCTCCAGTACCAGTCTCTTATGCTGCCGCTGCAAACCCCTCGTCTTCTGCGTCTTCGGTCGCCGCCCCCTCCTCTCCAGCCAAGAAGGCCTCCTCTGCCTCTAAACCCGCAACTACTACTACTACAACTTCTGCTCCGAGAATCATCAATGGCGTGCTGTTCGAGGACATTGTGCAATCTGAGTGGAACAAGTACTACCTCGTGCAATCGCTCATGGTCGGTCAGGAGGACCTCGAGTGCCACATATGTCTCGAGGACATGGTCCCTGGACAAGCCATCGTCACGCTCAACTGCCTCTGTAGATTTCACCAACGCTGCATCAATGGATGGTTCGACCAGTGCGTACACAAGATGCACAAGGAGTACCCTCGCTGTCCCACCCACGAAGACGCAATCGCAGATTCCATCACGAGTAGCATTTTACTTCACGATTGATCTTCGTGTTCGTGTGTCCGATTGGGTGTATGTAGCACGGAGAGGCAGGCAGCTGCGCCTGCGCCGGGGACGGCGTCCTTCCAGGTCAGAGTGGGTTTGTTGATGTGCGGCAAGCGCATTTGAGTGGTTGCACATGGTTTGCAAAGCCAGTATGTATCGCAATGTACACACGTTTGACCAGGCTGAAGCAGCTTCCAGCTCGCTCTCCTCTCTTCCTTACTCATCTTACTCCACTCCTCCGCACTAATCCACTTCCTTCCTTCCGTGCCTCTTGCGCACTGTATCCTGGGGGCACCAAACTTCCCAGTCGCGGCATTCGGGCGGGACCTTCGTTTTCGGTTGGCCGACAGTCGTCCAACCGGTCTCAGACATCCTAGTACACGTAATTCAATATAATTCAACTTTAGAAAGCTTGTATTGCAATTTTATTGAACAACCATACGCACACTCAATTCACTTCAGTAGAGACTGGAGGAACCATCAAGCGGTCATTTCGAGACTCAAACATGTCCTTTCAGACCAAATCTGTGTTCAAACGATGGTAATAGCAATGGGCATTCGTAAACGACCACAAATCAGGGTTCAAACGACAAACAAGGCCATATGGGCGAAGAAGAGTTGCAGACGAGCCGTTTGCCGTTTGCGGTTTGGCTCAGGGGCCAACACGGAGACCGAGAGAGGCCCTGTCGAGAGGGGGTCACTAGGCACGAGGCTCCAACCAACCTCAGGACAGCTCCTCTCCCCCAAATTGATGACAACCGGACCTTTGAGCCCTGCTCAGGGTCTCTCCATCAACCAGACGTCATCGAAGCCAGATTCCTTCTGTGGTATCATAATGACATGTTTACATCATGCCCATGCATCGCTCGACCTTTCAAGGATGATGAGAGAGTTCAAGGTGAAACACGTCACTCGGGATGATGGGATGGAATTTGGGGATGTTCCTGCACTTCATCACTGTCGCACAACGAGTTCCCGTCATATGCAATCGATGATTCTGATTGTGATCTTTGCATCGAACGATGCCATAGGCCAATAGGGTGGGGAAAAGTGGGACCGTGCAGGGGATTGAGGGGAGGCCGTAATGCGGTCGTTTCGGGACTCAACCATGTCCTTTTGGCGCAAATCTGTGTTCAAACGATGGTAATAGTGATGGGAATTCGTAAAACGACCACAAATCAGGATTCAAACGACAAACAAGGCCATATGGGCGAAGAAGAGTTGCAGACGAGCCGTTGTGGCTTGGCTCAGAGGCCAACACGGAGACCGAGAGAGGTCCTGCCGAGAGAGGGTCTACAGGCACGAGGCTCCAACCAACCTCAGGACAGCTCCTCTCCCCCAAATTGATGACAACCGGACCTTTGAGCCCTGCTCAGGGTCTCCATCAACCAAAGTCGTCACCGAAGCCAACTTCCTTCTGTGGTATTGTATTGGCAAGTATACATCATGCTCATGCATCGCTCGACCTTTCAAGGATGATGAGAGAGTTCAAGGATGGGATGGAATTTGGGGATGTTATTGCACTTCATCAACGAGCTCCCATCATATGCAATCGTAGATGCTGATTGTGATCTTTGCATTGAGCGATGTCACAGGACAATAGGAGGGCAAAGTGTGGGACCATGCAGGGGATTGAGGGGAAGCCAACATGGGTTCGTTGGAGGATGGCGTCAAGCGGTCATTTCGGCACTCATCCAGGTTCTTTGGGCCCAAATCTGTCTTCAAATGATAGTGCAAGTGATGGAGATTCGTAATAAGACCGGATATCCGGATTCAAGCGACAGAGAAGGCCATACGGACGTCCGGAAGAGTTTTGGACGAGCCGTTGAGGAGAAGGGGTCCAACGGGCTCCGACACTCTTCAGAACGGCTCCTCCTCCCATATTCACGCTTCGCTCGACCTTTGAATGATGAATAGAAGGTTGAAGATGGAACACGATGGAACACGATGGAACACGAAACTCGGGATGATGGGATGGAATTTGGGGCTGATCCTGCACGTCGTCAATGTCGCGCAATAAGCTCGCATCATATAGAATTGAAGATCTTGATCGTAATTTATGCGATGGGAGGTATGCCAGTCCAATGGGAAGGGTGAAGTGGAATGAGGAAGTTGAGGTAGAGCAGTAGAGCATACTGTCTTCGCTGCATATTGGGATGCCATATGGAAGCATATTCGCATTTGCACAATCATCAACATCATCATTCACCCACAATGTAGAAGCAGAGACCTTCTATAGAGACATATGAACACTGCCAACTCGAAGCGTCGTCCAGACGACATTTCCATGCTTGCCGGCAATCCAACTTGGTATCGATAGCCAATAGACATCAAAAAAGCTGCTGGGGTGAATGTCAGTCCTAGGAAGGGAGGGAAAGGTTCGCGATGGAGGAGGAAAGCCGAACACTGTCCGGCGAAAGGTGTGTCATCATGACCGGGCTTGTCGTACCTTACACATCAAATCCAATGTTTAGAGGAAGTAGGTATTTCTGTTGGACACATGTTGCAGTGGGCGGTGTGGTGATCGGAGTGAGCACAGCACAGTCAGGCGACAAGGAGACGCAGAGGCAAAACTAGGGAAATTCTGCACCTAAAACTAGAAAAGTTCGCCCATCAAGATCGATTATCTCTTCCTGGAAATCTCTGCACCAAAGCGGGTCCTCTGACTCAGCCGTCCAGTCATACCTTCACTTATTTGGCACCTACACCGCAATATGGAACTTTCTGAACCCCTTCTTCTTACTCAGGAGCAAAGAGACGTCTGGCAACACGAGGAGCAGGCGATGAAGGCGTTCCGCATCCTTAGTGACGATTCCCTCTCTGAAACTGA
>Ga0307375_10004383_pt1 | contig 13495 bp, 10 predicted proteins | sample TR1MG_FD_202531 | JGI IMG/M metagenome (GOLD analysis project Ga0307375, IMG submission 202531) | Soil microbial communities from Risofladan, Vaasa, Finland - TR-1 | ecosystem: Environmental > Terrestrial > Soil > Coastal area > Acid sulfate soil | place: Finland: Risofladan, Vaasa | collected...
GGTACCCGCGGGCCTTGCGGATGTGGCCGGCCACCACGGTCTCGACTACCGGCGGCTCTTCGACTGCCAGGGCCTCTTGCGCAGCCTCGGCCTCGGCCTCATCGAAGAGCCCCAGCTGAGGGCTCGGCCCCTTCTCGCTGCGCGCGCTATAGCGCCGGGCGATCGCGAGGTTCAGTTGTTCCTGCAGGCGCTCGGCCTGGCGCGTCAAGCGTTCGATCGTGGCATCGCGCACGGCGATCACCTCGTCACACGCGGCGATCACCGCCTTCAAGGCCTCGATATCGTCAGGTAACGCTCTGTCCCGTACGCCGTTCGTCATAGCGATGATTATACGACAATAGAATCAATAATGCACCCCCCTATGGCCACATTTTTCCTTAAGAAACCCGCTGATACACCAAGGACGGATGCGGCTTCATGAGCGTGATGTCATAGCCCGCGAGTAGCCACTGAAGCTGGTCTTCCGAGAGCGTCAACACCGCATCAGACACCTTGCGCGGCCAGGCGAAGCGCGCCGCCTCCAGGCGCTTTACCCACAGCGCAAAACCGGTCTGATCCCAATAGAGGATCTTCATGCGGTCACGCCTGCGGTTTGTGAAAAGAAAGAGGGCGCCGGTCAAAGGCGATAAGGCCATCTCTTGCTCCACACGGGCGGCGAGCCCGTCTATCCCCGCCCGGAAGTCTATGGGCTCGCGGTGCAGGTACACGGCCAGAGGGTCTATGAACATGCGCATGGGAATCAGGCCTCCAGGGCCATAAGGAGGGCGGCCACCCACGCCGGGGATACTGCAGATGACAACGTCATCGTGGCCTGGCCGACTATGAGCGTGACCATATCGCCTACGCAGTGGGGGCCGCCTGGCTTGGGATCGATCGGTGCTTGCAGGCCCCGGGGTGTGATCGCCACCGGCACGAAGGCCGCGGGAGGGGCGACACGCTTTACCTCTCGCCCCCTGCGGCTTGCCGAACGCCCGCGGAGCTCCAGGCTACGCCGATAGAAGTACGTCAACCGCAGCCCGTGTCGGGCACAGAAGTCACGCGCACTCTCAGGGCTTACCTCGTACTCGGCAAAGAGCTCTTGCCAAACCTCATGACTGCGGATCTTCGCCACTCGCTTAACCTCCATCAATGTGATGGGCGGGAAGCGTAACGGGATCAGGGGAACTGCGGCAGGGTGGGGTCTATGGAGCGCTTACAGAAGGAATGCCCAACGGGGCACCCTCGCGAACATGAGGCTGCGCCAGGAAGAAGGGGCGACTAGACAGACGGGAACCGATGTCGGGGAAAACGACCCCTCCTTAAGTCGGATGGCGCCCCGCTACCGTTGAGATAGACTTCTTCTCGTCGCAGGAAGCGTAACTCCATCAAGGATGATGGCGAGGCGGCCCTTCTTTCGGGAAGGGCGGCCTTTTTTATTGAGATTCGTAACGCCAGTGATGAAAAGCCGCCAACAGCGGAAAATACAGTGCAAGCTCGACTGGCCGCTCGTCTATGGACTGAAAGAGTTGGCCGTACTGTGTGAGTTGGGGCCCATAACGATCCAGCTCCCGCTGAATAAAACCCTCCCGATCAGCCCCTTCGTGGCGACTCGTCTTGTAGTCGATAATCCATCGCACGCCTTTATCATCCACAAAGGTTCGATCCACCCGGAACGTAAGCAAACCCTCCTCTTTGAAGGTGGTCAAAGGATACTCGCAACGCGCCTCGTTGTGGGGCTGCAAAATCCAGCGGCCACGCGGATCGGCCAGGGTCTTCTCCAGGGCCTCCACCACGATGCCATAGGCCAACTCCCAATCCTTCCCGTCTAGCCCATACCCACGCAACAGACGTTCCGCACGCCTAGCCACATCAAGCGGCAAACCGGATTCTAAGGGGGGTGTGGATTCGGCAAGATCCGCTAACAGCGCATGGACCACGACCCCGGCCTCGCGAATACAGGTCCCCGCCCAATCGAATACGATGGGAGGATCCGATTCAGGCGCGCGATCGAGAGGCGCATCCGCCATCGGCTCTTCTAAGACTCCCGCGCGCGCAAGCCTTCGTAAGCCTCGCGTAGAAGGGTTTGCCGCCGCCGCGCCGGGCCCGCCGTCCTGAAGGGAGCGCAGGAAATCGGCCTCGATCACAGGCCACAACACAGACAGCAGACCGCCTGGACGCAGCTCCTCGCCTTTGCGTTTGGCGTGTCCAACGAGATGCAAGCCATAGCGGGCCCGCGTACACGCAACATACAGGAGACGACCCACTTCATGACGGCGCTTGCGTGTCGCAAAACGCCACAAACACTCGTATATCGGGTCTTTATCTTCGTCATGAGCCTTAAGAGGCGCCAACAGAAACTGCGCCTCGCCTTCACTCGTGATATCCGAAGTCAGCAACAAGGGGTATCGTTCGGCCCGGCTCTCCCGTCCGAGCCCCGGACAGATTACGACGTCAAACTCAAGACCTTTGGCCTTGTGGATAGTCAAGATATGCAGGTCGCCGCCATCGGGGTCGGGAGGCGCATAAAGCCCCATTAAATGCTCGCGAAGCGCCCAGACGTCGACCTCGCCCGCGACCTCTAATTCCGCAAGCCCCCGAAAAAAGAGCTCCGCCTCGCGCAACTCGGCCGGTGCCTCTAAGGCCGCCGGACCACCCAAGGCCTTCCAGGCCCGCTCCACGCGGGAGACGAGCGGCACACGGGCGCGTGAGACTTCGGCCTCCACTAAACAGTCGCGCAAGCGATGGACTGAGGCCCTACCCTCGACACTCAATGGCGCCATCCGGGATTCATCGCACAGAATATCGACCAATAGTCGCTCATCCCCTTCACACACAAGGGCTACATCGCGCAGATCCAGCCCACACCAAGGCGCACGCAACAAACTCAAGGCGCTCAATCGGCCGGCCGGTAAGAGCAGCGTCTCGGTCAAGGCGAGAAGATCGAGGATGACGGGTCGTGCCCCGAGACTGTAGAGATCCTGCGCCTGAAAACGAATCCCCGCGCGAGTCAAGGCCTCCGCTATGGCATGACCATGGCCGCGGGTACGCACCAGGATCGCCATACGCAGAGAGGGGCCCTGCGCGCGCAACTCCGCCACCAATCGCGCGACATACGAGGCCTCCCTGTCCATATCCATGGCTTCAAGCCCGTGCACATGCACTTCTCCGGCGCCCGTGCGCACCGCGCGCGCCGGGATATGGGGGACGGCCCCCTGGTCGGCATCAAATTGCGTGGGCAGAATCGCGGCGAAGGCTTCGTTGACCCATGTCACCAAACCCTCGTCTGATCGGAAGTTGGCCTCCAAGGCCAACATCTCAAGCGACCAAGCGCCCACCCCCTCACGCCCCAATTTAAAGAATAAGCCCACCTCCGCCTTACGAAAGGCATAGATGGACTGCATGGGGTCTCCGACAACAAATAAGCTCCGCGCCTCCCCCGGCATCCAGCCCGCGGTGAGTTGCTCGAGCAGCCGATACTGAAGTACGGAGGTATCCTGGAACTCATCGACCAATATATGCCGCAACCTTCGATCGAGCCGCAGCGCCCCCTCGGTCGGCTCATCGCCTGAGCCGAGCGCCTGAAGGGCACGCAGGGCCACCTCGGTAAAATCCCACTGCCCATGCCGCGCAAAAATCAACAAAAGCTGCGCGGAGGCGGCCGGCAGAATACGAATCAAGGCGGACAAGCGCGCCCACGGCTCGTCCCCATAGCGGCAGGAGCCAAAGGCGGCGACATCGCCCAGCGCTTGCGCAAACCCCTCCAATCCTTCCAATAAGGCGGCAAACTCTCCCGCCGGTCCCAAGCCCTTGGGCCAACCCGTGAGCCGCTTACGCATGTCGCCCTTTGCGGTCAACAGACGCCCGGCCAACTCCTGCCAGCGGGACAGCGCCTCGTTATCATGCCGAGAGAGCACCGCCGGATGCCATGTGTCATCCCCGGTCAGCGCCTCCATATAAGAGCACAGCGCGATCAAAACGTTATCAGGACAGAGTGCGCGGGCACGCCGGACCGCGATCTGCGCTTGACCAAATAAAACGGCCTCCAGGCGCGCGCGCGCGGCCTCACCGTCATCCGATCCGGTTTGAAGCACCATGGGCAACCACTGCTCGCGACGCGCCAAAAGATCGCATACCAGCGTCACGAAGCGATCGATATCATTACCGAGAGCCGGCAACAACTGGGCTAAGGCATGGGCCACCGCGTCGTCTTGATCCAAAAGACCAAAGGTCGCCATCGCCGCCTCCGCGTACAGCGCCTCGGGTGCAAGACTAGTCTCCAGGGACACGCCCACACCCGCCGCGGCCGGATATTGATTCACGATCTGGGCACAAAAGGCATCGAAGGTTTGGATACGCAGGCGACTGGGACAGTCGATCAAAAACCAACCGCGTGCCTGCGCCTGTCTCATGGCCGCGCGCGCCAACATCTGAGTCTCTCGCTCATAGGCGTCTTCGCAGGGCGCGCCCTCGGCCGACAAAAGCGCCGCTAGTACCCGCTCTTGCATCTCCTCTGCGGCCTTGCGCGTAAAGGTCAGCGCCAAGATCTCCTCCGGCGCTTCCACAAGCGCGAGCAGCGCCAGATAGCGTTGAATCAAAAGCGCGGTCTTACCAGAACCCGCAGGCGCCTGTACGACGAGCGATCGACGGGGATCGATGGCGGCGCTACGCGCGGCGGCATCAGGTATCATCAGACCTCCTCTCGCCTACCCGGCAAAAACTCTCACGCCCACAATGCTCACAAGCCCCCGGGAGCGGATCCACAGGCGCATGGCCTTCGGCAAAATGCGTGGCGAGTCGATCAAAAAGCGCCCGCCATTGGGTGCTTTTTTCTTCCCAATCCGGCACGACCAAAGCCCCGGGCCATAAGTCCTTCACGCCAGTCCACACCTTGTATCCCGGTCCGCGCACGGACAGATCGGCAAATGCAAAGGCCGCCACCGCAGGGCCGCGCGCGGTCGCATAAAAAAGCAACTGCGGTTGTTGGGGCCGATCAGTGTCCAAATCAAGCGTCGGGAGGCGGCCCGTCTTGTAATCGATCAAGACCTCGCGATCCTCGATCACATCAATGCGGTCGATGCGCCCACGCACCGTAAGAGGCCCGCAAACCTGTTCCACTTCCCGTTCGCAGGCAACGACGCGATAAGAAGGACGATCGTTTTCGTAGGCGAGAAACGCCCGCAGAATACCCTGCACGCGCAACGCCTCGATGTCCCTGAATGCCACAGGAAATAAACGGTAAGCCACGCGTGCCCCGGCAAATGCCGTGGCCACCGCCTCTTTCATACGCGCCTCACGATCCGCTTCATCCAAATCCCCATACGGGCCATCGCCTCCCAGGCCGGAGAACCAAAACTCCAAGGCCTTATGCAGCACGGTGCCGCGAACCGCCGGGGATATGCCATAGGAAGGAGCGCTTAAGGGATGGGCCTGAAAGCGATACTGAGCGGCGGCCTTAAAAGGGCAAGCCGCCTGTGCGGCGAAAAGACCGGTGCCGTACCCTGTGTCGCGCGGAGCGACAAGGGGAGCGGGTTCATCGCGGACCTCTTCTAACGGCAAACGCGCCTCAAAGAACCGTTCCGCCTGCCTCTTATAATCCGGGCCCGCCACCGCCTGCGGATGAAAACGTGCCAGCACGGGGCTTACGCGCAAGGCCTCTTTCCCGTCATGCAGACCGGTACTCAAAACGACCATCGGGGCGGCCACGGACAATTCTCGAACGAGTTCTTGGGCAAATCGAATGTCATCTTCTATATGGGCATGAGGCAAATGGTGTTCGCGCTGCCACGCTAACGGCAATAAGGGGTGCGCCGAACGCAGTGCGGGCCAGACGCGATCATGGAGGTTTCCAATCCACAAGCCATCGAAAGGAAGCCCCGCCGCCTCAAGAGGCCCGAGAATCTGCAAGGGCGCGTCCTGGTCGCCCCCTTGGAAAATACGTGCGGCCAAAACATCCGAGACCACACCCAAAATTCGCTCGAAAGACAAAGGACCGGTGAGGGCGTCTACGCCGGCGACCGCCTCTAACGCCTCGTGCAAGGCGGCGACTGCCTGATATTCCGTCTGAGACGACACCCCAGGCCAGCCGAGCGTGCGTAAAATACCCATCAAACGATCGGCCCATACACTCGCGCGCGACCGTGTCGCAAAGGCGCGGCTCTGGGCGTGGACGCGCGCAAAGGCCTCGCGCGCGATCGGCGTAGCAGATCCACTAAGGAGAGAGATGGTATCGGATAGCGTAAGATCCGCCCCCTCATCTAAAACCTCAAACGCCGTCTGTGCCCGTGCCGACCGCTCCTCCTTCGCGCCGCGCATAAAAGGGGACTGAATAAGCGATGCCACGTCCGCCGCGCGTAAAGCCCCCGCCACGAGACGCCATGCACGCAAAGCCATGGCCACGACCGGCGCCTCTATAAGAGGTGCCCCCAGCGAAAACTCGTAGATCGGTCCTTGCGCTGTCGATAAATCCCCCAACACATCTTCCGCAAGGCGGTTGAGCCACAAGCGGTGATGTTCCAGATCCGGAACCACAAGGCCGTAACGTGCCATGGGCTTTTTGATCCATTGCTCCCGCGCCCACAACAGCGCCGCGGTCATTTCCTCTTCCAGAGTAGGGAAAATACGCGCCTCCTGGACCCGACCCCGATCCGGAAGCGGTACCCTTAGACAATGCCCCCCTTTTTCTTGGCAAGCGGCAATCACGTTCTCTTGGGCTGGCGTCATATCGCGAAACCCCACCCATAGGAGTTGCGCCGGGGGAGGGACCTGACCTAATCGTAGAGCCTGCGCTAAGCGATGGGCGTCCCGCGCGGGATCCTCCCTCTGTAGGCGGCCAAGTTCCTTCTCGAATGCACGCGCCAACGCCAAGAATCCCTCGGTCTCGAGGCTCCCTGAGGCCTGCGGAAGAGCCAGCCCATAATCAGCGACGAGCCCGAACGCCTCTTGCGCAAGCGCCCCGAACGCCGCGTCATGACACAAAAACCCACCCCCCTGCGAACGAACCAGCCGGGACCAGATAAAGCGTTCTTGTACGTCACTTAAAGACGCGGCCACAGACCCTTGGGCGGCCCGCACCCCGGCCGCCCCCCGACTCACATAGGCCCTCCAAGGAAGAATGTCCGGCGCCTCCCAGACAGGCCGGCCGCGCTCCCGTTGCGCCCGACCGTAGGCGAGCCGGAGATAACGTGCGAGGCGATTATTGGCGGTCACGACCGATGCGCCATGCGCGAGGGCCGCAAAAAGCCCTTCTTCCACATCACTCGTGAATTCATCCGCAGTTTTAAGTACCATACCCCCCCACTATGACTATTCGCACACGGTTTGCCCCAAGCCCCACAGGCTACCTCCATATCGGCGGCGCACGCACGGCGCTCTATTCGTGGTTATACGCCCGCCGCCATCATGGCCAATTCATCCTGCGTATCGAGGACACCGACCTCGAGCGCTCAACGCCCGAGTCCGTGACCGCGATACTCGAGGGCATGGCTTTCCTCAATCTTGATTATGATGAAGGACCATTCTACCAAACCCAGCGATTCGACCGATATCGCGAGGTCTTAAACGAATTTCTCGCCCAAGGGCACGCCTATTACTGCACCTGCAGCAAGTCCGAGCTCGAAGTGCGTCGTGCAGCCCAGATGGCGCGCAAAGAAAAACCGCGTTATGACAGGCGCTGCCGAGACGCGCACCATAGTCCCTCAGAAAACGCCGTCATCCGTTTCAGAAACCCCTTAGACGGCGAGGTTGTAGTCGATGATGCCGTCAAGGGGCGCGTAGTCTTTCGCAATGACGAACTCGACGACCTCATTATCGCACGGGGCGACGGAACGCCGACTTATAACTTCACAGTCGTCGTAGACGATCTGGATATGCGCATCACGCATGTCATTCGCGGCGATGATCACTTAAACAATACGCCCCGCCAGATCAATATGCTGCGCGCCTTGGAGGCCACGCCGCCTCGTTATGCCCATATCCCCATGATCCTAGGCGAAGACGGCGCGCGCCTCTCTAAACGGCACGGTGCCGTGAGCGTGATGCAGTACGCCGAAGAGGGCATCTTACCGGAGGCTTTGATCAATTACTTGGTACGATTAGGGTGGGCACACGGGGATCAAGAGATCTTTAGCCGCGACGACATGATCGCGCTCTTCGACATAAAAGACGTCCATACGGCGGCGGCCGCGATCAACCCGAAGAAGCTCTTGTGGCTCAACCAGCACTACATAAAGACCCTGCCGGCCGCTACGATCGCGGGACGGCTCGCGCCTCTGCTCGCGCACCGGGGCGTGGACCTGAACGCAGGTCCTGCGCTTACAGATGTCGTCACAAGCCTCCAAGAGCGCGCCAAGACGCTTGTGGAGATGGCCGACCAAAGCGCCTTCTTTTTTGAAGAGCATGTAACGGTAACGGACGCCAAGAATCGCACCACCCTAGCCGCCGCGCCCAAGACCGCACTGGCGGCGCTGATAGCCGCATGGGAGAGCCTCCCAGAATGGCGCCAAGAGGCGATACACGGCGCAATCGAACAAACGGCCGTAGCCCAAGGGCTCACGTTTGGAAAACTGGCCCAGCCGGTCCGCATTGCCGTCACCGGCTCGTCGGTCTCCCCACCTATCGATATTACCTGCGCCCTCCTCGGCCGCGACCGTTGTATCACGCGCCTAAAATTAGCTCTTGCTTTTGAGGAGGTGAAATCGTAAAGTCACGACCCGTTGGGGCCATAGCTCAGCTGGGAGAGCGCCTGCATGGCATGCAGGAGGTCGGCGGTTCGATCCCGCCTGGCTCCACCAATAGAAACAAGCACTTACGCGATCTCCTGCCCTTGATTAATTGATTATTTGCTCCATTTTTGCTCCACTCGCTTTTCATTGACAGCCGGAATCGGTGGCGAAAATGGCATCCCTTAAAAAGCGTGACGATCTCCAACCGGAGGCTTACGCCTGTCAGCGCGGCCAACCTATTCCATGAAAAACTGTCACCCCAAAAGCGAAGACAAGGTCTTTGTTGCGACACAGAGAAAACGAGAGGGGTTGAGGGGGAAGTTTGTTTCACGGACCGAGGCCGAGGCCACACGCTTGCGCGCGGCCCTTATCCGGTATCGCACAGCAATCCCCCACTCAAAAGCCGTCTCCCGCGCTGGGGATGCCTGCACCAGGGCCGCCCCCAGTCGGGTGCCACCGCAGACGACACCGCGATCTCGGTGCGGCCCACGGTCAAACGGATCTCAGCGGGCGCGTGTCGGGGGACGTGCACCGGCATGAAGGCCGGGGTCACGACCGGGGCCGCAGACCGAGGCGTACCGCCCAGCCGCCTTGCCGACCGCCCGCGGAGCTCTTGGCTGCGGCGGTAAAAGTAGACAAGGCGCACACCATGGCGCGCGCAGAAGTCCCGCGCGCTCTCATCACTGGCGTCATATTCGACAAACAACTGTTGCCATGCTTCGGTGGATCGAACAACCGCCATACCTTAAGCTCCAAAAGAGATGTGAGGGCCTAAGCGTTAAGGGGGTTATGAGGTTTAAGGGGAGTACGGGGTTAATTGAGCGCTTACTTTGAAACCTACGGCCGACACGACTCGTTTCTCTATTTGGCTCTACCCCCCATTCTCGAACTTGTCCTTGAATATGGAGATACACAGCCGCACGCCAAGCCACGCACCAATCCCAACGGAAAGAGGCAAGCCCCACGCCCAGGCCCTTGGGATCGATATCATCTCTAAGACAAAGCTTGCGGTGCCTAGAACCAGAAAGTAATAAGCGGCAAGGTCAAATATTAGAAGTGGCTGACCAAACACGAAGGGGCTAGAGAACCATGACGGGCGACGCCATTGATCCGATGACCACGGATTCGCTCTCTGCGTAATGGCGACCAAGAGAACACCAAAGGCGACGGATCCGATCAGGATAAAACACGTAACCCAATTAGGCTTCGAAAAATTCCCGCCTATCGACTGGGGCCAGTCTCTCGCTTGGAATAGCGCAATCATCAGAATCGCGACTCGAAACAAGAGCCAGCCATGGTTTTTATCCGTTGCGCGATCTTTCGTCATCTTCAGTCCGACTTTTAGAAATAGTGGGTTAGCGGGAATCCGCCGGAAGCGCTAAGCTCGACGCCTACACTACCAAAGTGCACAGGAATTCCGTCGCCACCCGCGCTGCCAGAAAAAGCCGGATCCCAACCCCCATACCCTGAGCGTGGTCACCTCAATCGATGGTCTCATGGTCACGTTTAATGAGGGACATAAAATAGCCGGCACAAAGAACACCGCCGCCCGTCATTAAGTAGGGGCGACGGCAAAGTTCTATTATCCGTTGTTGCGTGGCGTTGTCGGTGCGTCAGAGGCCTTAAGAAGAGAGGATCATCGACCATAGGAGGTGGATCCGTCAGGGGGATGTTGTCGCAATCGCGGGACCGTTCCTCATAATAGCGATGAATCTCGCTGCAGTACCACACGAAAGCCTGAAGACCTTTATTTATGACGGTAGGCACGGTCAAGACAGGCGATCAACAGACTCAGTCCCTTCAGGGCAGACGCCACCTCCCCGCTCGCGGCCCGCACCACCGCCCCATCTATCCCTAAGGCAATGGCGTCTGCCGTAGACTTGCGCCCAACTCCCGCGGGCAGCAGATTCTCGATCAGTTTGCGGATTTTCGCTTTGTGACGTTGCAGCCATTGCACGGTCTCCGGCAGGGCGGTCCCCATCTCCCCCATGGTGTTGATAAACGCACACCCTCGGAAGTCCGGCTTCGCAAACCATTCCTGCAGTGCCGGGACGATGGCCTCCACGTCGTCGCCATGCCGTCTCAGGGCGTCCTGAAACCCATCCATCCACTGCCCATGACGATACTCGAGGTATGCCTCGATCAAGGCATTTTTACTGGAATAGTGACGGTAGAAGGTGACCTTGGTCACACCCGACTCGGCAATGATACGGTCAATGCCGGTACCGCGTATGCCTTCACGATAGAAGAGATCATGCGCAGTGAGCAAAATCCGCTCGCGCGCGGGCTGTTTAGTCTCAGATGTCGATGGAGCAGTTTTTTGTATGACCATTGGTCTATTGTAGACAGATCAGTCTTGCTTGTGTAGACTACCCCTCATGTAGACAGACCTGTCTACCTCCCATTATTCAAACGAAGAGGAGAGATCACCATGGAGACCCCCGCACTGACCCCTCCCTTTACCGAAGACAGCGCCCGACAAAAAGTACGACTGGCCGAGGACCTTTGGAACACCCGTGATCCGGACCGCGTCGTACGAGCCTACGCGGAAGATACCATCTGGCGAAACCGGACGGAGTTTCCGGCAGGGAGAAAGGCGATACACGCCTTCCTTCAACGGAAGTGGGCCCGGGAACTCGAGTATCGCCTGATCAAAGAACTGTGGGATTTCCGTGATCATCGCCTGGCGGTGCGATTCGCCTATGAATGGCATGACGATTCTGGTCACTGGTATCGCAGTTATGGCAATGAACTCTGGGAGTTCAACGCGCAAGGACTGATGACGAGACGCCTGGCCAGCATCAATGATCTGCCGATCTTGGTATCCGACCGGAAATATCACTGGCCCTTGGGGCGCAGACCCGACGATCACCCGGGTTTAAGCGCGCTCGACTTATAGCTATTCAAGGAGTCTATGAAGCCTTTTCGATATCCGACCGTCATCGTCTCCCGAGTGGCACTTCACCTTAACAAGGGTTAAGAATTATGCGTATAGATACCCCTATCGCGAGCCGTAATCTCTCGCTTTGGCCCGCTTTTGGTCTCAGTTTAGGCGTAACGGTGGCCGTGGGTTTGGCACGCTTTGCCTACGCGCTCTTGTTACCCGCCATGCGGGAGAATCTGCACTGGAGTTATGCCATAGCCGGCGCTCTCAACACGGCCAATGCGCTGGGCTACGTGGGTGGCGCAGTCTTTGCGTATTGGCTATTACGGCACGTTCGTCCCAACCAATTATTTATATTCGGGTTACTGTTAACGTGCGGGGCGGTCTTTGTCACGGGCCTAAGCCCGAGCCTGTTGTGGCTCACCGCGACGCGAGGGGTAGCAGGGATCGGCGCCGCGTGGGTCTTTGCCTGCGGCGGCGCGCTCGTGGCGGCGCGCTATCAAGCAAGCCCTACCCTACGCCGCGTAGCGACGGGGCTTTATTTCGCCGGTGCCGGTATTGGCATTGCCATCTCCGGCGTCGTCGTCAACCCGATCATCGCCGCAATGGGGAACAAAGGCTGGCCGGACGCGTGGCTCGCGTTGGGCATAGTCGCCGTTCTCGCCTCTCTCTGGCCCATGCGAGAAGCCAGCGGGATTGGCGGGGAGGCCAACACCGTGTCCCGGGACGCACTCCCCCTTGGCGGCTTGATGCCGAGCTTGCTCGCCTACTTCCTATTTGCCTGTGGCTACATCGTTTACATGACGTTTATCTTCGCGTGGATTCAGGCTCAAGGCCTATCCTGGCAATTTGGTACGGTGGCATGGATCGTGCTGGGCTTGGGCGTTGCCGGTTCGCCGTTTGCATGGCGTCGAGCGTTGGATGCGTGGAATCCCGCGATAACACTTGCCGCCAGTTGCACCCTGACGCTTGCGGGTGCCTTACTGCCTATCTTCCTTGCCTCGGCACCCAGCATCCTGATCTCCACGGGGCTATTCGGCTTAGGTATATTCATAGCCCCTTCGGCAGTCGCCGTTTTGGTTCATCGGACGATGCCCGCTCCACAATGGGCGAAAGGCATCACGATCTTTACCGTCGTTTTCTCCGTTGGGCAGGCCGTCGGGCCGATGATGGCGGGTCGCGTCGCCGACGCATTCAGTTTACAGGCGTCGTTGATTTTGGGCGCCGTCCTCCTGGCCATCGCCTCGATGACAGCGCTCATAGGCTACCGCGATATTCCTCTGCGGGAGGGAATAGCCATCAATGAGACAGGCGCCACCAACCTATGCCCCACCCTATCTGATAACGATTGAAGCGACGGCCCGCCGCCACGGCGACAGGAGAGGAGAATGAAGACCCAGGATACCGATAACATCCTTCATAACGGGGAATGGGAAGCGCAAAGGCGTTTCTGTGGAGGGCGAACGGCGGAGAATGATGCCCAACTCGCGGCCATGGTCCAGATGATTCAGGACCATATCCGTCCCTCGTGGATCGGGTTCCTCGAAAGCCAGCCCTTCTTTTTCCTGGCAACGGCCAACCAGTACGGTGCCTGCGATTGCAGTTTTCGGGGGCGCGAATATAGCATCGCTGGTAAGCCCACACCTCTACTCAAGGTGCTGACCCCTAAGATCCTGGTATTCCCGGATTACAGCGGCAACAACCTCTACAACTCGCTCGGTAATATTCTAGTCAATCCCCATGTCGGTATGCTTTTCGTGGATTTCCAGAAACGATCGCGGGCACGGGTGAACGGGTCGGCCGAGATTGTGGAAGACAAAAATACCTATTCCCAAATATGGCCGCGTGCCTTACGGTATGTGCGGGTCACCGTGGAACAGGCGTACCCCAACTGTAAGGCCCGGATTCCGAT
>Ga0307375_10004388_pt1 | contig 13489 bp, 9 predicted proteins | sample TR1MG_FD_202531 | JGI IMG/M metagenome (GOLD analysis project Ga0307375, IMG submission 202531) | Soil microbial communities from Risofladan, Vaasa, Finland - TR-1 | ecosystem: Environmental > Terrestrial > Soil > Coastal area > Acid sulfate soil | place: Finland: Risofladan, Vaasa | collected...
TTCTAATCTTAACATAGGGCGCGTTTCAATTTTAACTCTACCCACTGTAACTCTTTTCGCTCCACCATTAGTATTTACCACTAGAACTTGATCTCCCCCTTTCAATTCACTTAAATATTTCGTCTGATATTTCTTATCGGTGTCATCACTCGGAACTAGAATATATGCTGAAACATCACCAGCGTTTACTCTGAAGGGCCTTGAGGAAACAAATTGAGTTTCAAAAACTTCAGCGTGTACTAACACAAATCCTTTTGCAGTGCTTCCAACAAGCATCCCCTCCCCTGATTTCAATAAGGATGTAGTATCGACGCACACTCTTTCGCTCTCTGGGACATTTTGTAAAGCTATAACTTCTGCTTCAATGAGATCAATTTTAAATTCGGTAACTAATAATTTTTTCAATTCTATGATGTCATTAACTTCTCTAGGAGTAATTAAAACTCCATCTGTCCCGATTTCAAGGGTTTTAAACATCAATTCTGCTTCATTTATGTTCTCGACCGAAGCAATTAATTCTGTATCATTTTTGTGCATTTCTGCGATTAGGTTTTCAAAGGGGATGATTTTCCAGTCCTGTGCTTTGACTATAATGAAGTTAAAGTTACCTCTTTCTTCTTTAATAAATTCTTCATCCTGTTTTGAGTTTAGTTCGTAATAGAGCCCAATCTTGACTCCTTTATCAATTCCAATTGGTTTCTCACTTGCTTCATTTACAATTAAATTTTGCGTGTTAATACTCAAATCTCTACTATACGTGGTTATACGTTCAATATTCTCGAATTCCAAAAATGTGTCTCTCGAAACTAAAAAATCAAGGAAATTCATATTCAAGGCTTCTTGCACTAGTGCTTTAAAATTATCCGTTTTTTTCTCGAAATCTAAAATTATTTTTTTCATTTAAGAATCATCAAAGTTTGGACTCTGAAAGTAATTTATTGATAAGAATCATCGTACTAAATTAAATTCTATCAAATTTTTAAGTAAATAAAATCATATTAAATATAAAAGAGATTCTAGTATATTATGGCGCTGAAGAAAAAACTTTTTCCCAGAAAAGGTAAAGAAAAGGAAGAGCTTGTTCTTAAAGCTAAAGCACATATCAGAAAAATTGCACTATCAAATAAAACCTACAACAAAAGAGCAGAAATAGCAAGAAAGAACGCTAAAATTGCGATAAAGAGAGGAGAGAGAAACCGGGCTAAAAATTATCTGATTCAACATAAACAGTATCAAATGAAGGTAGATCGCCAGAACAATATTCGGGCTAAAATAGAACGCCAAATAGAAGCTATATCTGAGGGACGTATGATTTCAATGACAGGCGATTTAATGGGGGGAATTAGAGACGAACTACAAGGTATTGCATCTAAAGTGGCCCCCGAAAAGATTGCTGAAATCGCAGAGGACTCTGAATTATACGTATCAGAAATAGAGGAATCTGCAGAAATCCTTGCTGGCGATCCTGAAATTGATTTAGCAATTGATATAACTGACGAATTAAATCAACTTGAAACAGAAATGCTTTTAGAACAAGGGGGTCAAATGCCAGAAGTCCCTGATGATGAACTTGCTTATATTTCAGAGTTTGAAGAAATAGAAGAAGAACCTGAAATAAAAACAAAGGTAAAATTGGAGGACGAAATTGACAAGCTTAGGAAGGAATTAGAAGGTAGTTAATTGATTTAATGACTTTTTTAAGCCAAATGAAAAGTAGTATCTAAGTGTAATATCTTTTTCTATCAATTTCCTTTGAACTGTTCCTTAAAAACTCTTCGTCTTCCATGTTGTCATCTAAAACCTCAATATTTTTCTCGATTATATAAATTTCCTTTTGTAAATTCTTAAAGTTTTTAAAGAAATCTATTTCTGAGATATCTCCTGATTCAAATTTAGAATCTAATGCTTTTAGCGTTTCCTCGAGGCTGTATTTCTCTTTTTGTAGGTCAAACATTTTTTTACGTCTTGCTTTACTATACTTTCTAGAGTAAGGTTTTGACCCTTCGTTTGGGTAATTTGAAATAGAATCATGATTGAATAACTCTGATAGGTGATTCTTTGAATACTCGTGATATTGGGGCATATGTCTACCTTTTTCTGTTGGTTCATAGTATGCGGGATCATTTTTCAAACCATCAAAGATATGTGAGTTGTTGAGTGATGCGCTAGGGAAAATTTTACCATATTTTTGTAATTGTTCTAACTTTCTCATTAATAAATTTTTTTCTTCCGCGTTTGTAATAGGATTTCCGAACCCATTGTTAAAACTTGTAGGTTTGTAATTTTGTATCCTATTGTTATCGAATAGGTTTTGTAAGAAAAAATCGTTCTGATTATAAATCGGTGCGGCATTATTCGGTATGTTATTGTAATAATAATTTAAGTCTTCAGGGTTCTTAATGTTCCTATGATAGAATAATGGATTTTCGGGTATATTTTTATAATTAGGATTAGGATAATAGGGAAAGTTAGGATTATTGATATTGCTATTTTGATAAGGATTGTATAAAGGCTGGTTTGGTGAGATATTAGGCATGTAATTCGAGTTTTGATTAAATGCCTGCGGTACTTGACCGTAATTAGCCAATCCATTATTTGGTTTAACATTATTATATTGGCATTTCAAGCTGAAGAATGTATTGATTGCTTCTTCAATAAATTTTGTTATATCACTCAAATCAACCTCAATGTTAAAGAGTTTTTTAGCAGCTTCCATATCATAAACTATTGTCTCGTCAAAACTTCTTGCGAGCAAAATATAATCTAATACTCTAGAAACAGAGTTGGGAGGAAGAGAGAATTCGTATCTACCGTAGGGAAACTCAATATAAAGTTTCTTGAAGACTTTTCCTCTGATTTGGACTTTGGTTAAATCCTTTACGGGAGCTTTAAAAATGCCCTCTTGCTTTTTCTTTCGCTTCCCATATTCATGGACAAAGGAAAGGTCAAAATTAGTAACAAAAAGAATTCCTTTATTTTTTTTGTATTTATCTTGAGTATTAAGGCCGTTAGATAATTTTGCATATATTGCATAAACAGGTTTTTCTTTATCGGCTAGATTCAGAAACTTTAGATAATTTGTGAAATAAATAGTTATCTTATCAATAAAATTAAGATTATTTGAAAGAGTCTCGATGCTCGAACTAATTGTTTTAACATTATTGTCTATAAAAGAATTTATTGAATTATAGCTTCTAGTTAAATTTTCTAATATATCTTCAATAATCTTTATATTCGAATTTTGTTGCGTGTAAATATCAAAAAAATATTCTTTATTAAGGGATAAATGTTGAATAAAATTACGAATCTTTTCTATAAGATTTTCTTTCGCATATATAAATAACTTGAAGAGAGCCAATAAATCTAATTCCATGGTAGGGTAATGAAAACACCTAATAGGGGGAGCTCTTGCATCCATAACCTTTTGTTTTAATTGGTACAAAGAACCTAATAAATCTCTTAAGGGAGTTATGAAGAATCTTGAATTTTTAATTAAATCCAAAAAACTTTTTTCTAAATCTTCTTTTTTTTCATAGATATTAATAATTTGGTTCGAATGGCATTTCGGACAAGACTTTAAGAGTTGACTTTTCTGAACTATACTTCCCTCTCCACAATCTTCACATATCTTCTTATCTCCTGATTCAGAAATAGTTATATTTGTTGAGTCACAATCTTGACAAAAAAATGTTTTAATTTTTTCTTCGTGTAAACAGTCGGAACAACAACTGATCCCACACTTTTCACAATAATACGCCAATTTCACATCTCTTTGACAGAAACGGCAAATTTGGAAGTGCTGATCCGACATAATTAGTTTTAAACCCGAATTATTTAAATTAAAAAACAAACAATTTTTGATCGCTTTATCAACAGAAATAGATGAAAAAATACTACAAAAATAAGTATGTTATTGAAATATTACCTAAGAAGTCCTTAAAATTTGTAAGAATGACACTTAAAAAATAGTTATTTTATAATTTTCACTTTAGTTCCCAGTGCTTGACCAGGTACACCAGCTTTTTTGAAATGAGCTCTTATAGCACCATTATTACCATGGGCTCGTGTTATCGTCCCTTTCAATTCTTTTCCCGTAGAGCTTACCCATACTACTATCCTTCCAATTAATTTATTAGCCTCTTTTCTATTGTTAATATTTGGAAATACGATTATACAATGTTTAGGGTGAAGAGTATGACGTCCTTGTTTATAATTGGAGATTGTACCCTCCATACCTAATATATCTAATTTATTTAAAGTCATTTTAAGAAACCACCAGTGATTATTAGAATTACTTAATTGTTAGAAGAAATATTTAAAAAAATAAAAATTTTCGTAAATGTAGTTCTTTTTATCTTAGATTTTAAAAAAAGAAAACTTTTTGAGCAAAACCCAGTTAATATAATCCAATGAAAGTTGCGTTTAATAGTACAAAAATTACACCTAAGGATTATATAGGAAAACCCATGGCAGGGTATGCTCGCAAAGATCCCTGCTTAGGAAAACTAGATGATATTCATGCTCATGGTGTTTTAATAAACATAGATAGTGGTAATAATAAATATCACTTACTGATGATTTCGGTTGATATATTAAAATTACCACTTTCGATTGTGGAGTATATTAAAAAGAGATTGATTTCAAAATTTATACAATTAAAACCAGACGAAATATTTCTACATGCTACTCACACCCATTCCTCATTTGATCTTACAGGTGAGTTTTATTATCCAGGTGGAGCATTAGGATTCATAAAAGGGGTGATGTTTGCCGATAACAAAAACGACAAATTTATTGTGTGGATGGCTAATAGAATTGTGAGAATGGTTAGTAAATTATTCGAGGATTTAGAGCCATGCACATTAGCTTGGAAAAAAGAAGGTTTTAACCCTGATATAGTTCTTAATCGAAGATGGCCAACGAGGAAGGTTTTACCTGATTTAGGAATAATTGCTTTTAAAAAATTAGAAAACAGTAAATTAATCGGGATTATAATTAATTATTCTTGTCATCCAACCACACTCTCGTTTAAAAATAATAAACTATCTGCGGATTTCCCTGGGAGGGTGATTTCAAAAATTGATGATTTAACAAATGGAAGCATTAAAGCTATTTATTTTAACGGCCCATCCGGAGATTTAAATCCAATAACAACCTCAGGGACTAATATGGAGAGAATAGATAAAGAAAAGACATTATCCTATGACCAGTTAGGAACTTACAAACATACAAAAAAAATTGGTTATACAATTGGCGAAGAAGCCCTAAAATTTGCTAATTCTATTCCTGAAGAGGATTACTCTACATTTACAGAAGTTGATATATATACAAAGAGATTATTAATTCCCCAGAAAGATGCGAAATATTATTCAAAGATATTGTTTTCAAATAAAGTTAAGTGGTTAATAAAAAAATATTTTTTGTTTAAAATAGCCAAGTTTGATTATAAGTTTGTTAACTTTCCATTTTTTACGGTTGAGCACAAGAATTTAAAGAATTACGGAAAAACTGTAGTTCATTTCATTAAATTTACAGCAGATAATAGCAATACCTTCGGAATAATAACGATACCTGGCGAATTGTTTGAAGAAATTGGAAAAACTCTAATTTCTCATGCCCCAACTAAGATGGAAAACACATTAATTTTCCAAAATTCTCAAGATTGGATAGGTTATTTATTCCCATTAGAAATGTATATTAAAGAAGGCGGATATGAACCATTTATGTGTTTTAGTCCTCTGTGTGGTGCTTATATAGAAAATGCTGCGAAGAAATTTTTAAAGGAAATTAAAGATAAATCTTAAAAATAGATCAAAGATATCAATTCAATCTGAATTTTAAATTGATTTTCTTTGGTATGCTATTGATTCAAACAATAATCATTTTTAATTAACCTTTTATAAAAATAACATTTTAAGTCTATGACTATATAAATACAATTACTGATTTCTTAGGCTTTTTTTCTGTAATTTAAGTTTCAAAAAAAATGAGCCAAATCGATGGAAAATAAGAAATGTGTGTGGATTTTCTCATTTGAATATGCCGGTGTGGCAAAAGTTGGAGGGCTTGGAGAAGTACCAGCAAATCAGGCGAAATATTTATCTGAACAGTTCAAAATTACCGTATTTATGCCCTCACATGGAAAGGTTGAAGATTTAAAAAGCAAATATACTATGGAAAGATTACCCTTCACCTGTGTTGGAACTATTAACCCTACTCTGTTTGGAATAATGGAGGAAGAAACGAGTTATAATATCTCGTTTTATAAATTTAAAAAAGAAAATGTTGAAATCATTTTATTATCTGGCGATAATTCATTTACATCAAAATTCTTAGATGACAAGACGGTGTATAATCCTAATACCATAATGGGAAAAATTGCGTTATTTAGTCTAGGAATTCGTTGTTTAGTAAGCTATTTCATTGAAAGCAAAAGAAATAATTTACCTAAAATAGTACATTTACACGATTATCATGCGGTTTTGCCCTTCTTCGGGATGAAACAAGTTTTAGCAAGAAATGGGTTGGAAGTTGCGTCAATATTAACCATACATTTAATGACATGGCCTAGGTTCGAATATAATTTTTTCAGAATTTGTGCAATAGATGACACACCGATCAAAGTTTTGCTTAGTAGCGGATTTGAAATGTTAAACTTGGACCAAATTCTGCAAATATCTCAACTCGACGAAAATAAGTGGACAGAATTTGAAATGCCTGCCGTTGAAAAAATCGGAGCTATTATTTCGGATATAGTAACTACTGTAAGCGAATCGTATTTAAATTCCGATATCATACCAAATTGTGGAAAGGGATTAATTGAATTTAAAGCAGATTTTATTTGGGATGGTTGCGATTGGGATTATTATGAAATTTTTAATCAAGTTATTGAGACTCATGGGAATGAGATTCGTAATTTTATACAAATTAACGACAATACTGAAATTAATGAACAGAATATGAAGAGATTTCTATTGGAGTATAAAATCGGGCATCTCAGCCATAGTCCACTAATTAGTTCCCAAAACGTATTAAACACCATAAATGAAATCTCGAATGGAAACCCATTCATCAAAAACGGTAACATTAAAGCTTTTTTGGATTCGGGTCCATTAGTTTTAACAACTGGCCGAATTTCACCCCAAAAGGGATTTGATACCATTTTTGAAGCTGTTCCAGAAGTGTTGAAGGTCATACCTAACGCAAAATTTCTTTTTTTGATACTACCTACGGATTATAGTATAAATGAAATTAAAACATATTCACAATTCGTGAATCAATATCCTCAGAACATCAGAATCATTTTTGGTGTAGCTTCAGACATTTTTTACTTAGCACATTTATCTGCGGATGTTTTTGTATCTCCTTCCCGATGGGAACCTTTTGGTATAATGGCGCTAGAAGCGATGTCATGTAAAATTCCAATTATCGGCACAAAGGTAGGAGGTTTGCAAGAAACAATAATTGACATGAGAAACTTCTCAGAAATTGGTACGGGAATTTTAATTGAAAAAGATAATCCCTCTCAATTTGCAGAAGCTTTAATCTCTCTTTTATTGTTAGCAGAAATCTCAAAGAGGGTTAAAGAAAAGAATCAAATTTATGAAACTGAAAACTTTAAATTGGTAAATAAAATTCCTGATGAAATTCTTAAATCTTTAGTATTATTAAATCCAAATTATTTTATAAAAATTAGAGAAAACTGCTATAGAAGGGTAGAGAACAACTTTAGATGGAAAATAGTTTCTAAAAAATTAGCTCTTCTATACGAAAATCTCAATTCCTAAGCTTTAACTATTTTTTGAATAGAAAAAGTGTTTAATTATTAATAATTAATAATTTTTTTCTCTCTTCAATTCTTTATCCTTTAATAATAAGGATAAACTAATTAGATTTCCAGAAGTTATTTAGATTCTGGAAGAGAATTTTAGGTTTATCTGGAATAAGTTCTAATTCATTTCTTATCCACTCAGCAATCCACTTGGCTTTTTGTTTAAAGCGGGAATCCATAAAAATTATAACCCCCTTATCTTTTATCTTTCTTATTGGGCGCCCAGAAGCTTGATTTGCCCGTTGAATAGCGGGATAAAGATAAGCAAAATTCCATCCCTGTTTGTTAAAAACTTTATCGTAATATTCAATTTTTGCATTTACACGAGGAGTAGGTAAGTGATAAGGAAAACCAGCGATAATTACAGAATTCATATGATCACCAGGATAATCCTCTCCTTCTGAATTTCTTCCACCACATACTCCTAACAAAATTGCTCCATTACGAGGTTTAGAAGCCATTGATTTAAAATCGTTTATTAATTCAGCATTTTCAGAGGCAGAAAGACCAGGTTCCTCAATAAACAACTTCTTGTTGTAATTCATAGCGATAGATTCAATACCACTATTAGCTAAGGCATTTAGAATTTTGTACGATGCACAAAATATACCGATATTTGCTGGGGTGCTACTTATAACTTCTTCAATTTTAGAGAGCATCTTTTTAAACATTGGAGGATTTCGATTTTCTCTACGAGTATCCACACCTTCAGTTATAATAGCTTTAATATTTTTTTTTTGAAATGGAGATTCGGCGATTATGCCCTTGTAACTTTTTCCACTTTGTTGTAAACTCATTAAATTATTATATACATATGGATTTACGGTTCCTGAAAGATGCAAGCTCGTATAACATTCTTTCAAAATAGGAATAACGATTTCTCTAGGATCTAATGCAACTATTTCTATAGAGATTGTAGATTTCCCTTTAACCTCCTTTATATTATAACAGAAGAAATAGTTTTCCAGTAGATAACACTTTATCCATTTTATCCAAAATTCTGCCAAAGATCCTAAATAATCTCTTGAAATTTCTCCATTAGCTAATTTCTCTTCATGAACTGAAGCACTAAAATCTAGTAAATCATTAATGAAATTTTTAAACTCATTTAAATTAACAATGCGCAAGATAGAATACATTTGAGCTAAGAATTTTTCTGCATTTATTTCTTTTTCAAAAACATTAAGATTTTTCTTCTTTTTATCTAAGTGACTTATAAGAGCCTTCACGAATGTTTGCATAATAGTTGGTGAACGATATATCTCAAGATCTTTTAAACATATTCTAAGCGAATACGGAGTTATCCTATCGGAGTTAACTTCAGTTGCTATATCAATAACATTATGGCATTCGTCGAGAACTAAAATGCAACTAGTTAATTCTTTATCTATAAATTGCATAAAATTTTGCCGGATAGATGGGTTGAATAACCATTGATAATTACATATTATCAGTTTCATATCTTTTAAGAGAAATTTGCTCAAAAAATAAGGACACAATTTTTGATCGCTACAAAATTTTATTAAATCTTCAGCATCTACGGGGACATTGAAAATTTCAGGAGCGATATTAATTAAATTATCGTATTGATCTCTCTTCTTAATTAGGTTGAGAAAAAATTTACAGCTCCTATTTTTTCTTAAATCTGAGCACACAGCCATTGATTCTCGGGGATTAAGTTTTAAAGACAAGAGTACTTCATTAAGGCACATTTCGTTCCTTCCCCGAATAGAAAGTCCGTTAACCTTAATATTGATTTCATTATTTCTCAAATGATTAGAAATTTTTGTAAGTTCCTTGATAATCCGAGTGTTTTGGGAGTGGGTGCGACATAAATATATTATCTTTAAATTCTTTTTAATTGCTAAAGGTAACATGGCGCTTAAAGCGATAATGGTCTTACCTGTTCCGTTCGGTGCTGCAAGTAAAGAATTTTTTTTTTCCTGCGAAGCTTTTTCGATTTGCTTTATGATACTCTCTTGCTCTCTTCTAAAATGCTCATAGGGAAAAAAGGTTAGGTAACTGGTTTTTTGAGGATTTGAATTACTCGTATCTTTATCTGATTTTTTTTTATACTCCGCATTAGAGTTGTTATCATCAAAACTTGCATGATCAATTTCGCGCAATAAGTCGTTGTCATTGTTTACTACTAATCTACCCTTTTTCAGAATATAAGAAAGAGAACAACCTTTACAATAAAGTCGATTATTACTAGGAAATAGTACTTTTTCGCAGTTTGGGCAAAATTTCATAATAAAATTAGTTGGTTATCTTATAATCTTAATATAAATTCAGAGTTAATATTTGTAAAGACCATATAAGTTTATTTATTAATGCTTAATTTTATAAAAAAATGAGCGAAAAGAATAATAAGCAAGAGTTTTTGCTTTTAAGAGAATTACTCAATGAGTCTTTACTCCGTGATTTGATTATTTTTGTTATATTTTACCTCTTTATTTTGGCTCAATCTTGGAAAAACATCTTTTTATTGCTTTTTCCGGTAATTACTTACACTTTTTCTCTATTTTTTCGATTAATTAATGCTAATAAATGGAGATTATCAATTTATGATAACACGATCACATACAATCCTCTTGGATTAGAAAAAAAACATGCTAATAGATTGATTTTTACTGCGGTATTACAATTAATATTACTTTTTTGGATTGGTGGGGAATCATATTATCATCCCCAACTCATTCAGACTTATGATTTTTTTTTTAATATTATATTTAATTTCATTTACACATTTGGGTTTTATTGGATCTTAATTGACATTTGGAAATATTCCAAAATAACCATTAAAACCAGAGATAATGTTGAAGAAAACTCGGGAATACCAGTAAATCATCTAAATCTTAAATATTTTAAGCTAATTTACCTAATAAACCTAGGTACGTTTATCTTTTTAAATATTTTAAACCTGGGTATAGTAATTCTGACTGAAATTAATGGACTTCTTGGAATTATGTATATACTTCCAGGGACTGGAATCGAAAGTTCATTGCCATTGAAAATCTCAGTAAGTTCATTCTTAATTATAGTAATTTCTCCACTGATAGCCATCCTACTTTTTTACCTTATTTATAAAAATATATCTTGCATAAACCCCTCTGAATTAATAGAAAAGCTCCAATTATTGCCAGATAGCAAGAAAAACAATGTTATTGAAACATTAAAAAATATAAATCACAAATACTCTAGAGATTTCAGTAGTGAATAAATTATTGAATAAAAGTTTAAAAAAAAAAAATATATTATTATTACAATCTATCACTAACAACTTTTAGCAAATTTCTCAAAAATGTCGCAACAATCTGATCTAAAACGCCAGTTTTTATTTAAAATCGTTGTAGTAGGTGATGGTGGTGTTGGAAAGAGTACTATGATACAACGGTTAATTACCGGTCATTTCGTGCCAATGAAGATTACAATTGGAACTGATTTGCTGACATGGAGCACAACGAGAGGTGATACTGGAATTAAGCTTCAAATTTGGGATTTTGCTGGCGAAAAAAGATTCAGATTCTTCCTGCCAAACTATTCTAGAGGAGCTCAAGGTTGTTTACTCTGCTATGATATTTCGAGATATACTAGCTTTCAGAACCTTCAAGAATGGTATGATATCGTAAAAGAGAATACGAATGATACGATTTTCTTCATGGTTGGAGGAAAAGCCGACCTTTCAGACTCAAGAAGGACTGTTCAAAAAGATGACGCAGAAGAATTCAAACAGGAACATAATATACCTTTTCTGATAGAAACGAGTTCGAAAACCGGAGAAAATAATGTTAACGTTTTTGAAACTTTAGTAGAAGCAATGTTAAAAAAAAGAGAGTTAATTTAAAGATTTTCCTAAGATAAATATTATTCTTAAAAAAAAGGAAAATAAAATGTTCGAAGTATTAATTATCCTCGAAATCTTCTTTCTAATGTTTTTCCATGTAAGATAAAAGCTAAGAAAAGAAAACCAAAACTAAAAGCTAATAAGATTCCAATATCAAACAATACTCCGAATGTTCCAAAGGCACTAACTTCTCCGAGACCTATATTAACAATGTCAACGAGATATGTTAATGGAGAAATGAATGCAATTGGCGTTAAATTGATTGGCATGAATATGGGGCTTATAAAAATCAGGGGAAATTTAATAAGGATGGTGAAAACCATTGTATTTCCGGGTGTATCCGTAGAAGGAACTGAAAGGATAAGACTAAAACAAGCAAATGCTAAACATGCGACTATCATTCCTATAATGATAATTATGAGATTTATTGAAAGTTGTGTTGATAAGAATATTAGCCCAAAAATTAAAGGAATTGAAGAAAAAATCATTCCATAAATGAAAGTGCTCCAAACACTCCCTAATAAAATTGTTTTTATTGAAATTGGACAAGTTATTAATCTTTCAAATGTTTTTCTCATCGTTTCCCAAGGAAATACAATAGGAGCAATTGAAGTTGATGTTAAAAAAGCTGTCATCGCCATTAATCCCGAAATCAGATAAATTGCCTGTACGTTCCTACCTACGGTCAAAGCAATAAAAAGGATTATTGGAAAAATTATCCCTTGAATCAAAACTGGTGGTTTATTGTAATATATTTTTAGATCTTTCTTAGTAATAACAAAAGATCTTTTTATCTGGATTAAAAAAGTTCTAAATTTATTTTCTTTTAATTCTAAGATGCTTTCATTCATTTTTAATCCCTCTTTCAATAATTTTTAAAAATGCGTCCTCTAATTTTGGTTGGTGTGTACTAAGATGCTTTATCTTTATATCGCGAGATTTTATATAATCAGTTATTTCACAGATAGAATCATGTATATTTTCAACAATAATATGTAAGCCCTCTTGAATTTCTTGAACCTCTCTAATAGACTGGAGATTTTTTATTTCTTGTGGTTTCACACCATCTATAAAATATAGATCTATTGCTTGATAATCCTGTGTTAGCTTTCTAAGATTTATAGGCGTATCTAAACTAATAATCTTCCCATGGTTAATAATTGCAATTCTATCGCAGAGTTCATTAGCAACTTCCATGTCATGAGTCGTTAAAAATATTGTCACACCCTGATCATTGTATTCTCTTATTAATTGCTTTATAATTTTAGCAGATTGGACATCGAGTCCAGAAGTTGGCTCATCAAGAAATAGAATTTCTGGATTACTCATAAGTGCCATGCATAACAATAATCGTTGGTTCATTCCCTTAGAATATTTTTTCGCTTTGAGATTGCGTTTCTCATATAAATCAAATTTTTTAAGTAAATCTTCAGCTTTTTTAATTCGTTCCTTTTTAGAAACACCATAAATCTCCCCAACAAACATTAAATTTTGCCAACCAGAAAAAGATACATATACGTTAGCCATTTCTGGAACATTTCCTATGACTTGTTTAACTGCAATTTGATTTTGCCACGCATCTAATCCAAAAATCTTAATATTACCTGTAGTAGGTTTTAATACTCCTGTCATCATACGAATAGTCGTTGTTTTTCCAGCACCATTAGGACCTAAAAATCCAAATATTTCACCTTTCTCTACTTCAAATGTAATATCATCAACTGCTTTAATTATTGTCTCTTGTTGATTCTTTTCTCTTTTTCGGTTTTTTATTCCGTGATTAACCGAGCCAAAATGTTTAGATAAATTCT
>Ga0307375_10004391_pt1 | contig 13478 bp, 7 predicted proteins | sample TR1MG_FD_202531 | JGI IMG/M metagenome (GOLD analysis project Ga0307375, IMG submission 202531) | Soil microbial communities from Risofladan, Vaasa, Finland - TR-1 | ecosystem: Environmental > Terrestrial > Soil > Coastal area > Acid sulfate soil | place: Finland: Risofladan, Vaasa | collected...
TGTAGGTCTGATTTTCTGGTTTGGCATCAAATCTGCGCTGCAATATTTCACGTGCACGGTGTGTGAGTTGAAGCATGGTCTGGTTGCCGACCTTGGGACGGTATAACTGCACCTCGTTTCGATCCAGTTTCACATCCGCCCACCGTAGAGTCGTTAACTCGGTATGCCTACATCCCAGATCAAGCAAAAGCACCACGAAGTCATATGCATCAATTTTCACACGTCGCAATTCCTCTGGCTGGTTCTCTACAACAGCAACTCCGCGAGAAACCCGATCAGGATTCAGTTCTTCCAGCAGTTTTGCCTCTTCTTCCATCGACAGAAAACGGATACGTTTACGTTCCGGTTTAATCGCATTGTCCCGCTTGATTTCGGCCAAATTTAAAACCGGTACTTCATATCCCAGTTTCCGGCATAGTTTGATGATCCGGTTCAGTGCCAACAATTCGTGCAGGATTGTGGCATTGGACATCCTCTCTCTGCGACGCTCAAGGACCAGCCGTTGTACGTCCTTGGTTTTGATGTCGTGCAGGTAGGTGGAGCCATCAAAACCGAAACAGGTCACAGCATTTAAGGTTCCGGGCAGGTTTTTCCTGCCCATCAGTTTCGTCACCATGCCCTTGAATTTGCCGTATTCGCTATTACCTTCCGCATTGTCGAGGAATAGCTTGCCTGCCTCCTTCAGCGTGATCGGTTCCACCTGCTCGGTGAGCGATGCCTCTATTGCCTTGCGACGTTCCGAATCTTCCACCTTCTTGGCGACCGTCTTGTTGCTCGTGCCGGTTGAACCGAAATGTTTCTTTCCCTTTAACTGGAATGAGTAGTACCAGTTTGGACTTTGCGCGTGTCTAACTATTGTCATGAATTTCCCCTTAAGATTGTGTTGCCGTGATGTGGCCACACTTCTATTTATTAATGACGACAGCATGTGTGTTCAATTCGGAAAGGCAACGCTGGATTCACCATTGGCGCGGTATCTGGGCTGGTCAGGCTTGACCCAATTAGCGGCTGGAATGACGATTTGGTGTAAAAAACTGGCAGTGTTAAGGATTGTGACGGCACAGTTCGGGGTCCGTTAAGGTTCTGGCCATCGATCCCCAAATGTCTGGAGACATTGCCGGGGACCGTGTTGAATCGTAGATGCACGGTAAAGCCATGCTAACTGCGCTGAAAACCATAAACCGGAACGAAACGGAGCCTTTCGGTTTACTCTTTATATAAGGACCGATACTAAACAGCTATCCTCATAAAAGCCGCAATTGGTGCCGGTAGAATGATGTTCGAGGTGGGGTCGGCTCGGATGAGGTTGGCGCTTTGATGGTTTGGGCGGTTGGCCGGTGATGGATATGACTACTGGATCGTTATATTAAAGTTACACGGTGAAACAGCGCCCGTAGGCTCTGAGTTATCTCGCGAATGACTGTTGCTGTGGCTGGAGATAATTATATTGTTATAGACGTGGTTTACAGAATTTTCATCAGTGTTGGCTAAAACTTGGTGAGGTGATCATGTAGCGGAGGTGATGGTTTGTCGTATACCATTCAGATTGGGGGATGGATTTCAGTTGGCTTGAGACCGATGATAGTCTGTCCGTGTTCAAATCAGAGCCGGTACCGAATCATGCCCTTTCAAAACCTAGTCATCCAACGAACCATCATCCACGAAGTATTTAAGCGGACTGATGCTCACACTCCTGTCGATCCCAGCTATGGAACACAAGTAGTTCAGCTTGATGCAGATGCTCGTGATGCGCTTCAGCAGCGCATCACCGATGCTCTCGGTCACGCCTCTCACGGCTTGGAGATGAGTATCAGAAAGACTAGCCCTGAAAGTATTTGGGCAAAAGTGAAGCAAATCGTAGATGCGGACAACAGCGAGGCAACCTTCATTACTGCATCCCAAAACATTGCGGCAAGCCTCTCGGATGCACAGGTACACCGGACTATCCCCGGCGGTATAGTCGTGGTGATTTATGGTTTGGTTGGTCACCCTGGCATTCCTTTCACTTGCGTTATCAAGGCAGAACCTCATGCAGGCTTCACCCGTAAGGTTGGTGATGCAGGTGTGTTGATGCTTGAGTTCTTGAAAGACTTGATCCTGACTCCTCAGGCAAAGCTATACAAAATCGGCGCGTTTGTTCGCAGAAATGCCAACGAAGCAACTATTGACAACCCAAGCGGCGGATGGCGCGCTTTTATTTTCGATGACTTGGTTACCGCTGGACACAGACAAAGTGCGGCTCAATATTTCTATGATACGTTCCTCGGGCTGGCATTTCCGAGCAACAGCGCATGGCAGACTAAGCAATTTCATACTTTGACCAAAGATTTCATCCGTACGGCCAATATCACCGATGAAATAAAATCCGACCTGTTAGGCGCACTCACGACGTATCTGAAAGTTGATCAAGGTGGCACTATTCAGGTAAACCAATTCGCGACAAATTACATGGTCGCAGCGGAGCTTCGTGACGCTTATGCAACCTACATGCAAGGTAAAGATTTTCCAGTTACAGCTATCCAGAAAGATATTAGCGAAGTCATAGGAGCATTGCGTGATCGCAAGGTTACTTTTAGTAACAATATACGGCTGACCGGGCCAGCTGAGCACTTTCAAGACCGTGTCAGGATGCGCACCATTGATGGCGAAGCTGGAAATGATGGTGCCATACCCAAGTGGACAGAAATCATTGTTCGTGACCGTATCAGAGACCAAGAATGACCGAAACAGAATTCCTTGATCGCTGGCGCACAGAAAAGCCACTCTATGCGGCATGGGGTGATTTTATTCTGGCTCGAATCAATGAACGACTGGCTGCCGAGATCTCACCTACTGAGCTTGGATATTTTATTAAGGTACCAGCAAAGCCCCGTTTGAAGGCCGAAAATACCTTGATCGATAAAGCGTTCCATCGAAATAAGGATTATGCAGACTCCTACGCGAATATTACCGACAAGGTGGGTATGCGTTTCGTAGTTTTACTAACGAGCGACATCAATAAAGTCTGTGTGGTGATTGAGGCCCTCAAGAAATTCTGGATACTTTCCAAAGATCGTGACTATGAAGCTGAGCGCCTTGCAAAGCCATTGGAATTCTCATATCAGTCAGTTCACTACATAGTTAAGGCATCCACTGATCTCGACCATGCTGGCATCATTATTCCTGCAGGCATCCCCTGTGAGATTCAGGTTCGCACATTACTGCAACACGCACATAGTGAACTAACTCACGACACGATCTATAAGCCAAAGACTACAGCAAAGCCAGAGGTGAGGCGCACTGTTGCTAAAAGTATGGCTCTGATAGAAGCAACGGATGAATTTTTTGTGCAGGCAATGGACAGCCTCAACTCGGTTGTTGCAATGCAAAACGAACTACTGCGTATTCTCGAGAATATCTATGCAGAAGGGGTTGGGTCACCAGCCAGTTCGGATCGCTCCAGCCAATTTGTTATTGATGCCTTAGCCGAGCATCTACCAGCGAATTGGCAAGCAGCCATTCCTGAGTTTTTCCGTGCCAAACCGTTCATCTTTGACCGCGTGAAAGAACGACGCGTTGAGAGTCACTTTTACCGCCAGCCAGTGGTTTTGCTTGCTTACTACCTCGTAAACGCTATGCCGGAAAAAACCAAGGAAGTTTGGCCGCTTGAAGCAACTGACTTGGCACCGGTATTCAGCGACCTTGGAAAGAAGTTCAATCAATAAATACGCATATGTGGCAGATACGGGACTGTACACCTGCAACATTTAATGCTCACGTAGCAAACACCTTCGAGAGCAGCGCGTCGAAGGTGGCTTGCGCCGTCGCGGTAGCGACGGATTGTTGTGATTGGATGGAATGGATTATTGCAGACCTGCCTGCAAAATCCTTCTGGCTTGTGTATGGAGCTATCGGCAAAGTTAGTTGAAAGAGTTTACCTTGCGAAATATTTCGCATAGATGCACTGGTGCCCGAGGAGAGCTTGCCCAACTCTTGCCGTACATGAGTGGACTGAAAAAGTGCGTGCATATATGCCGTTTCAACTGGCTCACTCCAAACAAAGCGCCACAACTTATCTGGTAACAGTGTCTTGCCATCCGTCCTTTCGACGATAGCTGTAGCTCCAACCAGTTCTTCGGTGTTGGCGCGAGAAAACAGCATGTCACCAACTCGAACAATATGCGAAACCGGCGGGCTATAACCATCTGGACTCGGCTTACTTTGACTTTCACGATAAACCCCTGATGTGACCGCGCTGACTTTGAGGATGCGATAGGGCGAACCGTTTTCGCTGCCTGCCTGAATGTTTTTGCCACCCTGAAAACTGCTGACAAAGTCAGACACCTTCTGTACCGGCAACCCCTTCGGATTCGTTGTAGGATCGCCAAACATGTCGAGGAACAGTGCGGGGATAAGTTCCTCAGCTTTTTTCTCAGCCTCACGCCGCAGTCGCACGATACCCTCGGCACGGGAGAGAATATCCACGATGCTTTGTTGCTCTGCGATTGATGGAACGGGAACCTCGATAGTGAGATACCGCTTAAATTCTAGATTACGAATTCCCGTTGTTTGCTTCTGATAGTGGCTGGTTTTTCCCAAAGCATGGAATTGCCAGAGATAATAAAACAGATATTCACTGAGCACTTCGACAGTCGGTCTGAGTCGAGCAATGAAGTTACCAAAGGATTGAGGTAGCTCGCTGCCTTGAAACAGGCTCACACGACCAACGGGTTGCTGAGGGCCACCTCCAGATTTTTCGAGAAGAATGTCACCTTCACTCAGTAGCTTGGCATCGCGTTTCTTCGGGTCAATAGCACGGAAACTAAGTTTTTTAAAATTTAACGACCCGTCAGAATTGAAGTTGGTTGAGCGAAGAACACTAATGCCGTTATCCGCATCTTCGTCTCCCCATACTCCGGAGTCGGACAAAACCAGAAGGTCGTGCAGCGGAACACGCTTCATACAGCCTGCTCTGCCAGCGCAACCCGCAACGCTTCCACTTCTTCGGCAATCTCAACTTCAATCGCCGCCAATTCATCCAATAATTCGCGTGGGTCGCGATGCTCGACGGCGGTCTGACTCATTGGACGATAGCGTCCGGCTGAAAGATTGAAATCATTGGTGCGCAAAGTCTCAGCATCGGCGAACCACCATTGCTGAGGCCATTCCGCTGCCGTATCACGTTCAGACCATTCCGCCCAGCGCTCTTTGCGAGTTGTGTAGGCATTGGCCAGCATCGGTAGGTCATCTGCCACAATGGATGTGTCGTGGTTGGCATCCAGCTTGTAGCCGTCGTTGTCGGCATGGAGGAACATGACCTTGTCTGTCGTACCTCCCTTGCGGAAAAATAGCACGGAAGTCTTCACACCAGAATACGGCTGGAACACGCCACCGGGCAAGCTGAGCACAGCTTCGACGGTATTGTTCTCGATCAGTTGGCGACGCAATTCCTTATGCGCACCTGTAGAGCCAAACAGCACGCCTTCGGGGATGATGACACCGCAACGTCCACCTGGCCGTAGGCTGTCCATCATGTATTTGAGGAACAGCAATTCGGTCGCTGTGCTGGTTCCGACCCTCACTTCATCCACGATGCGGTCTTTATCCAGCCGCCCTGAGAATGGAGGATTGGCGAGCACAACGTTGTAGCCTTCCAGTGGCAAGCCCAACTCGGATTTGCGTTCGTTATCTAACGTGGTAGTGAGTACATTACGCAGTAGGATGCGCACATTGGCTAAGCCTCGCAAAGTGAGGTTCATTGTGGCAAGTCGAACCATCTTGGGGTCAACGTCGTTGCCATAGAAGGTGCTGTTTTGCAGAACAGAAACTTGTGCCGCTGAAAGCTTGTCGCCTATACCGCGCTTTTGTATTTTCCCATCCACTTCTTCCTCATGGATGCCGCTTGGCGATGAATTGGCAAGACGAATATGGTTGAACGCTGCCACAAGGAATCCTGCCGTTCCTGCTGCCGGATCGTAGATGGTTTCGCCGATCTTCGGGTCGAGCATTTCCACGATGGCGCGAATGATGTGACGCGGTGTGCGGAACTGACCGAGTTCACCCGCCTGTTTGATCTGGCGCAGCACGTGCTCAAACAGGTCGCCTTTGGTATCGGTATCAGCTTGATCCAGACGCAATCCATCCACCAGATTCACCACTTGGGTCAGCACGGTTGGTTCATCTATGGAAAGACGAGCACCATTCATAAAATTGAAGGTGGAACGTTCCGCGATTTCAGTGAAAAACGGAAACACTTCATCGCGCACGAAGCGCACCAGAGCTTCACCGTTCAAGCCTTTGGCCCATACCGACCATTTGAAGCGGCTTTTAGGGATAGTCTTGGCGTTTGGTTCCTGTGCATTGAGCGGATTGCGTAACGTCCATTCACCTGCAAACAGTGATTCATATTTCTGTTTGTGTACCTTGGCCTTCATAGTGTTCTCTGCATCAATGCCTTCGATGAGATAGAAGAAGAACAGGAAGGAAAGCTGCTCAGCGTTACTCATCGGGTCTGGATAACCGCCACCGTAAAGATAGTTGCGTATCTGATCGATGGACTGACGCATTTCTGGTGTTAATGACATTGCGAATTCTTTCTGAGGTAATGCAGGTTACTGCGTGTTGGCAGGACGATCCGATGCATCGGATTGTTGTTTGTCATTGTTTGATTCGAATACGTTGGCGTTGAGGCTTCCCATTGCTCCGTCCAGTTGAGCCTTGCCGCCGAAAACACGCAACGCATTCTGGTATCCGCCTTGTGAGCTGAAAATTGGCAGCGCAAAGTAGTCGCTGGTGAATTCGTCCCATGTTTCGGCGTTAGCACGTATCTGACTGCCGACCACACGCAGAAGGTTTTCTTGTAAGGGGTTTAGGTCTGTGCGCGATACCAGCCAAGCCTCGAATCTTGCACCCAGCTCGTTTGCTTTCTGTTCGGATACTTCCGGAAAAACGATATTGCCGTCCTCATCCACTGTGACCCATTCGCGAGTCGTCGGGTCAATGTGATCGTCGATGTCGAGTGACAGGAGCTTGCGAGGCTGAGAAGGAGGTCTTCTTGGCCTTTCAATAATGATGCCGCCGTGCGCATAGTCATCATCATCGCCGTGGTAATCCGCCACACCGACGAAATCGAACATGGTGAACAGTGGCTTGTTTTGTGCCTTGCGAGTACCGCGTCCGCGCATCTGCTGATACAGGATGACGGACTTGGTGAAACGAGCAAACACAAGATTGGCAACTTCAGGGCAATCGAAGCCCGTATCCAGCATGTTCACCGATACCAGAATTTGCGGAAACTGTTCTTTCTTGAAACGCTTGATCTTGGTCATACCGTCCACGGTGTCGTCGTGTCCCATACCTGACACGACATACTCGGCATAGCGCACGTCCGGCGATGGTTTCTTGTCAGCAAACGCCTGGTCAAACATCTGTGCCAGTGTTTCGGCATGGCGTTTGGTTACGGCAAACACAATGGTTTTGCCCATAAGGGGCTTGCGCTGGATATGTTTGTGGTCGACATAGCCGTTGTCCATTACCTGTCGGAATTCGCGTACCAATGCGCGGTTGCGTTCTGGAATGGTGAAGCGACGTTCCAGCGCGTTCGGGTCGATCATGATTGTGGCCGAATCCTTGAACAGCAACTCAAACTCTTGCTTGGTCTTGGCATCCATTGCCGACCAGTCGAGGTCGTCGCGCTTCACCTCGAAACCGCCCTCGGCAGCGGTCTTGACGGTCTGTGCCTTGTATATTTGGTACGGAACGAGATAACCGTCACGGATGGCATCTCTGAGCTTGTAGATGAAGGTGGGCTTGTCCACTTCGAAGAATTTCAAGGTATCGCGCACGAACAGTTTGTCGTCTTCATCCTCGGTGGCTGTCTCCTCACCACCTACACATGGCGTAGCGGTCAAGCCGATCTGGATGCCGTCGAAGTGCTTTAGTATGCCGCTCCATTTGCCATAGATGCTGCGGTGGCATTCATCTGAGATTATGAGATCGAAATATCCTGCGGAGTATTCACCATAAATGTTGATCATGCTTTGCAGCGTAGTAATGGTGATGCGTTTTTCATCCTGAAAGCGTCGACCTGAGCGCAGCACATAAGTCGGATAATCTGTCAGGTGTTCGACAAAGACTTCTTCGGTTTGGAAGGCCAGCGGAATGCGGTCAACCAGAAATAGCACGCGTGTGACAGTATTCGCTTCGAACAGTCGCTTGATGAGCGCTGCGGCAGTACGAGTCTTGCCAGTTCCTGTCGCCATTTCCACCAGCAGCTTGCGGCGTCCTTGTTCGATCTCACGGCAAAGAGTTTGAATACACTCCTGCTGGTAATCGCGTCCAGCGATTCTGACATCAATGGGGACGCTTAATGGCTTGCGAGCTACTTGCAGTGTGGCAAAGCGACGCTCTAAATCGTCCTGCTTGAAGAAGGTTTTAACGGGACGCGGATAGGCTTCGTGATTCCATTCCCAGAACTGAATTTCGTTACCGTTGGCGAGGAATATATAGGGAACTTTCAGTTGCTTGGCATAGTTTTTCGCTTGCTCGGCAGCATCACCTGGACTGATCGCAAATCGCTTTGCCTCAACAATCGCCAGTGAACGTCCATGACGGTCACACAGTACATAGTCGGCCCTTGTACCGTCTTCCTGCATTACCTCATAGCGAACACTTGTACCGTCAGCAAGGTTCCAACCTTGCGCCGTAAGCTGGCTGTCAATTATGACGCGAGAGAATGCTTCGTTGGTGGATTGCATAGTGCGTGAGGTTATCACAGCACAGCAGAATTTTGTATTTCCGAAAAGATAACTCAGCTGCAAGTTCTTCTGGTGTTATTTTTGTGCCTTTAGAGCGTTGTATGCTTTCGCCTTTGCTTTCATCTCCTTCGCCGGTGGTAGTTTTCTTGGTTTGATTGGATATGGATATATTTCAAGCAGGACAGTGCAAGAGTACTTTTCTTCGATGAATTGAATGTCTTTTTCTAAAATACTTAAAACTTTACGATTACAAAATTCAAGAAACGCAGCGTTGGTTTGGTTTACGGCAGCAGTATGGGTGTGGAACCCTTCCATAATGTCAATCGTGCGTAAAAAGATGGATGCATCTTCCCAAATAATTTTCTCTCCTGTTGCCGTAGTCACATTTATGTTAACCAATCTTATCTCCGTATACCTTCTAATAATCTTCAGGCATCAAAAAGGTCGTCACTGAACGGTCCCACTCAGTAATTATCCAAATACGTCCAGCGCCGCAGTTATATGAGCTTAACAGACGATTACCTTCTTTCAAAGCCTCATCATCCTTACATACGTTAGCCCCGCTGGATTGAGTTAGTCAATCAAGATCGTTTCAGTCCTTCTCTCTAACCATCCCCTTCGCCACTTTTTTCATTTCGGCATCGCTGGAATAACGAACAACCTGCCATAAAAGTTGCACCAGTTTTGAAGCCGTCTGACTAACATCTTGGTTTGCGTGGGGAACTATAGGTACGTCATAAACCCATGATGTTTATGGCATAGGTCTGAGGGGATGTAATAGCGAGGAATTACTGGTTTGAACTACTCTATTAAACGTCCCAGTTTTTCGACAGTTAAACCTTCTCCATTATTGGCACTATCCAGCTAATTAGAGTCCTGGACAACAGGTATGGGTATCGGAACTTGTTGACCTTTACGGGGACCCACAGGACGAAATTCAAGCTATATGTCGCTGTTGCCATGTTGTCGAAATTGTTGGATTGTGGACATACTGGAAAAGTTGTCAGCGTTGCCAACCTTGGTGTAAGTCGCCAGAAGGGGTATATATACGGCGTTGTTACACCATTGGTAGTTATCGTACGTACTTCATTCGAAGTGCTGATTTGTATAATCGACCTGCTCGCCATTGCCCTGGATACCCTGGGCGCCCCTCAAATATGCCAACTTCGCGCATGCGTTGAAGCGCGTCCCGAAGCTTTGAGGCATCAAGTCCGTTGACGAGATGCTGAAGTCTATCCACGATTAATTCCACTTCAAACGGGGTCGGTTGGCCTTCGAACGCAGCAATAAGGCTATCCACCAATCTGCGGTTCAATGAGTCATCGTTATCAAGGTTTAACAACGCATAAAGCTCTTGAGTCACTTCTGTTATGAATGCTGCCGAAGCAGCCGCATGAGCCTCTAAAACAACCGAGTGCGAAACTTTGCCATCGGCGTCTAACGCTACGCCACCTTTATCGCTTCTGCTCTTGGCTACGATGGTAATTTGATTGAGAAAATTTTCGAATAAGCGAGGATAAAAAGAAGCACGTTCTTGATTATCACCACCCGCATCAGAAAAGTATGTTTCAAAGAAGGTAATTGTTTGCAGGTTGTTGCGGCGAAGCTTCTGCGGGAAAATGGAGAGCAAGAGGGGTTCATATACAGTTCTTAACACCTTTCCAGAACTTATATCTGCCTGAATAGATCTAATCGTATTGCATGCATTAGCAAAGTTTTCTTCGAACCAATCGAGCAACTCGATTCGAGCAAGAACGAAATTAAAAATGCTGTCACTATCCCAACGCAATTCAAGTTTGCGATGACTCGTTTGCTGTTCTATATTCTGCGTGGCATTTCTCAAAAGATCAGTTCGCAAAAATAGTCGAATGAAAATGTTGGATGAAAGCTTTGAATCTGATTGTATTGTAAGCATAAAAAGTAACATCTCTTCGATGAATACTCTAAGCTGTGCAGAAGGTACAGCCGTCTCAATACCGTCAATCAGGAAAAATCGTTTTCGTGTGCCTTGTCCCGCTAGTTTTACTACGAAGTGGGCTGTGCCCTGTTCATTACGTTGATTAGGGGTTAAATTACCCCAAGCACTAACAGCTGAGTCAAATTCCGTACCCTTGGAAGCGTCTGGTGTTGATAAAGCTATCGCCAGAAGAGACCACCAAAATGCCTTAAAGTCGCCTTTACATGAGGCCAGAAGCAATGAGTATTCCGAACTCTGACTTTTGACTCCACCACCAACAAAATCGGCAGAAGCAAAGAGTGGCTCGGCCAATTGACGATTGATCATCTCTTTGTATAGCCGTGTTTTCCCTGTGCCTTTTCTACCAACTATATAGCTTACGGTAGAAGTGGGTAAGAACAAGCGTGATATCTCGGCAGTTTCAATAAACCAGCCCGGATCGATAGCACCGCTGGGTGAGCTGAGGCGGGTCGTATTTGTGGGTTCCAATTCCAGTGGATGAGGAGGGCCTGCGAATCCAAGCACTTCTCTCAACTGTCGAAGAGAGTTAAGGTTCTCAGATCCTAGTCGTTCTAGTGGGGGCGATAAGGCTGAAAAAAGAGCTCTATCAGCAAACCACGATACCCAATATTTTTGAAGTGCATCAGGTGGTAACTCATCTTCTTCATGTCCTGCCTCTGCTCCTCGAGCTATTGCTCGTGACAATTCACCCAGTAACTCTTGAATCTGCCTAGCCGCCCTTTGAAAAATGGCTACCCTTGAATCCTCAGCATCCAGAGAGAAGCTGATAAATGCTCCAGGGTTGTCAGGGTTTTGAGCGAAAAGAGACGCAAAGGCGCCAATCGCTTGCGTTGATAAACCATCAGGACGGGCCGCTATTACTGTTGGCCCACGCCATTCCCTTATTGCTGGAAGGACAGACGGGGCAATGCCGGTTCGATGGTCAAACAAAACAATGTCGTATTGTTTTTCATTCTCAAGTTGTGCTACGTAAGCTTTTAATCTTTTCAGCCCATTGCTGATTGTGGAAATATCTAGCGCGACTCTTATACCAAACGCAGCGAAATCCATATCATAGTTATCGCTCCGTGGGCGACATGGCACGATGTCGATGGCTCCCGTTGAGTGAGCTGAGCCGAATGCTTGGACTGGCGAGAAATCATTTGACCATCCACACAACCCCATCAAGGTTGTACTTACGTCTGATACTGAAACGTCGAACAGCAGGTCGAGTGAAGGTGCCTCTATATCTACATCGACCACTAGAACGCGATATCCATCCGCAGCCAAACTCTTTGCAAGCATTACCAATACTGTGGAGCGCGCCTGCCCACCCTTAAATCCATAGAAATGAATTGCAGGGATAGCTTCAGGCTGGGCAGATGTAAGATTGTCTCGTATCGTTTCGTCGAGAAGTGGAAGCCAATGTTGAGCGGCTTCTTCGTCATCCAAAAAGGCAAATAATGAGACGCGCTCGGAAGCCGTACATAATTCCAGAGACACGGCTGCTGCGGCTTCCAGGTTTACCAACTCCTCCGGATCGATATCGGTTTTTTCTAAGAAGACTTTACGGCGCATATCTTCGTCGAGTGTTTTGAAAACATCATCAATGCATAAGATATATAACGATGGATGCGCGTACTTTACATCCACCTTCTGAAATTTTTCTCTACAGGTCTTTAGTAGTTCGCTAATGGTCATATTATTAATCCCGTAACACGTTTAAGCCTATGAATTGCTTGAGCAGCTACCATCTGTACAGATGCTACGTCAGCGTCGGTGGAATGGTGGTCAACCCAGTCATTTCCGTGCCGAATGTAACGAATATAGGGGTACTTGTCTCCTTGAACACGAACAGGGCCACCATGAACTCCCTCACACCAAAGATCACCTAGTCTACCCCCCAAAGAAAGGGCAATGCTATTTATCACTGACCTGTCGACCCCAGGCAAGCTGCGAGCAAGTGTTTTTAACATTTCTGGTACATCATGACCGATTGGACAAATCAATCCTTTTCTAGGCAGGTGTTCTTTGAGGAAAAGCTCCAACGTTACTAGCGATGTATATGCACCGAGAAGTGGCGGAAGGGTGCTTACACTTAGGGCTGCACGAAAAGCATTACGATTATAAGAATAGGGCATATCTGCAAATAATAACTCTATATGTCTAAGAAGCGAAGCCTTGAACTCCGGACATAAAAATATAACGGGCCTGAAGAATAGAAGGCACATTGTTGCACGATGAATTAATTTTGTATCGAGGTTGTTTTTATTACGCCCTGGAATCACCAACGAACTGTCCCTGAAACTGTCCCAGTTTGAAACCGAAACTACTAACAGTGTGTTTACAGTGCACTACCTTAGGTAGGCAATAAACCCATACAGCTTCAGCCCCAGGTATTCCAGTTTGGAAAAAGAAGAGGACGCTTAATGGCGTCCTCGAATAGATTCCAACTTTGTCAGTTTATTGACCCGCACAATGTTGGCAAACAGTCTTGAAGTTGTGTCGAGACTGTCTTTCAAGCCAAGCTGTGGCGGCAACGATTATCTCCTTGAAGAGGAACAGCCCCAGATGGTCACTGTTTGTCGTAGAATCTCTGGTGACACTGTTGTGTGGGTCTGCTTTGCGGCGGTGAATATTGAGGTGTAGACTTCCGGTGTGTGCCAGAAGGAGACGCTCGCCTCCGTCCGTACTATTATGCATATGCGGAACAATAAAAATGGGGGGCTTCAATGAATCAATTGCTTACCGAAAATATGCATTCCACACTATTTTTAATAGTACAG
>Ga0307375_10004393_pt1 | contig 13467 bp, 15 predicted proteins | sample TR1MG_FD_202531 | JGI IMG/M metagenome (GOLD analysis project Ga0307375, IMG submission 202531) | Soil microbial communities from Risofladan, Vaasa, Finland - TR-1 | ecosystem: Environmental > Terrestrial > Soil > Coastal area > Acid sulfate soil | place: Finland: Risofladan, Vaasa | collected...
TGCGAAGTATCTTTTGAACCGATTCTTATCCGGAGATAAGCGAATGCCAGTTTCGCGTCGTATGTTGATGTGCTCCCGGGCCTTAGCCGTGTTTGTTTTCGTGGCAATCCTGTGCTCGGCGATGGTCGCGCAGGACCAGGCTAAGCCTGCCCAGGCGACCGTGAAGACCCAGAACAGCGTACCGAGCGGCCCTACGCCGCAAATTAATGTCCTGAAATCCCCTTCCATTCTCAAGGTATGGAAGCCGTACGTCGGGCGAAGCGTCCCCAAGGCGAACTTCGGGAACGGTCCACGCATCGACTCCCTGGTAAGTAACGGGAAGCTGATGCTATCGCTGAATGATGCGATTGCGCTCGCGCTCGAAAATAACTATGACATCGCCATCGCGCGATACAACCTTCCGATTGCCGATACGGACATCCTCCGTACGGAAGCGGGCGGAGGCGTCCGCGGCGTGAATACGGGCGTCTTGTCCGGTACGCCGGGCGGCACTGCGGCGAGCACGGCGGGCGCACAGGGCGGAGGCGCAGGCGGCACCAGCAGCGGCGCAGGCGGTGCTGCAACCGGTGCGGGCGGCGTCGTCAGTTCCACGGCGGGCGTCGGTTCGGCCATTGATTCCTACGACCCGGTGTTGACCGGCACGCTGCAACTGGAGCAGTCGGCCACTCCGCAGTCGAACACGGTATTTTCGGGCGTTTCCTCGCTGACCCAAAACGTCGGCACGGCAAACTTCGGGTTCCAGCAGGGCTGGGCAACCGGCAGCCTGCTCAGCGTGTCGTTCGACAACACGCGCACCACCACCAACAGCACGCGTACCAGCCTGGTTCCAGCCCTCAATTCAAGCTTCCGGGCAACCCTTCGCCAACACCTGTTGCAGGGCTTTGGCTGGGCGAATAACCGCCGCGAGATTGTGATCGCGAAGAATGACAGGAGAATTTCCGACGTTGCGTTCAAGCAGCAGGTGATCTCCACGGTGGCGCAGATCCAGAACATCTACTGGGACCTGGTCAACGCATACGAAGACCTGAAGGTGAAAGAAACGGCGCTGGAGTTCGCGCAGCGGACCCTGGGCGACAACAAGAAGCAGGTACAGATCGGAACCCTGGCGCCGATCGAAGTTGTATCGGCGCAGTCGGCCGTGGCCAGCGCGGAACAGGCGCTGATCGTCTCGCAGACGAACCTGCAATACCAGCAACTGCTGATGAAAAACGCTATTTCACGGAATATGTCCGACCCGACAATAGCAAGCGCCCCGGTCATCCCCACGGACACCATGAGCGTGGTGGACGAGAAGATTCCCTCGGTGAATGATCTGGTGAAGGAAGCATTGGCAAATCGTCCGGAACTGCAACAGTCGGAGATCACCCTGACGAACAATGCCATCACCAAGAAGGCCGCGCGCAACGCGTTGCTTCCGACGCTCGACCTGATCGGCTTCTACGGTGCATCCGGACTGGCCGGCAACTTCAACCAGGCAGCCATCTGTCCTCCGGGCTCGACCAGCCTGCTCTGCGTACCCGCCGACCAGGTTCCGCCGAACACCGGCTATGGCGACGCGTTCTCAAACCTGTTTAACAGCAGCGCCCCCGACAAGGGCATTGCCCTGCAATTGACGATTCCGCTGCGCAATCGCGCGGCACGTGCGGACCAGATTCGGTCCGAATTGGAATACCGCCAGTCGGAGTTGCTGCTCCAGCAGCAGAAGAACCAGATCATGCTGCAAGTAAGAAACGCCGCGTTCGCACTCCAGCAGAACCGCGCGGCGGTGGCAGCGGCTAAAGCGGCCCGCGACTACGCACAACAGAGCCTGGAAGCCGAACAGAAGAAGTACGCGCTTGGCGCTTCCACCAGCTACCTGGTATTGCAGGCACAGAGCAACGCCACACAGGCGGCATCGAACTACGTGGCGGCGCTCTCGGCCTACGAGAAGTCGCGCGTGGCGCTTGACCAGGTGACCGCGACCACGTTGGCCCGCAATGGCATCCTGATGAACGACGCCATCAGCGGCAACGTAACTCACGAACCGGATGTTCCCAACCTGACACCTCGCACCAACCTGACGCCGCCTCCGATGACGGCGCCGCAGACAAGCCAGGTGACGGCGACACAGCAGTAGAAAACCCGTGCCTGCCTTCTCCGGACAGGCACGGAATAAGCTCATACCCGCGGCCGGATTGCTCACAGGAAGTTGATATTAAGAGCGATTCCGGTCGCGGTTTCATTTTTGACGTTTCCCCGCTTCCTGCTACGATTCGGCTTCACGCTCATGTCACTCTCGGTTTGCATCATCACCCTTAACGAAGAAGCCAATCTCGGGCGCACGCTCGCGAGCGCGATCGGGATCGCCGATGAAGTGGTGATCGTCGACAACGGCTCCATCGACCGCACGCTAGAAATCGCACGCTCGTTCGGCGCGAAGGTGAAGGTCTACACGGAGCCGTGGAAGGGCTTTGCGGCGCAGAAAAACTCGGCGATTGGGAAAGCGACGTGCGAATACGTCCTCTCGCTGGATGCCGACGAAGAAGTCTCGCCGGAACTGGCGGAGAGCATTCGCCGGGAGTTGGCCGGGGCTCCGGCCGTAGGCTATTGGCTGCGACGCAGAAATCTTTTCCTTGGCCGCTGGGTGCGTCGCGGAGGTTTCTACCCCGATCCCAAGCTGCGGCTCTTCCGGTGCGATGCCGGACGCTTCTCCGAACGCGCCGTGCACGAGACGGTGGAACTAAGCGCGGGACGCGAGGCGATGCGCACCCTGCAAGGCGATCTCATCCACCACGCCTACCCCACGCTCACCGGCTACATCGACCACATGAATCGCTACAGTTCGCTGGGCGCGGAACTGGCGGCGAACAAGGGCCAGGGGCGTCATCTCGTCTGGAATGTGGTCGTCCGGCCGGCGGCAACATTCCTCTACAACTACGTCTTCCGCCTCGGCTTCCTCGACGGACAAGAAGGACTGCTGCTGCACCTCTACCACGCGGTGTACGTGAGCTGGAAATACGCGAAGGCGTGGGAGATGGGGAAAGTAGAAAGGAAAAAGTAGAAAGGAAAAAGGGAAGGCAGTTTCCAAGTGGAAGAATCGTCGTTATCGCTGCCTACTCCTCGGCTTCCAACTCCTCGGCCATCTCCATCAGCTTCGTCACGCTGTTCCAGTTGCGGCCGGTGGCGGCCACTCCCAATAGCCGTTCCACCGCCGTCCACGGCACTGTCGCCTCCGCTACACCGTTCGGGAGGCGCATGTAGAGTTCGCGGCCGTCCAGCACCAGTTCGTCCGGAGCCGTCTTCAGCGCGCCGAGCTTTTCGCGAACACCCGCTGCGGGAGAGGCTGCCAGAAAGTTCACCAGCAGCTTTGGTGGATCGATGCTGCGACGTCCGACGAACGGATTGCGCGCCATCGCATCGCGCCACTCCTCCGCCGTGCGCAGAACGATCACCGGACGAAACCCGAAGTGCTCTTCGACGGCATCTCCGATCCGCTTGCCGAGCTTTGCCAAATCGCGCTCACCGGTGCGAAAGACTACATTGCCGCTTTGCAGGTGCGTCCGCACGTCGCGTAGCTTCAGCGACTCACAGAGAGCGCGCAGCTCATCCATCTTGACCTTGTTGCGCCCCACGACGTTGACGCCGCGTAGAAGACAAATTACGACAGCCATGGGGAGAGAGTATACGCGGGGCATTGACGATTGAGGATTGGGAAAAAACGCGCCACGCGAACGATCCTCCGCCGCATGGCGCGTGCTTTCGTTGCATTGCTTCAGCCCTGGCAGAACGAAACCAGCGTGTCCAATACCTTCGTCCAGCCGTTCTCGTGCGCGGCCCGCGACTCTTCCGTGCGGAAGTTCTCGTGGGTCAGGATCAGCTCCGTGCCGCCCTCCACGTCGCGCAGCTCCACCGTCACCAGCGACTCCTCGTCCGGCCAGCGGTGCCCGTTCCAGGTAAACTGCAGCCGTTCGTTTGGCACCACCTCGCGGTAGACGCCTTGCACGTGCGAGGGCTTGATCTCGTTTGAACTTCCATCGCACATCGCTCCCTCCACGTCGATGCGGTACGCGCCGCCCGGACGCACATCGGTCACGGCCCCTGTCACTACCATTGGGCCTGCCAAAAACCACTTCTGCAGCAGCTCCGGCTTCGTCCACGCCGCAAAAACGCGCTCGCGGCTTGCCTTGATCACCCGGCGCACCTGTAGCTTCAGGTTCGTGCCGGCCGATTTCTCAACGGATTGAACGTTACTCATCTTCATTTCCTTCCAGCATATCCTGGAGGGCGTCGAGCCGCCGCGTCCAGAACTTCTCGTAATAGGCCAGCCAGCGTTCGGCGGACCGTAGGGTTGCCGGGTTCAGGCGCACAATCTGAAAGCTCCCCCGCTTCTCGCGAGAGATCAGGTCCGCTCTTTCCAGGACCTTCAAGTGCTTGGAGACGGCGGCCAACGACACGTCGTACGGCTTCGCGATCTCACCCACCGTCCGCTCACGCTTCGCCAGGTCGCGAAGTATGGATCGCCGGGTGGTATCGGAAAGCGCGTGGAAAATATTGTCGAGCTCGGTAGCGCTACAGTTAACCATTGGGTTGAATGTTATAACGGAACAGAATCAGTGTCAACCGTTTGGTTGAATGTTTTCGAGGATTGCTGATTTCTGATTGTTGATGGACGATTGGGAGACACGGCGAATCGTGTGACGTTGTAGCCCCGTAATGCATTGTTTTCACATTAGTTATCAGATTCTCTTGACAAGTTCGCGAATTGCGAATTTAATGAAACTTCGCAAATTGCGAAGCATCCATTAGGGAGCGGCCATTGCACATCATTTCTCGGAAAGCGCTGAGGGACGCCGAGCAGCAGTACCGGGAATTGGAGGGCTCGCTGGATGCGTGGTACCGGATTGCAAAGGCGGCTTCGTGGACATGCCTGAACGATGTTCGTCAGACGTGGAGCAGCACAGACGCAGTGGACGACAAGACGGTGTTCAACATCAAAGGCAACAAGTACCGGCTGATCACAAAGATCAATTACCGGAGCCAGACGATTTTCATCAAAGCGGTGCTGACACACGCTGACTACGACAAGGAGGTCTGGAAGAAATGAGTGCTACACGAGCGGTGGATTACCCAACCCTTGTCTCCCGGATCGCGCCTCGCGTGATTCGCAGCGAGGAAGTAAACAAGCAGTACGTCGCGCTGCTGGAAGAGCTCGACGATCGCTGGGAGAGTCTTCAGGAGGCCGAGCGGGAACTGCACGAGCTTCTGGTGCTGCTGATTGAAGACTACGAGCGCCGCACTTACACGCTCCACGCGGCGACGCCGACGGAAACTCTCGCGGAGTTGATGGAAGCAAACGGATTGAAGCAGAAAGACCTGGTCGGCGTCTTTGAAACCGCCAGCATCGTCTCTGAAGTGCTGAGCGGAAAACGGGAACTCACCAAAGGCCACATCAAGCGGCTAAGCGAACGATTCCACGTCTCGCCCGAAGTGTTCTTCTAAAGGGAAAATGATGAACCAATCTAGGCACCGACTGCCGCCCCTAATTCATCAATCGACTTCCACTCGATTGCGTTGGCTGGGGGTGCCTGCTGCGGATCGACCAACGCCCTCAACAGTTGCTTAACGTTTTCGTATTTCGTAATGTCCTGCCTTAATTGCTCAATCGCGTTATAAGGTTTTTCTCCGGACGCAGGTGCACCAAGGTAGGCCTCCTCAAAATTGACTTTCGATGCAATCAGTCGCCGTTGGAACATCCCAGGATTATTTGAGTTGAAAGCATCCAGGATGCGAGAGTTTGTTGTCCATGCACCATTTCGCTTTGCGCCCGCCAGCATCGGCCTGTCGCTATCATGCAAAATTGAGTACCCTGATCCAAACTGGTTTAGGATTTTTATCAGTGACACAATGGTTGCTTTGCCGCGTGCCCGGACAATGTGCACATTCCTAAACGTCTCCGCATTCTCGTTGGCGATAATATACTTGAATGCTGTGTATTCGGTGTCTCCTTCGACGACGACCGTCTTTCCACCGAAGAAGAACTCCGCAACATAGGGATCGTACAAGTTCAGCAGTTTTAGTCTTTTTCGGTCATCTTCATCCATCTGCACTTTTTCAGGGCGAAAAACTGTTGTTGCGGTAACGTCTCCGGTTTCCGACCTTTCAACTCGAATGATCGTCGTGTTATCGCGCGAAATATCCACGAACGCCGGCGAGTGAGTCGTGACCATCACCTGCCAATTCCCTGCCTTGGGCAAGTCATACAGTACCCTGCACGCGTCACGAATTGCGCTGGGGTGCAAGCAGATTTCGGGCTCATCAAGGAGAAGCACGTGCGGCCTTTCCGATTGAGATACACTTGCCTTTCCTTTTTTCTTCGGACTGACTTCCGACAACAGTCTGAGCGCAGTCCAGAGCAATGTGCGTCGTGCTCCGCTACCTTGCTTATCTATCGGACTTTGATATCCGTCAGAGGGTCCCATCAGCAACCGCGAGTCTTGCTGAAAGAACGTTACGCACTTCTCCACATCCTCCTCGGGTCGAGCATTGAAAGTGACCTTGTACCCGGGAAAGATCTCCTTGATGAAGTTGGTAAGTTCGTTCTCGACGTTCGATATCTCCGCCTTCGAATCTTCAACAATTTTCTTCTGGGCTTTTGCAACGCTCTCAAGAAGTAACTGATACTCGGATTTTTCAGTCGCCTGGCTGGGCTCAGCGCTCTTATAGTCAGTTATGCGCTGGGTAATGATCTCCTTGAGTAAACTGATGATAGCCGCAGCTTGCTTGTCCGGACTTTGAAAGGCATCGATGTGATGAGGCTGTGGTCTGCGAGAGTTTGCGACATTGGGGGCTCCCCACGGGACCTCCTTAGACCACTCCCCTGTTGCCACTTCAAGTCCTTGCCGAACCGGCGCACCCGGCTCCATCCAAGTCCATCTTTCGCGGACATATTTGCTCCCATTCTCGACCCTAATCCATGTGTCCCCCGGCACATTGTCTCCATGGACGACTGTTTCCAATTCAATGCACGGGAAGTTCGTGCCGTCCACCTTGCCTTCAGGAAAATCCTCATCGCTGAGGCTGGCCTCCTTTGAACCATGAGACATGACAACCTCAAACGCTCTAAGGATTGAACTCTTGCCCACGTTGTTTGGACCTACAAGAACAACAATGTCATCGAGAAGGATCTCTACAGGTTTTGCGCCTATACACCGAAAGTTGGATATGGTTAATTTATGAAGCCGAGGACGTTGTTCTAACAGCGTGTCGTGATTCTCTAAGACTTCGACTTCCTCGGGGATGGAATCTTTTTCGGTGCTTTTTCGCCTCGGTGCCATTGGTGGTCCTTCCAGAAAGTCTGCTTTGAATTCGGCGATTTTTAGCCGATTGTGAAACCCTACTCTGGACAGTTGTGGCCGCGAATGAATTTCCGCTTAACTTTCTCCTTTTCCCTTTCTACTTTTTCCCCACCTTGTCCCCCACCCCCTACATCCATTAAGCTAAGTGGTTTTCCCCGAGTAGACTGGACTGAGCGCCGGGGCGGACTATTTTCAATCGCACGGCAAGGATTGTGGAGAGCCAATGGCAGAGTTGAAGGATAAAAAGAAGCACGTGGCGGAGCATGCGGTGGCCGAGGTCTCCAAGGACCGTCATCCGGCGGAGAGCGAGAAGCGCTGGGCGGAGACGACGCTGGCGCGCACCTTGGAGAAGGCTCCCGAGCGCCCGATTGGCGCGGCCACGGGCGTCAACCTCGACGAGCACGGCGAGGCGCGCTACACCACCATCAGTGGCAAGCCCATCCGTCGGCTCTACACTCCGGCAGATCTCCCCGAGGACTGGTCGTACGAAAAATATCTCGGCTATCCGGGCGAGCCGCCCTTTACGCGCGGCATCCACGCCACGGGCTATCGCGGCAAGCTGTGGACGATGCGCCAGTTCAGCGGTTTTGCCTCGCCGGAAGAGACCAACGAGCGCTACAAGTTCCTGCTGGCGCAGGGCGGCGGCGGACTCTCCGTGGCCTTCGACCTGCCGACCCTGATGGGCTACGACAGCGACCACGTGATGAGCGAAGGCGAGGTCGGCAAGTGCGGCGTCGCCATCGATTCGCTGGAAGACATGGAGATTCTCTTCAACGGGATCGACCTGGAGAAGACGACCGTTTCGATGACGATCAACTCGCCGGCGTCCGTGCTGTGGGCCATGTACCTGGTGGTGGCCGAAAAGCAGGGCGCGGACTGGAAGAAAGTCAGCGGGACGATCCAGAACGACATCCTGAAGGAATACATTGCGCAGAAGGAGTACATCTATCCGCCGGCGCCCTCAATGCGGCTGGTGATCGACACTTTCGAGTTCGGATCGCTGTTCACGCCCCGGTTCAACACCATCTCCATTTCCGGCTACCACATTCGCGAGGCGGGTTCCACGTCGCTACAGGAACTGGCATTCACCGTCTATGACGGCGTGGAGTACGTGGAGTGGGCGCGGCGTCGCGGGCTGGACGTGGACGAGTTCGGGCCTCGGCTCAGCTTCTTCTTCAACTCGCACAACGATTTCTTCGAGGAGATCGCGAAGTTCCGCGCGGCACGCAAGATCTGGTACCGGCTGATGAAGGACCGCTTCGGCGCGAAGGAAGCACGCACGCGGCTGATGAGGTTCCATACGCAGACGGCCGGAGTGTCCCTGACGGCGCAGCAGCCGATGAACAATATTGCACGCGTAGCGATCCAGGCGCTGGCGGCCGTGATGGGCGGAACGCAGAGCCTGCACACGGACAGCTACGACGAAGCTCTGGCACTGCCCACGGCCGAGGCCGTGCAGATCGCGTTGCGCACGCAACAGATTGTGGCTTACGAAAGCGGTATTGCGCAGACCATCGATCCGCTGGCTGGTTCGTATTTTGTAGAGCGCATGACGCTGGACATGGAAAACGGCGCATTCGACTACTTCGACAAGCTGGACGCGATGGGCGGCATGGTGAAGGCGATCGAGAAGGGATATCCGCAGAAAGAAATTGCCGAGGCCAGTTACCAGTTCCAGCGCGCCACGGAAGCGAAGGAAAAAATCACGGTCGGCTCGAACGACTTCGTGGTGGAAGAACAATCGCCGAGTATCCTCTACATCGACGAAACGGTAGCGCGGCATCAGTCGGAAAAACTCAGGTCGCTGCGCGGGCGTCGCGACAACGAGGAAGTGCGGCGGCGTCTGGATGCGCTGAAGAATGCCGCGGCGCAGGAACCCACGGCCGGAACGAACGGAAATATCTCTCCGGCAAACACCATGCCGTTCATCATCGACGCCGTGCGCGCCTACGCAACCGTCGGCGAAATCTGCAATGCGCTGCGCGAAGTCTACGGAACCTACGAGGAAAACGCATTCGCATGATCGTGGAAAACAAGAAAAGAAAAAGCGGTGGAGCGGCGGTGGCGTTTTTCGGCGTTGCGGCAGCGGACTTCGCTCTGGCGGGAACATCGCCGCACCGCGAATTCCTGTTTGCGATCGGCACCGTTTTTCTTGTACTCGGGACCGTGATGTTCGTGCGAGCGAAGCGAAGTACGTGAGTTTTGTCGTAAACTCATTACATGAGCAATCTCCCAGAACCCTGGCTCCGTGGAACTCATACGGAAGTCCACCCCATCCAGCGAGCGGTGCTGCACGCGCTTGAACTTGCGAAGGAAGACATTGAGCGCTGGTGCGGTGAATTGAGCGACGAAGAGTTCAATGCGCGTCCCCATGGGCTCGCGCCGGTAGCGTTCCATCTGCGCCACATTGCACGCAGCACGGATCGCCTGCTGAGCTACGCGGAGGGCAACCAGCTCACCGACGAGCAGATCGCGACGATGAAAACGGAGTTGGACGAAAGCGCCTCGCGCGAGGAAGTGTTTGCCGAATTCAAGGCTGCGCTGGAAAAAAGTGCGGTGCGGGTGCGCGCACTGTATCCCACGCTGTTCGACAAGAAACGCGGCGTTGGGAAAAAGCAACTGCCCACCACCGTCGGGGGACTGCTGGTCCACGTCGCCGACCACGCACTGCGCCATGTGGGACAGGCCATCACGACGACAAAGATCGTGACCGCCGCTCGCAATGCAAGCTGAACACATCCGCAAAATCAATTTCACGGAAGGGCATCCCGAAAAGCACTTCCGTGTCTTCCTGTAATTTTTCGTAATATCCTCTTGCCCCTTACGTTGCGTCAGCCTCGATCATTCCCCTGGAATGAGGTACGGGCGGCATGGAAGGCGAAGAACAAGTAGACATAACCCGCGAATGTGAGAGGCCCGGACGCGCACCGGGCCTTTTTGCTTTCCCGCCCCGGTCTCTCCCCGTCAACATTCTTGCGTATTCCATTGCGTGCTTCTCCGCGCGGTTGTACAAGTGCCCGCATGGAGAGAGCGGACCACTGGAGAGCGAGTCTTGGACTGGTGGCGGTGGGAGCGCTGCTGGCCGGCATCCTCGCGTGGAACTCGGCGCTCTCCCACCCTGACCGGATCATCGCGATCATTGTAATTGGCGGCGTGGTGCTCATCGTCGGAATCCTGAATATGCGGGCGACACTAGAAGAAAAACCGCGCCGCATCTTCGATCTCTCGATTTCCGTTGGAGCCGCCATCGTTGTGGCGCTGGCAAACCTGTCGCTTTACGTGTTCGCTGGGCATCACGGGCACAATCTGCGCGATGCCGGCATATTCGGCGTCCTTGCGGTTGCCAACTACCTGGTTCTACAGCAAGGCCGGCGCAAGGGCTGAGCACGCCAATCCTTTCTCCTGAAACCCGCCTGAGGTATCATGTTCAGTTGCGCCGTGCGGTAATAACGGTCGCGTAACGATTGTCCAACTATGGCCACTGAACAGAAAATCCGCGTACTTGTTGCCAAGCCCGGTCTCGACGGACACGACCGCGGCGCCAAGGTCATTGCGCGCGCGCTGCGCGATGCCGGTATGGAAGTGATCTACACGGGCCTGCGCCAAACGCCCGAGATGATCGTCAACGCCGCATTGCAGGAAGACGTCGACGTGATCGGTCTTTCCATTCTTTCCGGTGCGCACAACGCGATTGTTCCGCGCGTGGTGGACCTGCTGAAGCAGAACAAGATGGACGACGTGCTGCTGCTGGTCGGCGGCATCATTCCCGACCAGGACGTCGAGGGATTGAAGAAGTCGGGCGTCTCCGGCATCTTCCAGCCCGGCACTCCGATGGACGATATCGTCCAGTTCATCCGCGAGCACGTGAAACCGCGCGGCGTTGCGGCGTAGACAATCGGCCAGTCACCAGCGGTAAGCCAGCCTTGCGAACGGGTTCCACCGTTTGCAGCGAGAAGTGTTTTCCATGACCGAACAGCCTCTGCATGAACTTGTTGCGAAAGCCACCGGACCCGCGCCATGGTTCTGGGAGACGTTCCCTTCCGTCCGCGGCGCCAGCGGAAAGAACTTCGAGTGGCACTTCCACGGACAACAGGGAGAACTCGCGTACCTGGTGACGCTGCATCTTCCGGGCGAACCGAATCAGCCGCGCCTCGCGCTCAATACCTATTGCCGTCCGTTCCTCATCGGCAATCACCACTTCGGCATCTGGTGTCCGGAGGGCAAGAACCTGCGCTTTGTCGCCTTTGATCCGGACACGCTGAAGGCGTTCGACTTCATTGAAGTCGTCGGCTGGTTCAAGAATTCGAGCGAGCGCATTTACTCGGCCACCGAACCGCTGATGGAGTTCACCATCGACGCAACCATGCAGGCCGGCATGCACCCGATCATCGTGCCGCAGGAATTTGGCAACGTGGACGAACTACTAGTGCCGACCAGCTACAAGGCACTCGGCAAGAACGACCCGGCATTCGCCATCTTCGTTGTTTACATGCAGGCGGGACTGGTGGAAGTGTTGCCACAGAACTGGATCACGCAGACCACCCACGACATCGGCAACAACTGGATCACGCGCGTGACGCGCGATCCTCAGTCGCACCGCATCGTGGGAGAAATGGCCAAGGTCGGCACCTTCGAACTGGCTGACAACGGATGCGACTTCCTGCGCTGGCTGTAGAGAGCGCCGCTAAATTCGGGCAGGCTCTGCCATAATCTCTTCGCGTGTATTTCGAAATCGAACCTCGTGAAACGGCAACGGTGCTTCGCCTCTGCGGCGGAGAGCCGACAAATACCCTGTCGCGCGCCCGCGTTCTGGCCCTGACCGAAGCGGTGCGGACGCTTGCACGCGGATCGAATCCCAAGCCGCTCATCCTCACCGGCAATGAAAAGTTCTTCTCCGCCGGAGCCGACCTCAACGAAATTGCCGCCCTCACCGGGCCGGAGGCGTACAAGTTCTCCGCCATGGGGCAGGCACTGATGAACGCCGTTGCCGGGTTCCCTGCCCTGACGATCGCAGCCGTGCATGGCTACTGCATGGGAGGCGGACTCGACCTCGCTCTGGCCTGCCGCACGCGCATCGCCGCTCCACACGCCATCTTCGGACATCGCGGCGCAGCCCTCGGGCTCATCACCGGCTGGGGTGGAACGCAGCGCTTGCCACGACTGGTGGGCAAGGCGCGCGCGCTGGAGATGTTCCTGGCGGTCGAAAAAGTCCAGGCACGCAAAGCGCTGGAAATCGGACTCATCGATGCCATCGCGGACGATCCCGTGATGCGAGCAATGGAACATTGCACGAGTCCATAAGAAACAAAGTTGTTCTTGCCGCTCTTTTCCAGCCTTGCGTTATCGGCGTTCCTCCGCGCAAATCCGCGGCTGCTTCAATTTTTGCTTTTTGCCTAAGGCCATTCGTGGCCAATCTCCGTTCAAATACGAAAATTCGGCAATCCAGAAATTCAAAAATCCCCTCCATTGCGCCGCCGCGCTGAGTCATTTAGGCTTGGGTGTTTACTTCCTAGACCCGCCGCACGAGAGTGGCGCGCCCACAGGTGATCCATGGCCGATCGCAAAACTACCGTAGAAGCTTCTTCGAACATACTGCCCACGAAAGTTCAGACCTCGCATCCGCGCTTCGAAAAGAACACGCGCGAGCTGGCGCATCTTGTCGCCGAGATTCGCAACCAGGAAGAGCAGATCTCCCAGGGCGGCGGTGAGCGCGCCATCGAGTCGCAGCACAAGAAGGGACGCATGACGGCCCGCGAGCGCATCGCGCAGCTCATCGACCCGGGCACGGAGTTCTTCGAGCTTGGCATTTACACCGCCTACGGCATGTATGAGGAGTGGGGCGGTGCTCCGGCAGCGGGCGTCGTTACCGGACTGGGACGCGTCCATGATCGTCTCTTCATGCTCATCGTCAACGACGCCACGGTGAAGGCCGGAGCGTTCTTCCCGATGACGGCCAAGAAAGTCATCCGCGCGCAGAACATCGCCATCGACAATCACATCCCGACGATCTACCTCGTCGACTCCGCCGGAGTGTTTCTGCCCTTGCAGGAAGATGTCTTCCCCGACCAGGACGACTTCGGGCGCGTCTTCCGCAACAACGCCGTCATGTCCGCCATGGGCATCCCGCAGATCA
>Ga0307375_10004394_pt1 | contig 13466 bp, 13 predicted proteins | sample TR1MG_FD_202531 | JGI IMG/M metagenome (GOLD analysis project Ga0307375, IMG submission 202531) | Soil microbial communities from Risofladan, Vaasa, Finland - TR-1 | ecosystem: Environmental > Terrestrial > Soil > Coastal area > Acid sulfate soil | place: Finland: Risofladan, Vaasa | collected...
AGAAAAGAAATAAAATCTAACGGATTTAAGTACTTGCCGTTTGCCACAACAGCCTTAAACGTACATTTACATTGGCACTCAACAGACCCCCTGCTCCGCTTAGGTATAACAAACGGAATGTTGAAATCTAAAAAGTTACTCTGAATTTTTGTTGCTTTTTTCATATGTTATGAACATCCTGACGTTGAACCGCACGTCATACATTTTAAACATGTGCCGTTTCTTACCATTGTATAGCTGTGGCATTCTTGACAAATATCTCCCGTATAGCCAAAATCAGCTCCTGGAAAGGCTGCAATGTTATTTATTAAAGTTTTACTACTTGTTTGCTGCGGACTTGCAAAATCTAGTGCAATATGTTGATTTAATTTTCCATTTCCATTTCCATTTCCATTTCCATTTCCATTTCCATTTCCATTTCCATTTCCATTTCCATTTCCATTTCCGTTAAATGCGATATGCTTATTCTGTATACCGCTCTTTTTCTCATGCATATCAGTATGAGATAAATCCTGTCTACCAAGATAGTTAATAGCTAAATCTCGAAAAATATAATCAATCACAGATGTTACCATTTTCACATTATTATGACCAGTGACTAATCCGCTAGGTTCGAATTTTGTAAAAATAAATGCATCAACTAATTCCTCTAATGGAACGCCGTGCTGCAACCCAAGAGATATGGCAATTGCGAACGCATTTAATAAACTACGTACAGTAGCTCCTTCTTTATGCATATCAATAAATATCTCTCCTAATTGCCCATTTTCGTATTCTCCCGTACGTAAATAAATAGTTTGCCCTGCAATTTTTGCTTTCTGCGTATACCCATTTCGTCTACTAGGTAATTTAGACCTTTTTGAAATAATAGTTAATAACCTCTCTGCAGCTTCTACAATATCGCCCTTTTCAAGGCTTGCAACAGTTTCGTTTCTCTCCCCATCTTCGTCCTTACCAGATGTCAGAGGCTGAGATAGTTTTGAACCGTCTCTGTACACCGCGATTGCTTTCACTCCCAACTTCCAAGCGAGTCTATAGGCTTTAGAAATATCTTCTATTGAAGCGGTACTAGGTAAATTGACTGTTTTTGAAATTCCTCCACTTACAAACGGCTGTATAGCTGCTAACATTTCTATATGAGCTTCCCAAGGTATAAACCTCGAACCATATTTACCTTGCTTATTAGCACAGTCAAACACTTTGTAATGTTCTACCATCAGCCCGGGCGCCCCCTCAACTGTCATCTTCCCAAATAACATAATGTCAGCTATTGTAATATCATCGTTTGAAAAATTACTAACAATAAAATTAGCGGGGTCTAATTGTATAGTTCGAAGACTTACTGCAGTTGACAGCTGATTTCTTATCTCAGATATGATAGTGTCCGAGGCTCCTTTTGCTTTTAGAACTTTTGAATTTATAGGGCAATTCTCGTCCTCAAACCGCTGCTTATTACCAACAATGTAATTTATAATTCCGCCAACCACCACATCTGCATACTCTAACTGTTGCAAGGCAGCGGGAACTGCCTGATTGACAATCTTTATAAACCCACCCCCCGATAACTTTTTAAACTTAACGAGCGAATAGTCCGGCTCCACACCAGTTGTATCGCAATCCATGACTAATCCAATTGTACCGGTAGGCGCAATTGCTGTAACTTGTGCATTTCTTACTCCGTACTCAGAGCTATACTTAAACAAGTCTGAAGCTAATGCTGTGGCGGCTTCAAGTATACCTTTAGAAACCTCTGCGTGGTTAATGTCTTTAATAGCATTAAAATGGTTTGTAATTACTTTTAAAGTAGTTTCCCGATTGTAGGGAAATCTAGGAAAAGCTCCTAAATCTTTTGCTAAAAGAGCTGATGTTGTGTAAGCTTGCATTTGCATAAGAGCGGTAATTGCTGCAGCTAAAGACCGAGCGTCAGCGCTATCATACGCTAACCCAGTTTGCATTATCAGCGACCCTAAATTAGCATAACCTAGTCCGAGCGTTCGGTAATCAAAACTTTTCTCTGCAATTTCTTTACTCGGAAATTGAGCCATAGTAACACTTATATCAAGAACAACTGTCCATAAATTGCAAGCATGCTCAAAATTACTAGTAAGAAATGTGTTAGATAACTTGTGATAAAACTTGATTAAATTCAAAGAGGCAAGATTACAGGCTGTATTGTCCAACCACAAATATTCTGCACAAGGATTTGAAGCTCTTATATCACCGTCGTTAATACACGTATTCCACTTATTGATGGTTGTTGCGAACTGTAACCCGGGGTCTGCACATGACCAAGCCGCATAACAGATTTGGTCCCAAAGTTCTTTTGAATTAACTGACCTACAAACTTCACCGTTAGTCCTGTTTATTAAGTCCCAGTCTTTTGCATCACCGCATACATCAATACTTGACATAAAAGAGTCAAATACGCGTACAGAATTATTTGAGTTCTGTCCTGCTACTGTTCTGTACGCTTCGCTTGTCCATTCAAGATCATATTCAGGAAAATAAATTTCTGTATGCCCGTCTTTAGCCAGTTGCTTAACTCTCTCTATGTAGGCTCTCGGCACCCCTGCTTTTACGGCTTCCGCAACAACATCATTATATTTCCTATCTTCTCTTGTTCCGTAAAACCTGTCATCTATTTTCTCCTCTGTAAACCGGGCATGGTATTCCTTCATTATTTTATTCAAATGAAAATTACACAGCTTTGAGCCTACAACAAGAGCAGCAACTTTTTGCTCCTCTTTTACTTTCCAGTTAATAAATTCTTCAATCTCAGGATGATCAATATCTACAACGACCATCTTTGCTGCTCGCCTTGTCGTACCTCCCGACCTGATAGCTGAAGCGGTTTTATCGCCTATATCAAGAAAAGACATTAACCCGGAACTAGTGCCTCCACCTTCAAGCTTTTCACCTTTCCCTCGTAAAGACGAAAAATTAGTCCCTGAACCAGAACCGTACTTAAACAGCCTTGCTTCCTTATGCCAAAGATCCATTATACCGCCTTCTGCAACAAGATGGTCGTCAATAGGTTGAATGAAGCAAGCGTGCGGCTGAGGGTGCGTATAAGCATCTGTTGCTTTTACTGTCTCACCTGTTTGAAAATCAACGTAATAATGCCCCTGTGCAGGCCCCAATATACCGTACGCCCAATTAAGGCCGGTATTAAACCATTGCGGGCTATTTGGTGCTGCGTACTGATGTGCGAGCATATAGTATATTTCGTCATAAAATACTTTCGCGTCTTTTTCTGTATCGAAGTATCTTGCTTTCCAGCCCCAGTACGTCCAACATCCTGCTAACCTATGAAACACTTTTTTAGCGGACATTTCCCCCGTAGCCGCAATAAAGTCGCTATTTTGCCGTTCCGCGTTTTGTATTCTTTCCACGTCTGCTACCGACCGTTGAAGCCATTGCGGTACGCCCACTTCGTGGACTCTTTTTAAGTATGCAGGCACACCCGCTTTTCGAAAATATTTCTGAACAAGTATATCGGTTGCTGTCTGCGACCATGTAGCAGGCACTTCTACATTTTTCATCTCAAACACAACAGTACCGTTAGGCTCTGTAATTTTTGCAGTACGAAAAGCCCATGTAAAACTCTTATCCGGTGAAAATGTGTCGCCTGTAAAACTTCTCTCAAATTCCATAACTTATACGTCTCCTTGCAGATTAAATTGCTAATAAATTACTAATGTTAGAATTGCTTTGTAAACTTTTTAATGCCTGGTCTTTTAACTGTCGCACCCTTTCAAAATTTAAATGCATCATTACACCAATCTCTTGTAAAGGCTTTCTCTTGTAAGGATATTCAAGCCCAAAATATAAAACTAAAATTGATTTCTCTCGCGGCGGTAAAGACCCTAACACATGTTCCATAATCATTCGATTACTTTCTTCTGTTGAAACAGCAAAACAATCCTCAGGGTCTTTAATTTCTTTAATGTCACCTTTACGTCTATCTCCGTTGTCAGAAGATTCAACATCCTGATAGTAAGAAAATGTTAAATGTTTATCTCCTTGGTAATAAATAATTTGCTGACTAATAAAAAATCTAATCCAGGAAATAGCATATGTACTTACCCGGACATTAAATTTATCAATATCATATTTTTCTATACCTGCTATAAGGCCAAGTACCCCTTCCTGAACTAAATCCATTGAATCTATATGGCTAGGAACGCTCATCCGTCTCAGTGCATATATTACAAATCGTAAATTAGCTTCTACTAGTCGCTTGAATGACTTAATACAACCTTCACGTCTGTACTTCAATAAATACTCCCTTTCTTCTTCAATCTTTATTGGGTCGTACTTTGAAAGAGAAAGAGACTTCGCGTACTGAACGAATGCACTATTATAATACATAGACCGCCTCTCAGTGTGCTATTTCAGGTTGTTTGTGCCTGCCAACTGAATATAAAAAACACCCTTTCTTCGGCGTAATGTATCCCCAAGGGTCAATAATAGAGGACTTTTCAGGATATTCTATTTCGTTAAATACAGCATGTTTAGTACCAATAAAAAATACTTTTGCAAAAGTGTTATCCTCCATAACTTTTTCGTATTCTTCTTCATTAACATACGGGTCAACAGCATACATCTGAGTTCCTTCGGGTAAAAACTCCTGTAAAATATTCACGAGCAATCTTGCGGGACTACCGGTCGTTAAATTTGTTTCAGGTTTAAAAGCTTGCCCGAGAATAACAACGGTTGTAAATTTTGTTCTCAACACCTCACTAACGATAAGATCAGAAAGAAACTCTGTTTGCCTCTCTCTTGCTATCATTAAGCTTAAGAAAATATCGTAACTCAAATTATAATTATTAACTAACCACGATAGCGCTATGTTATCTCTTGGATGACAGCCGCCCCCGTCTCCCATCCCAGCGTTCATGTAAGCAGGGCTAATCAATCTCCTATCTGCAAGTTTTAATGTATTGATAACATCATCAACATTGGCTGAAGGTAAATAATCACAAATTTCCATCAATGCATTAGAAAATGTAATTTTGCTTGTTATATAAGTATTATAAGCTACCTTTGTTAACTCAGCAGAAGCCACGGACATCACACTCTTTGGAGCATTATTTATCGTAGCATAAAACGCAATTACTTTTTGCATTGCTTCCGACCCAAACTCTCCACCAAGCAAAATGAATTCAGGGGATAAAAAGTCCTGAATTACAGTGCCCATTGCAATAAAAAATGGATTATAAATGTAAGAAAAATCGGAACCGACATGTTCTGCTAAAACCGTTTGGTATGTGCCAGGCAATACCGTAGAAATAACAACGAGCGGCATCCCTTGCTTATCAGCTCTTTCTTGGTCAGGTAAATTTTGCATTCCAAACGTCACATCGTCTAATGCTGCGGTAAGGAATGAGTAATCAAAATCTTTCGGGTCTTGTGGCACCCTTGTTACGCCTTCATAAAGCGGGTCGTGCGGAGTCTGAACTGTTACAAAAATGATATCTGAATTTAGTATAAGCGTTTCATAGTCAGAAACAAGTTGCAACCCCGTAGCTTGTAGCAATGTCTCAATACCCTGTTCTTTGTGTGGATATAATTTACTTTCCAAATACGACTTTACCCTCACATCTTTGTCAACACCAAAAACTTTATGCCCCTTACTTTCAATCGCTAGAGCGCATGGTAGCCCTAATTTACCTAGTCCGATAAATCCTACGTTCATGATATACCTCCTGAACTCTTTATTTGAAAATCGTCAATAACTTGCTGTAACTTTTTAACATTATTTATTCTCTCTGAAAACAAACTGGCATATAGCTTCTCAACATTGTCAGCAACATGCCTACTTAAATTTTCTAATGCTGTTTCATCTTTTTCCCCCTTTCCCACTAACCAATGCATATGCTCTGTTATAAGTTCAGACTTATATACTTGCCGCTTTAACTGCCTTGCTACAAAATCTAACCATGTATCATTATAATCAGAAGAAAAATAAGGAGGCACAAAATACCCGATTGCTTCTGCCCATTTTCTATGTATAAAAGAATGTGTCGCTAAATGCTCATGCTGAATTCCGTCATCTCCAAAAACCTGTACAATCTTATCTGGCACTTTATCAAATTCCCGACGAACAATTTCATCCCAACTATTAGTTCTGAACCTTATATCATCTCCGCAGTGCATTAAAATGTCACCTTTTGCTACTTTATAACACTCATTCCAACACTGACTTAATATAATTCTTGGACCAAGAACTTTGTCAATAAATACTGCCGGGTCTCTTAACGCAACCTGCCCCTCAAATAACGTAATTTTCTCCGCCATGTCCTTGATAACGGGCACAGCAGAATTTAAGAACTTAATCGACTCCTTATCATCCCAATCAACGTAAAAAATTATCTCAATAAAATTAACATCTTTTGCTGTTTTTAAAATAGAAAAAACCAGATTAGAAATTGAATCTGGTCTACGTCGTGTAGGGCAAAGAATCGATATTTTTTCCATGAATGTCCTTACTTTTATTTAAGCATTAGTGTGCACATTACACCTTTTGCGTCATAAATATAATACAGGTCTAAATCAAGAAATACTGTATAACCTTGTTGCTTAAAAAACTCTTGCCATTGGGTTTTAGTTTTACAATTCACATGTGTCTTATCTCTTCTTGAGATATCTAAAGCAAAATCAGCTCCTTCAGAAGCAGCAACCGGAATACGAACTAATAGTCTATCTGCATTTAACCGTGGAATTATAAATTTTAATTCTTCGTCTCCTATATGTTCCAATACATCGAGAGCAATTATTAAATCAAATGTCTGCAACTCTAACTCAGAAAAATTATCTAGCACGAAATGCCCCGCATTCCTTGCTACCGATTTTGCCCATTCTGATATTTCAAACCCCACTGTGTGTGAAAATCCTGCATTCTTAAACCCCTGTATTAGAAATCCAACTGCACACCCGTAATCCAATATTCGAGATTTAGAATCAATAAACTTAAACTTTTTTAATGCCTCTGCAATCTCAAAAGCCATTTTTTCATACCGAGGCCCTCGCTCCATATAGTCAACATAATTATTTGATCTATAATAATCTTCAGGATAGTTACTAGTAATAGTCATACAAATTCCTTATCAGGCATTTCTCGAATTACAGAACTAAGTATTTTATTATTTGAGTAGTAGTAACAATGCCAACACTCTTTCGATATATCTATATCGTAAGGGTTCCCTCCTGCAGCAAACCTACCGTTCATTGCATTCCAAGTAGTAAGAATATTGTCACAATCACATAACTTAAAAGTTTCATCGTAATTGCGATGTTTAAGAACATGAGAAGTACAAATATATACCCCATTCCAAACCCAGTAAGGACGAATCATACCAACCCAACAACCTTGCGAATATGGATGAAAGTTATCATTTATCTCTTTTATAAAAAACTTCTTATAGTTGTCAAGAGTTTCTATTATGTCGCCCCAGTCTTCTTTTATCTTCAAAGAGTCTTCCGTAAGACAATCAGCTGCAACTCTTACAAACTTTATACTCGGGTGCATTTCTACTAACTGAGCAATCTTTTTAATCGTGTCTGATGTTGTCTTTTCGTAAATAATGTAAGATAGGCCAATTTTGACTTCAGGCAATGGATTAAAATTGTAGTCTTCAATACCTAACCCTTCATCTAACTTAATTAAAGATATACGAACCCAAGATATGTATTCAGCACACGCGGGTGAAATGTACTTTGATAAATTCGCACTGTTGGTGATAACCCCAATTTTATACCCAATTGAATAAGCAAAACAAATTACATCCTCAATAGTGTACTCACCGTCTCGATACAAAAGTGGATTTCCGCCGCCAGTAATCTCCAAAGCCTTTGCACCAAGAACTTTAAACTCCTGTAGACCTTTCTTTATTTTTTCAAATGGTATTTTCTGGGTAATATCTCTACCCGCCACGCTGCAAAAACTGCAGTTTGAATCACAACTTTCTGTAGGGGCTAATTGGATTGTGATTGGTTTGAAAACCCTATTCTGCTGTATAGAGAAAAGAGTGTCGGTGTGTTGAAGCAACTTATCGCCAAAAGTAGAAAAATCTTGCGTTTGCTGTTCGTACGATATGTTACTTTTCATTTAAGACCTCAGCAGTTCATGATTAACAGCGGTAGCATCTGTATCAGTAACTAAAGAATATAAGAATATAAACCTTTCCATGTTTGAGCTCCTTGGTAAGTCAATTGTAACATGCACGTCAAGCTTCTTTCGGTACTTATACTTTATCTTATTTAGTATAGGAGCAGTTAAATTGTCATTATTATCAATGTAAATATAAACGGAAGAATTAGGAACTTCAATAGATAAAGAATTCAATAACTCTAGAAGCTTTTCTGGTTGACCTCGACCTACAATAAAATGATTATGTTTCATAAGGGTTTGATATTATATTTCCGCAAAATCGGTTCAGGTAACTCTGCTTTATAATTTTCATAGCAGTAAGCATAGGGTATTAAATACTCTGCCCCTCTAGAAATTTCAAGGTTTGAATTACCTCTGTTCAACGACCAATTCTTCCACCGATCAAACCAGGCCTCTGACGGCACTGAGTCCCCAATCTTCTCAGAGTACCCCAGAGCTACTAAAAATTTGTAAAACATTGTATGGTCGTCCATACAAAATCCAAAATTATGAACCCGCGCATTTTTTATGACAGGTATTTTAACACACGAATTAGCGTGCCGAAATGTTTTTGGAATGCGGTCTAGTTTCGAAAGGTCCCACAACACAGCTCCGTATCTATCTCTTTCTGGTATGCGGTATAGGTAGGATTTCCACAACTCTACTTGATTTGAGCTTGCATGAAAAAACCCGCCAATAGGAAATTCAGTACTCAAGAACCTAACCAAATCATCTTCTCTAAAAACGTGATCAGGTTCTATGAATAAAATTTTATCTGGCTTCTCAAACACTGGTAAAATTCGATTATTTACTAACTCCGTAAACTGATTCATATTATCGCTACGGCAATCGTATAACAACACAAGTTTATCTAAATATTTCTCCACTTGAATACGCTCAAGCGTCTCTTTAATACTATCTATTACCTCTGGTATCTTGTACACCTGCCCTTTGTAAGTAACATGTGTTACATTACCCCATGGTATGTCAGTCCAAAACACAAAAATTTTATCCATATGCGAAGCGATAGACTCAATTGACTCTTCGATAAACTCTGCCCCGTATAGCACTCTGTAAACTGCATAATTCATAACATACCTATAAGATTGTCCGGTAATTGCAGAGCGTGCTGTAACGCAGTTCGTTTAGCATCAACGTATCTATCTTCTGGCCCTGGACCGTTACCGTTTGCTTTTAATTCGACAGCATACTTTTGTAAACGTTTTCCTCTATTCAAAAGCTGCTCATCAGTTAGTAATAAAGAATTTTCAAATATATGAACGTCTGGCATAACCGGGGGACTAACAGGTTGATGATGAAGTCTCTCATGGAAGTCAGTAATAAACACCGGGCCTCGCTTCCAAATACGTAAGCTACCACCTACACCATCTGCTGATGAAAAATGATGTCTGTCTTGAACAGTAAATCGAACTTGTAAATTCCAAAAGTCAGATAAATTAAACTTCCCGCCCTTTACGCAATCACCTAGGTTATTAGTCCACGTCATATCCGCATCAGGTGAAAAAATTAGGTCCCCTGTACACTTCTCAAGAGCTCTATTTCGTTGCTTACCCCAAGTATCGAAAGGATACGTAAACACAATAAGAGGTAACTTATCTCGAAACTCTTCTATCACTGCAATAGTAGTGTCAATACTCCCACCATCGACAATGACAATCTCAGTTAAAGATTCTTTAAGCTTTTCTTTTAACACCACACAACATTCGAGGAACCACCTTATTGTAGTTTCCTCATCTTGACAAATAGTAATAACAGATAATGTCAAACTCTACACCTTACATAAAAATATTTATAAATTTACTTCTTGAACTTCAATCTGACCTTCGTACCATAGCTGCAATGCTAATCTACTACAACGCTCTTGAAACTGGGCTCCTGTGTCATTATACTTATCCTCTAACAAATGAGACCACCGCTCCTCACTAACACCTTCAAAAATTCTATTTGCAATTTTTACCTTCCCCGCCTTAGTTAACCTATCAAATTCAATAACCTTATCAATTCTCCCCGGCCTTGTAGACATGCCGTTGTAAAAATTACCTAAAGCTGGGTCTACTTTATCTAGATGATTAGTCGTCATTATTATGAAAATCCCGTCAGTGCTATCTACGCCATCAATTACGTTTAGAAAAATATCAAAAGTAAGCCCTTGAATATTTGCTGTTGAACAAACGTTTGTACGCCCGTGAAACACGTTATCAATATCCTCAAATAAAAAAATGCAAGGCAAATATCCCACACACCTTTCCCACGACTTAATAAAATCAACGCTCGTCATTGTTGATAAATTAAACTGCATAATCGGCATGTTCAAAACTTGAGCAATAGCCCTTACAAATGCAGTTTTCCCCGTACCTTGCTCACCGGTCAGTAACCAACCTCTCTTCCACGGTATATCTCTATCTTTAAACCAATTCTCTGCACTTTTCCACTTCTTAGCTTCCTCGTATGCGCCCAAAGCAGATTCGTTTAGGTATAAATTATCAATAGCTTTTAATTTACGTGGCCTACCTAACTCATGTACGCCCCACTTGAGTGGAAAAGCTTCATATTTTGTACTAACCCTTGACGCCGACTTAAGTGGTCTCTCTGAATTTTCAGAATCTCCAGGAGCAGTATTACGTCCGCTACTTCTATCATTTACTCTCTCTCCAATAGATCCATATTCTTTTCTTATGAAATATCTACCAGACTCATCTTCCGCGTCACTTAAACATTCAGCTAACATATAAGATATTGCGTCTTCAATAAATGTAATGTAGTCAAACGTACCTCTCAAATATGTTATGGTTAAAACTTCCGACCCTGAGTCATCACTTACTACAATAAATTGTTTACCTTTTCTCCATAACATAGGCTCATTGGGAACAGTTTTAAACGCAACCCTTCTTGTTACACGGAGAGGTTTTACGAATTCATTTTCCCCGATAACCCGAATATTCCCAACACTAGAAATTTTGTAAGATTTGATAAGAAAAGATATAGCAGCCGACCTTAACTGGCCATCGTTAATTTTAACAGTTACGAATACAAAGCTAAAAAGTTTATTTGATAGCATTTGAAGTTTTCTCCACATAGCAGCAACAGCAGCAACAACCGCTCCACCCATTGTAAAATCATTCAGAATTGGCATTGCTATCTCTCTACCCCAATAAATGTATTTACTTTCAAATGTTCGTCCATTAAGTGTTTGATTTCTTTGTAATCCAAACCGCCATGCCCTGCACCTAATAACGGTACGTATATATTCTTCCCTCTCTTCTCTGCATTTTCAAGGAGATTACTATTAGTATTCAGCCAATCAAGCCCGTCAACAATGTATTCGTAATCCGAATCATTTTTCCATGATAAATACGGAAAATTTGGATTTAGTCTCTTTGTAGGAACACACACTACTCTCATTTCTTCAAATACTTGATAAGGGTCACCAGCCTGACAAAACGGTCCGTATGCTGCAGGAAGTTCAGGACATTTTTCTACCGCCACTTTTGCTAACCCAGCTCCCATTATTGCTTCACCGGAAAGTTTCCAACCAGCATTAGTCGGAATAACTACATAGTGCCCTAATTTATGCCAAAACCAAATATCACCTTTTTTCCAAAGCATTCTTTTCTCCCTACTAGTATTCTAAAACTCTTTTACTATAATACAATTTAGATGGTAATTTTAGATAAAGTCTCATTTTTTTCCCTTGGTAAAGGAAATTGCTTAAGAAACTCCTCATATTCTTCTACAGAAGTATTTTGCATATGCAAATTCTGCGCCTTTTTATCAACTTCTTTTTGAAAATCTCCCATTATTTGAGCGTCAAGAAAAGACAGTATAACTAAACTAAATCCTAACAACGTACAAACAAAACAGAAAAAAGGAAAAATTGCAAAAATGTACTTATAGACTCCAAATAAATATCCAGCAATAAGCAAAATAACCCCGGAAATAAATAAGCTTTTATTCCAATATTTCACAAATTCACACCCTCAATTAGCTTTGAATTAAACTGCTCCCAACCCTCATCCTTAAACTTCTGAATTCTATCCTTCATAACTTCTGGATGAGTGCCCTCGAACTTCCATGTTTTTCCATCTTTTATGTCTTGTTGGAAAAGGTAAACGTAGTCACAAAACTCCTCACCAAATTTCTCTTTCATCTGCTGCATCTTCGGGTCAGGAAATCCTTCAGTAATAAATAACTGCTGAAAATCCCACTCCTTTTTCCAACCTGTTTTCCCATTGTGTACTTTCCCATAATGATACACAGTTATATTAGAACGAAGCACTGTGTCGAGGCGTCCGTAGTCTAAGTGGCAAGCATCTCCTGATAGCTTCCAAGCACTTCCCGCTTTTTTAATTCTCGGAATTTCCTGGTAACAAAACTTAAAACAGGTACTATAGTTCCCTAAAAAATGATTATACTGCGTAGTAATAGCCTCAACAGGTATTCCATGCACCTCGTACTTAGGAGCTATTTCATTTATAAAAGCCAGTACAATATCATGCTGATTTTCATGCAAAACTTCATCAGCTTGAAAATGCCATTTCCAATCCGTACTTAAGAAGTCAGCAGCATAGTTACCAAGTACAGACAACTCACGGAAATCTGTTACCCAAGAATGATAAACAATTTTTAATTTGTCCCCTACTTCAGCCTGCAGTTCACGTAGTACTTGCATTGTATTATCACTTGAATCGCATTCACAAATCACAATTTCATCCGCAATAGGATTTATTGACCTTACCGATTCTACCAAAGGATACTCATACTGAATAATGTTATGAACGAAATAATAAAACCCGAGTGTCTTGTTCATCAAATCTCCTTATTAAGCTGTTTGAGTGACTATACAGTTTTTTGAAGGTGGTAATACGCGAAAATCAACAGCACATTTCATTACTATTTTCTCGTCTTCTAATTCTGCATCGATTTTTATGTTAAAAAGGTCAACTATAGGAGTACCGTTTATACGTTTCTGTACTTCATGAATAAAATCTTTTTGAACGCGCTGTTCAGCAAACTCTTCAGCACTTTTTATTACTTCAATCACGCTAGCGCCGTACTCACACCCACCAGGTTTCCAACTACAACAAATAAAGTTTTTCCTTTGCCTTGTATTTTCGTCAGCTTGATATTTTTTAAGTTCTCTATAAAACACAGAGTTATCTGCAGGCGTGCTCATTATCGATATTTCGGTAGGGTCTTTACCTACTAAATTAGACTTTAATGCGTCCAACACAATTATAGAACTTTCAACTCTATCTGATTCTTGTTCTGTACTTATATCAACCCCTACCCAAGC
>Ga0307375_10004395_pt1 | contig 13466 bp, 11 predicted proteins | sample TR1MG_FD_202531 | JGI IMG/M metagenome (GOLD analysis project Ga0307375, IMG submission 202531) | Soil microbial communities from Risofladan, Vaasa, Finland - TR-1 | ecosystem: Environmental > Terrestrial > Soil > Coastal area > Acid sulfate soil | place: Finland: Risofladan, Vaasa | collected...
AGGCGTGCGACGAGAGGGTTTATCCGTCCCGGTTCGATGCCTGCGCTCTGTACCTCGAAAAGGTCCCCGCCGTACTTCCGCAGGAACTCCTCTGCCATCTGGCTGCGCGCGCTGTTGTGGATGCAGATTGCAAGAATTCGTGTTTTACTCATGCTGATTCCGCCGAAGCGTGTTCTTTTCGGTAGTCAGTTACGAACTGCATGACTGATTCGCGAATAGCGTTGCGAAGCTCACGCACCTTCTGATCAATTTCCGCAGAGCTGCCTGTGAAGGTCGCCGGATCGGGAAAGGGCCAGTTGATTCGACGGACCGGTCCCGGAAAGAGCGGGCAGTTTTCTTCGGCTTGGCGGCTGCATACCGCAATTACATAGGAGTAGGTTCGTCCGGAGCGGTAGAGGTCGAAAACACTTTGCGGCGTTTTGTGCGAGATATCGATTCCCTCTTCGGCAAGAGCCGTAACGACCCTCAGGTTGAGCGCGCCCGGCGTGAGCCCCGCGCTTTCGACCTCGAAGATGTCGCCGCCGATCTTCCGCAAGTATTCTTCGGCGATCTGGCTCCGGGCACTGTTGTGCACGCAGATAAACAGCACACGTTCCTTCTCCTCCGTGGCCATTGGTTCCTCCTTTTTTCGGTAGGTAACGACACACCGATCGCCGTCCCGGATATCTGTTCTCCACCGGAGCCGGTCGAAGTCGACGCGAGACTGATCGTCATCCGGCGGAATCGATCGAAATAGTCTCAGGATCCCCTCTACGAAGGGATTTTCAACCGTGCGGTAGTAGACCAGCTTTCCCTGGCGCCGCTCCGTCAGGATCCCGCCGCGCGCGAGCGCCCGGGCTGAACGCGAGACTGCGTACTGCGGCATTTGAAGCACGTCCACGAGTTCACAGATGCACAGCTCGCCGTCGGCCTCGTCGAGGATGCGTGCGATGCGAAAACGTCCCGGCTCAGTCAGCAAACGCATGAGACCCAGATAGCGTTCCATGTATGCAATTTAGTGCATATGATTGACTCCGTCAATCGTGCACGATCCGGCGAATCGCTCATACATTCGTATGAATCGATAAAATCGGACTGAATACCGATTCACCCATTTTTCGCTTTCCAGGCAATATGCAGACAACAACAAAACACGGAGGGTTGTATGAAGACGGCAGGTGACCGGGAATAGCCACTATACCTGGACTTTTTTCCTGGATCGATGGATCGCGCTAATTGCCGCGACTGAGATGATGCCGGGAGACCGTGGAATCCCGGCATCGTAATTTCGTGGAGCGCTACGTGCGTTTCGCCTTGAGGGCACCCTCTTTCCTGCGAATTTCCTTTAGAGCCTGGGCGTACTCTTTGTCAAACGTTGCGCACCCGACGTTCTCCTGTCGAATCAGGAATTCGATGCAGTTGTCGCACGCCGTGCACCATTTTACGTCCGAGTCCCGCTCTTCGCGAAGCTTGATCGGCAGCTGACCGTCGGCGAGCGATTGGCGGCCGATGGCCACCATATCGGTGACCCGATCGCGAATATTCTTGTTTGCCCAGAAGAGCAGCGTGTTTTCTTCTTTCTTGCGGGCCTGCAATTGATTGTTGCCGTTGTTCAGAACAGAGTAGGCAGACCCGATGACCACAGTCGACGGCTTGAGCGCGTCTCGAACCGCCTTTTGAAAGGTGAAGTGGAGATAACAGTCATCCGGTACCCTGCGATCCGGTTGCGATAGCGCAAGCGTGATCGATGGACTTCCCGCGGATACAAGAATGTACTTGGCGCCGCGATCTTCCATGCCTTTCACAAGTTTGAGTGATTCGGAAATATCCATTACGGGCGAATCGGGCCCCGCGGACCCCTGACCGCCCGGAAATCCCTCCCAGATCGAAACTTTCGATCCAACAATGAATTTTGGGTCGTCAATCTCCTTCGCGATACGCTCGTAGATCGTAAAGGTGAAACGTGTTCGGTTCTCGAAGGAACCGCCGTACTTCCATTTTCGATCATTGTACGGCCGCAGAAGTTGCGAATCGAAATATCCGTGGCAGTTTTTGAAATCTATTCCGTCCGCTCCGCAATCGTGGGCAATTTTCGCCGCAAGAACGAACTGTTCTATTGTCTTCTCGACGTATTCCTCGTCAATTACCTCGCCGCCGAATCCCGGCAACGGTTTCACGCAAACGCGACGAGAAAAGTCGGGATGGCTCAGTTCACCCGAATGGGTAAGCTGCCACACCAGGAGCGTGTCGCTGTTGATCTTGCGAAGCTCCGCGACGAACTTGCTGAGGGCTTTTTGGTTTCGCGGCATGACTGAAAGCTGGTTTTTTCTGCTGCGGGATTCCCACTGAACGGTAATTGCTTCGAGGTCAACGATGCCCGCTCCGCCTTCAAAAAGATTCCGGTATCGGCGAAGGGTCTTCTCAGTCGGATTCCCTTCATCATCGGCATCGTTGCATTCCATTGCGTTGATCATGAATCTGTTTTTTGCGGTCAGGTTGCCGATCTTGATCGGTTGGAAGACCGGGTCATTGGTTCTGCTCACCGTTGTCTCCTTGGTTGAGGGGTACTTGGTTTACAGTATCCACCCGATCGGTGGACCTTGGAATCCCGGAGAACTCTTGACTATTTACCGGGGGAAACCCGGTAGTTACCGATCCGGGAAAGAAATGCGTGGAGCCTTTCGTTTGAGTTTGTAAGTCCGAGCTTGGTTCGCAGGTTTGTCCGGTGATAATCTACTGTCTTCGTGGTGATCCCGAGCTCTTTCGCAATATCTTTTGTGGTTCTTCCCTCACGAATGAGACTTGCAATCTCCCTTTCGCGGAGCGTCAGGCCCTGTTCGTCGAGCGTGAGCGCCTGAATGAACGGCGATGTGATCTGTTTGAGTCTTTTGGAAAGGAGCTCCAGATCGATATAGGCGTCGGTACCGGCCAACCGGTTCTTCATCCGCTCGATTAGCGGATCGATCAGAACGCTGACATTGGCGAGAACTATCTGTGCGAGCTTCCTTTCGACCCGTTCTCCTTGCCGCAGCATCACGTCAAGTGCGATTTCCTGTTCCCTCATCGTCTGCTCCTGAAACTGAATCCTGCGCTTCAGGTTCCCAACTATTCGCTCCTCCTCGGCGATTTCAGTAATGTCCCTCACGTACTCCAGCAGACCGAAGATTCTTTTGTTGTTGTCATACAGCGGGAAGACCGACAATTCCTGGGTGCCGCGGGCGCCGCTGTCTCCCTCATACGGGACCACGCCAACGTGCGGGCGCCCTGTGCGCAATGCAGTCAGTGACGGACACTTGTCGCACGGGGTCGATCGGTTGTGGTAGATCGCATAGCACTTTTCCCCGACAAGCGGCCGGTCAAACTGGTACCAGCGTTTCATCGCGTTGTTAACGCCAAGAATCGTCAGCTCCGTGTCGAGGACGCTGATCCCGTCCTTCGAGCTGTTGAACAGGTAGGCAAAAAATTGATCAAACTCATCGATCAGTTCCCGGCGTTCCCTCTCTGTGGAGCCCGACGATGTCGTGGAACGAAGCCAATCCTTCAGGTAGTGCAGGTCGCTCACTGTCAACCTCCCGGGCCATTGTACACGAAGTTGGCGTCCGGGACGACTCAAAGAGCAACCGCTCGACGAAAATACTCTTCGGGCGAACCGGAATCGATTTTCCTTGACAGTCGGTGGATCGGTGTTACAATAAAATCATTGCGGGAACGGTTCCACGAAGGAAATTGATTACCTTCGTACGACTATTTCCACCTTCTCATAAATAAATATATTGTAAGTAAAGATTTATTTGAATCAACCTCGGCGGATCTATACCACGATGAGTTTCACCGCAGTTTTTGCGGGAACATTCTCAGGAGTATCTTGTGAGAGTGACAATCATCGACATCGCGCGTTTCGCCGGCGTTTCCAAGAGCACCGTCTCGAGGGTGCTCAACGACGACGCACGGGTGTCCGAAACCGCAAGACGGAAGGTACTCGGTGCGGTGGAGAAATTGGACTATCAACCGAACGCTGCGGCGCGGAGTCTGGTCCTCAAGAAATCCCATTCAATTTCGCTGATAATCCAGGATATTCGGAACCCTTACTATGCGTACGGAAGTTGGTATGCCGAGAGAACGTTTCACGCGCGCGGTTACGACATGGTCATTCACAATGCCGACAATGACCGCGAGCTCGAACGTGAAATTCTTGGTTCCATCACCCGTCGGGGTGTCGACGGAGTCTTGAGCATCGGCGGAAACCGTAATGTTACCTCGATAGTGGATTTCTACGCGCGCAACCGGCTCCCGCTCGTTTTGATAGACCGCGAAGTCCCCGGGTACGATATTCCCTCAATTAATCTCAACAATCGCCTCGGTGCGAAGCTGGCTACGAATCACCTTTTCAGCCTGGGGCATAAGTCGATCGCGTTCGTCACCTCCGACTTTACCGTTGCAGAGATGCGGCGTCAGGAAGGTTACCACGATGCGTTTCGCGAGAGGAACTTTCAACCCGAGATGAAGTTCGTTATTTCTCAGAGCGAAGAACTGTGGAGCGAGGGCAAGTGTCCCGAACTTTCCGGGCTTATCGAAAAAGGCGATACCCCGACTGCAATCTTCGCATCAAATGACCTGAAGGCGGTGCAGGCCATGCGGATATTGCGAGAACACGGCTTGCGGGTTCCTCGGGATGTGTCGGTCGTCGGCTATGACGACGTCTATCTGCTGTCGGTCGTAAGTCCGACTCTAACAACCGTGCATCAACCTCTCGACATGATGGTCGAGGCGGGAGCGACGATGCTGCTGGACATCGTGAACGGCACTCACACCGATGTTGGGCAGCAACTTTTCGAACCGACGCTCGTGCAGCGTGAGTCCACGGGACCGGTATCAACGCGGTCCCAAATACAACTGGGGAAAGGGGCGACGAGATGAGAAGCAAAAAAGAAGCGCTCGAACGCGCGGTGACCAACTTTGACGGAATTCTCCAACTGCGGCCTGAGTGGGTCGCGAGAGACTTCCTCCCACCGGGAAAGAGACTCGGTTTGAAGGACGATGAGTACCATGTCGGTGAACGTGGGTACATTTGCGAACGGTGGCTCGCATCCGTGACCACGGCGGATAACCGTGTCGGTCCTCCGGGTGAGGGCTTGAGCCGGTTGCGCATAGAGGACGCCCCGGAGATTACGTTGAAGGAGGCAACCGGGCTTCTACCGGAGGTGCTCATGGGCAAGCACTACTCATCCGCGCACAAGGGTCTTGCCCGCCTGGTCAAAGTGTACGATTTTGGCGCTAGAATTCCGTTCCATGTGCATCAGATGCAAAAAGATGCATCGCTTCTCGGTCGCAATTCGAAGGACGAGGCTTACCACTTTCTCGAGGACGTCGACCTTGGACCGCATCCCGAAACTTTTTTTGGTATTCATCCCTACATCGTTGCACAGAATAAGAAGGATCTGTTGCTTTCTCATTTGCAGAAATGGGACGACGACCTGATCCTGCAGCACTCGCGTGCTTACACCAACGTTCCGGGGGAGGGGTTCTTTCTCCCGTCCGGCATTCTCCACGCCCCCGGCACCGCGCTTACGCTCGAGCTGCAGGAAGATTCCGATGTCGGAGCGTTTCTCCAGGCATTAAATGCAGGCGCGATCATCTCGAAGGAGCTTCTTTACAAGGATGTCCCTCCGGAACAGCGGAAGGTTCGGCAGGAACGGGCGGTTCTCGATCAATTGGATTGGGACTCGAACGCTGATCCCTATTTCTATGAGCACCACCATCTTGTGCCGGTTCCCATTACAGAAACGAGCCACGACGGGGCAAAGGAGTGGTGGGTCTTCTACAACACTCGGAAATTCAGCGGCAAAAAGATCGAAATCGAGCCCGGAGCACAGCACACGTCGACCGAAAAAGGCGTCTTCAGCATGTTCATCTGGCGCGGAGCGGGTGAGGTCGCCGGGACCAGATTCGAAGCGGGAAACGTCGAATGCGACGAGCTGTTCGTGTGTCACGATCGCGCTACCCGGCCGATGACAATCCGCAATACCGGTCGGTCAAAGATGATTCTCTTCAAATTTTTTGGTCCCGATATTAACGACGATTCACCCTGGATTCCCAAATATCCGTCTTAGACGGATATTACGAACTATACGGAGGTATGGAAATGGCTGCAAAGAAAACGTCAATAGGAACGTGGGCGTACATATGGGGCGGATACGCAGAGGCTCCGATCCCGTTCGATCTGGTTCTGGACACGCTTAAAAGCCTTGGATTCGACGGAATAGAGTTTGGTGCTTTCCCGCCGCATTTCGAGAGCAACACCGACGCGAATCGCAAGAAGATAAGCAAAGCGCTTGCCGACCGGGGACTTGGCGTTTCCGGAATTGCCGCCCCGACACCCTCCCCCGCGACCGCGAAGAAGACGGACTACCTCGATGCAATCAAGGCGAATCTCGATCTGTGTGAGGAGATCCATTCTCCAAAGCTTCGCGTCGATTCCGTTGATCCTCCAACGGCCATTCCCGGCGGCATGGACTACGAGACCTGTTTTTCACGTGTCGCTGATCTGTGGCACGAAACGTCGGCTCTTTGCGCATCGCGCAAAACCAAGCTGATTTGGGAATTCGAGCCGGGGTTCCTCTTCAACAAGCCGAGCGAAGTTGTTCGAATGACCTACAGGGTAGATCATCCCAATTTTTCCATACTATTCGATTCGTGCCATGCCTACATGTGCGGCGTTCTCGCGTCGCGGCAGATGGGAACCAAAGAGATTCTTCCGGGTGGGGTGGTTCAGTTTGCGCACCTGCTGACCGGAAAGATTGGTCACATTCATCTTATCGATTCGGACGGCACTCTTCATGACAACGAGACCAGCACACACGCACCCCTCGGGACAGGCAAGCTGGACTTCTCGAAAATATTGCCCGCAATTCGCGAGGCGGGCTACAACGATGAGTGGTGGCCGATTGATCTGTGCTTCTGGCCGAAGGCGCTTGAAGTCACCGCCGATAACAAGATCGCCCTGGATGGATTGATCAAGCAATACGCGTGACGCGAAAAAAATCGCAGGAGGAATCCTATGGCAGAAACAATGAACGCTCAGGTGTTCTACGAAGCGGAAAGGATGAGCCTGGAACGAATTCCGGTTCCCAAAGTGTCTGATACCGAAGTCCTGGTCAAGGTCAGAAACGTCGGCATCTGCGGCTCCGATGTGTCCTACTACTATGGGTGGAGCCCGGTCGGAACTCCGACCGGCAAGGGGCCTCTGGTTCTCGGTCACGAGTTCACCGGCGAAGTGGTTGAGGTGGGGACTGTGCCGAAATCGATGGAGCTTTTCAAGCCGGGGGACAGGGTGGTGGTGAATCCTGTCCAATTCTGCAACGCGTGCGAGGACTGCGCCTCGGGAAACACCCATTTCTGTCAACACGGTACGGTTCCCGGGGTTACCGTCAATGGTGCCTTTGCCGAATACTGCCTGTCGAAGTACACCGGCTTGTACAAGCTTCCCGACAGTGTCAGCTTCGAAGCGGGTGCATGCATCGAGCCGTTCGCCTGCGCAGTGAACGGAATGAACAAGCTCGACATACGCCCGGGACAATTCGTCGCGGTTTTCGGACCCGGGCCGATCGGAATCATGATGGTGGAAACTGCAAAGAAGGCCTACGGCGCAGGGAAAGTGGCTCTGATAGGCACCCGTGATTATCGGCTGGAAGCGGGGAAACGCGCGGGCGCAGACTACCTGTTCAACGACAAGGACAAGAGTTCCAAGTACTACGTGCCGGACTTGAAAAAGGCAATTGCTGAAGTTTCAGGCGGGAAACTCGCGGATAGAATTATCGTACCGACCGGTTCGAACGAAGGCTTCGAACAGGCAGTTGACGTCGGTGGCAACTGCTCGATCATTGTGCATTTCGGTCTTCCCGACGGTGACGCCGTATTCAAGATCCCCGCGCTCAGCTTCCATACCATGGATAAACAGATACGGTCGGCATGGCTCGCACCCGGCGTGTGGCCGCAGACGATTCGGATGGTCGAAACCGGTCTCGTGAACCTCGAGAGCCTTGTTACTCACAAGGTTCCTCTTCAGAACGCGGAAAAGGCGATCCAGGATCTGCGTAACCGCGTGGGCAATCCCGTGAAGTGTGAGGTCGTTCTGTAGGTATTTGTGAAAACGCATCACATAGTGATGCTGATTATGTAAAGGAGGAGTGAGACAAATGAAAAAGTTCATAGTCCTTGCTATGACTGTCGGACTGGTTGTGCTCTTCGCAGCGTGCAGCCCAAGTTCCCGCGCATCGACGCCCGCCGCGTCCGGGACAACGGCAACCGCTGCCGGTACAAGTCAGGATAGTGCGCTCAAGGGCAAGAAGATCGGCTTCATTAACGCTGGTCCGGATGACTACTACGCCCAGTTCGGCAAGACGCTCAAGGCCGTCGCCGCGACCTACGGCATGGAAGTAACCGAGCTTAACTCCGACTACAAGCCCGAGAAAGAGCTCGCGAACTGTCACGACCTGATCGCCAAAGGTGTCGACGCTATTGCCGTTATCACGGCGGGAGCCGCGGGAAGTGCATCCACGATCAAGGCTGCGTCGGACGCAAAAGTGCCGATTTTCTTCATCGCAGGCAAACCCGAGGTCCAGGCGGGGAGCGACTACACCGGCCACGTCACCGACAACTTCGTGATCATGGGATATCGTATCGGTCAATGGGTGGCAAAGAACTATCCCAATGCCCAGACTGCGGAAATCCCCGGGTTCCTCGGCCAGGGGCCCGCTGAAGGTGAAATCGTCGGCTTCCAGTTGGCGATGGACGAGGCGAAAATGCCGCCCGTCATTATGCTGAAGGCTGCCGACTGGCAGAGCGTTAAGGCGGTCCCGGTTGTGGAAGACCTTCTGAGTTCCGGCAAACCGTTTAAGGTGATATTTGCTGCCAACGAAGAAGAGGCAAGAGGCGTCATCCAGGTGCTCAAGGAGCAGGGCGTAAAAGACAAGATTGTCGTATCCAACAACGGTAAAGAAGATGGGTGGCAGTGGATGAAGGACGGCACGATGGCCGCCACCGTTCCCAACCCGCCATCATTGAACGCGGACCTGTGCGTGCAGCAAATCGCTGCAGTATTGACCGGAGAGAAGATCTCGAAAGATCTCCAGATCATGCCGTTCGCCGTATTGACTAAGGACAATCTGGATCAGGCAATTCCGTGGGACACCGAGGCATACATGAAAGGCCGCGCTGCGGACTCCTTCAAATGGCGCCTCTCCTACTATGAAAAACAGTACGTGGAGAACAAGGATATGTTCGCTCAATTCGATGCCAAGGTTGCTGAATACATGAAGACACAAGGAAGCAAGTAACGACTACCCGTGGGCTTGTCGTAACAGACAAGTCCACGGGCTTCTGGTACCGACAGTGATCTCGAATTTTGGTCCCATTATGGAGGATACGAAATGAAGATTGGCATCAATATGCTCTTGTGGACGGCGACACCTAGCTTCAAGGAACATGCGCACATTCTCGACAAGCTGAAAAAATGGGGGTTCGATGCATTCGAAATCGGTGTGGGAGGACTTAGTTCCGCGGACATCGCGAGTTTTTCCAGGAGAGGCGGTGAGCTCGGATTGGAACCTTGCGCGCTCGACGTCTACCTCGCGGCCGACATGGACATGATCAGCTCTGACCCTGAAATGCGAAAAAAGGCGGTGAACTTTCTCAAGAGTTGTATTTCGAAGACCCGGGACCTTGGCGCGAAAGTTTTCAGTGGGCCGATGTTCCAGGGGCTTGTCAACACCACGCAGTCTGGGCCGAGCGCCGACGAATGGAAATATGCTGTGGAAGGAATGCGCGCATGTGCGGAATTTGGCAAAGAAAAAGGAGTGAAACTCGCAGCCGAACCGATCAACCGGTTTGAAATGTACCTCCTCAACACGTTGGATCAGGCCTATGCACTCTGTAAAGAGGTTGGGATGGACAATCTGGGGATTCTTGCCGACACGCATCATTCTAATATCGAAGAACCAGATGTCGTCCAATCGTGGACTCGAGTAATGGATCGAATATATAACGTCCATATTTCCGAAAACAACCGGGGGATACCGGGGAGCGGTCACGCGATTCCTCCGACGCTTTTCGACGCACTGAAAAAGGGCGGTTACGATGGCTGCTTGACAATCGAAGCGTTCAACGCCAATGTTCCCGAAACCCTTCCTCTTCTGCGTTTGTGGCACCCGTTTGTGAAGGATACTGACGAAATGGCCGTCAAGGGGTTGCAATTCATCAAGCGATACGTGCACGCAGAATAGCCGTTCAGGTTCGGAGGTAGTTGGATGCCTGACGACATGATCCTGGAAATGAGAGGCATTAGCAAATCCTTCCCGGGGGTAAAGTTATTCGAGAACTTCGATTTTCGACTGGAAAAGGGACAGATACACTGCATTTGCGGAGAAAATGGCGCGGGGAAATCGACGCTCATAAAGATGCTTTCGGGTGCCTACGCGCCCGATGACGGCGACATTTACTTCGACGGAAAGAAAGTGTCGTTGACGCCGCATTCTGCAATGGGAATGGGAATACAGACAATTTATCAGGAACATACACTTTTTCCGCTCATGAAAGTGTATGAAAACCTCTATGTCAACCAAGAACTGACCAACGGCATCGCCATCGATGCGCCTCGAATGATTGACAAGGCGGCGGAGGTCCTCAACTACCTCCATTCGAACATTTCACCGCTTGACGTTGTCGGGAGGCTTGGAAGCGGCGGGCAAAAAACCGTGGAGATCGCCAAGGCCCTGATCCAGGAGTCGAAAGTCATCATTCTCGATGAGCCGACAGCCTCCTTCAGTCAAACCGAAATCGATCACCTGCTCACGATCATAAGAAAGCTTGCCGGAGGCGGCATAAGCATTGTCTACATTTCCCACCATCTCGAGGAGGTATTCAAGATCGCCGATCGGGTGACCGTCATTCGGGACGGCCAGAAGATCAATTCCTATGATCTGAAAGATCTGACCGAGCAGATTCTAATTCACGACATGGTGGGGCGTGACGTTTCACAATTCTACCGTCGAGAAGAGACATCGATCGGTGAAGTGATCTTTGAGGTCAGGAATCTCAGCGGCCCGGGTGTGAAAAACGCGTCACTGATAGTGCGCAAGGGCGAGCTTCTGGGAATTGCCGGCATGGTAGGTTCTGGTAGAACGGAGCTCGCTGACCTTCTGTTCGGTGTGAAGAAAGCGACGTCCGGAAAGTTTCTCATCAGCGGCACCGAGGTGAAAATTGGGTCGCCCTTTTCCGCGATAAGGCACAGAATGTGTTACATAACCGAAGACAGACAATCCACCGGCCTCTTTTTGATTCTCACGCTCGACCGGAATATCCCCATTGCAAGCTACTCGCGAACCAGGACTCCGTTTGCCATGCCAAAGGTTGACGAGCGCATTTCCGAGAAATATATCGAGAGCCTCAAAATTGCGACGACCGGAGTATCTCAGAAGGCGATGTTCCTCTCCGGTGGGAACCAGCAGAAGGTTGTGCTGGCAAAATGGTTCGCGACGAATGCCGACATCTTTATCTTCGACGAACCGACGCGCGGAATAGACGTCGGGGCCAAGGAAGAAATATACAAGATCATGGTCGAGCTGCTGCGACAGGGCAAGGCGATCATAATGATATCTTCGGACATGCCCGAGCTTATCTCGCTGAGCGATCGGATCATCGTAATGAACAGCGGAAGTCTGGTGGCTGAACTTCAGAATACCGACATCAACGAAGTGAACATTCTGAAAAATTCGATTGGAGGCAGCTTGCAATGATATCAACGAACACCATCAGACGGCTCATGAGACATGAGAATATTTCACTCTTTCTGGTGCTTCTTTTCATCGTTGTCGTGTTTGCCGTAGTGGAACTTTTCGGAATCAGAGGCGGAAATCTTTCTAAAGTGGCATTCATCCAACCTCGAAACATCTCCAACGTCCTAATGCAGATTTCGACCACCGGAATACTCGCGCTGTCAATGTGTCTGATCATGATTTCAGGCGGCATCGACCTGTCGATTGGACAGATGATGAGCTTCCTCGGTACCGCGATGGCGACGCTGCTCAGAGTCTACGGCTTCAGTGAATTGGGGATGGTTCTTACCGGGCTCGCCCTTGCGTTTGTTCTCCAGTTGTTCATGGGGTATCTCATCTCTCGCACAAAGCTCGAACCATTCATCGTATCTCTCGCGTTCATGACCATCTACAAAGGTCTGACTTACCTCATTTCTAATGGCAGTGAAATCACGATCACCGACAAGTTCACCTTCATTGGTCAAACTTACCTGTCGATCACCGACAGGTTCAGAATCGGTATGCCGGTAATTCTGCTCATCGGGCTTTCGATCATTATGTCCATGACCCTCAAGTACACAAAATTCGGTCGCAAAGTGTACGCTGTCGGCGGGAACAGCAACGCGGCATACCTCGCCGGCATCGATGTGAAAAATCACAAAATGTTGCTGTACGGACTGAACGGGTTGTTTGTGGCGATTGCGACTATGTCTCTGATGTCAAGAATCGGTGTGGGAAGCCCGCTGATGGGAGAGGGCAAAGAGATCGATGTCATTGCCGCTGTAGTAGTAGGTGGGACTGCGCTGAGCGGCGGAAAAGGCAACATCTGGGGAACACTCATCGGAGTACTTCTTCTGGGCATCATATCGAACGCCCTCAATATTCTCGGCGTTGCACCGTACTGGCAGTACATCATGAGTGGTACACTGATTCTTGTCGCGGTGGTTCTAAGCTATTTGAATAGCATGCGAACGACAACGGCAACAGCGAATAAATAGTAGTCGTGACGATGATCTTTGGGGTAGCAGGTTGGCGATGGACGAAGAGGAGGGGTGAGTGGCCAAATTCAGAATAAGTGTAAACATGGAGTTCTGTCGAGACGCGGACAAGGGTTTCGAAGACGGTGTGAAGATCGCATCGGAACTTGGATACACCTATGTCGAACCGATGGTACACACCGGATGGGAGCTCTTGAGCGAAGTAAACTACTTTCACTCCTTTTCCATGGAGCAGGACGCGCTTCTGATGAAGGAAATCTGCGATCGTCACGGTGTGAAGGTTTCGAGTATCAGTGGCCATAGCCCGCTCATGAAGCCCGAAGCGGCGGTCGATCGTTTGACCCGGGCGATAGAAACCGCGGATTCGGTTGGCGCCCGATTTGTGAATACCGATGAGATGGTCAAACCCGACTGGATGGACGACGAGTTCGCCCACCAGGCGATGCGTTACACATTGACCCGGGCTGAACAGGTGGCATCGCGGCACAAGGTGTTCGTTTGCATCGAACCGCACGGAATCTACACCAAAACGGTCGACGGCCTCATGCGCATTGTGAATCTTGTGCGCTCACCCTGGATCAGAGTCAATTGGGACACCGGTAATTCCTATCTTGCCGGCGTCGAAGATCCGTACGAAGGGCTCGAAAAGATACGGGAAAACGTATTTCACGTTCACGCG
>Ga0307375_10004396_pt1 | contig 13463 bp, 17 predicted proteins | sample TR1MG_FD_202531 | JGI IMG/M metagenome (GOLD analysis project Ga0307375, IMG submission 202531) | Soil microbial communities from Risofladan, Vaasa, Finland - TR-1 | ecosystem: Environmental > Terrestrial > Soil > Coastal area > Acid sulfate soil | place: Finland: Risofladan, Vaasa | collected...
GCATCGAGCGCGAACCCCGCTATTTCGACGCGGCCTGCGAACGCATAGAGCGAGCCACGGCACAGGGGAGGCTCTTTACCGACGCATAGCCTGCCACCTATCCCGGCATTCAGCCCCGCACCACCGCTTCCCCTCTTCCGTGGGCTCCCCGCAGTACAAGCATTCACCTGTCGCGCGGGGGCCCTCCGGTTTCCGCACCGCCAGTGCAGCCTCGCGGTACTTTTCTTCGAGTTCACAACCTCGGTCTATATCATCCGCCATGCAATGCCTTCTCCAGCAACACCACCTGATCCGCGTCCGGGTAATCTTCCAGCCACTCGCTGAACACCACCATGTAGCTGATAGCGTCAACTCTATCCGGCACCTGCCGATGCCAGAGCGAGTCCCGGAACCCGCGCACGGCACCGGTCCAATCCTTTGCCTGCATCGCACCCAAGGCCTCATGGAATGCCAGCAAGCCATTAAGCCCCAGATTGTATGCAGCATCCACGAGAGCACCGAAGCGCGGGGCAGAGAGTTGCTTGCTCCACGGTAATGCGGCCGTCAGCCCGGTAATCAGCACGTCCTCATCTTCAACGAGCCACTGCATTGCCTCTTGCCGGGTGACTACGGTAGTGGGTCCGATGCCGTGGCCGGTTTGACCGTAACCTGCCGTCCAGACCTGACCTATTTTGTCCCAGTAAGCACGAGAGCCGAAGCCCTCCTGAATTTCGAGGGCATCGGTGAGTTGTGGTGGTGCGGGCTCTGTCACGGCACGGCCACGGGAGCAATAGGCTGACCGTCCGCCTTAATAGCCGCCGCAGTAGTTCCCGCCGCGTTCCAAGCCGCGACCGTCTGCGGAATCTCGCCAGCAAGTGTGGCGATAAGGGTATCCAGCGCGGTCTGACTAATCGCGCCCTGGCTGTAGAGCTGCTGCATCTGCATGCCGCCCTGCATGATAGCGATAGCGGCTTCTGTTGCGGGTAAAATCATGGCTGCCATATCTGTGCTCCTTACTTGAGTGCTGGCGTGGTCGGGCTTACGACCGACTGGATGGCATTGATGTTGTTGACTGCGGTTGCAATCGAGAGCATTGCTGCGGTCGGATTGGCCGGTAGGCTGTTCGGCGGGCAATAGGTGTCGAACACAGTCGCCGCGTCGTTGATCGTCTGGACCTGCGCCCGGGTCAGCTTGCCATTCGCCCGGGCGATAGACAGGACTGCAAGGCTCGTGTTGTAGCCAATGCAGGTTCCGGCATAGGTGATCTGGCCGACCGGGGCCGCGTTGATGCTGTTGGCTGCCGTAGATGTGGTGGACGGCATGGCACAGGCTGCCAGTGCCAGCGTCATGAGTGCCGCTAAAAACAGTTTGATCTTCATTGGGGAGACTCCTGTGTTGCTTGGGGTGGTGTTGCAGGTGATATCATTTTCGTGGCGTCACGAAATTGATCAGGGCCAGCGGACTCGACCATTTTCCCGGTGTCGGGGATATGGCCTGGTCCATTCAACATCCTGACTATGTGATAAAAAAACGCACCGACCACGAAGCCGACATACTTCTGATACTCCGCTGTCGGTATCAGCCCCACGAAGATCATCGCCGCGATAATGCCGCCGATGATGACGATGCCGAGCCATTGCCGAGTGTTGCGTTCAATTTTCAGTTCCATGACTTCCTCCACTCTACGATTACGCCGTCTGGCACCTGCTCGTGCCCATGCTCCACCAACGCGGACCAGTTCGCCGCGCGGCTGATAATCTCTTGCCCGTGCTCGCCGATGCCGACTGAGGGCATAAACACCGGCACGATGCTGAGGTGCAGCAGGATCAGGGCAAGCGGAGCTATGCTTAACCCTCTTCTCGGTCCCAGTCGGGGAGCGGCACCGTTTTCCCGGCGAGGGAATGCTTGCAGTCAGGCAAAAACTGAATCGCACCATCCCTCACGAATGAATGGCAAACGCCCTGCAGACATCCACCGGTTACTAGGATTGATGGCGAGAACGTTGGGGATTCGTCGCTTCCGTTCCATGTCCAGATGGGATGCCCCGGAAAACATTCATCACGCTCCACTGCTACCGTATGCGGCCACCCGCACCCCGGACAGCGGAAGCTAAGAAGTCCGTCTGCGTGCCTTAACTTTGAAGCCATGCCGCCCCCTCCTTACCCTTAACCCATGCCATCATCGTATTATATCCCGTTTGAAACAAGGTCTCACGCTCATCCACGGGCATCCCGGCGTCGAGATACGATAACGCCCCGGCTGGCAATCCGACAATCGGTATTCCGTTACTCTTGGCCCATGCTTCCCGCGTCCCTTCGTTGGCCGAGAGCATCATGCCAATCAGCCGGGCAGCCTCGTCCAGCTTACTGGTTATGGGTCCGGTCTTTACCGATTCTTCGACCATGATCCCTAGGCGCTTGTATCGCGGAGTCAGTTTGCCGACCGGTATATTGTTGAGGACGCCGCCGTCCACAAGAAACTTGTCTTGCCACTTGATCGACGGATAGATAAACGGAATAGCCGCCGACGCCAGTACGGCCAATGCAATCGGCACGTCAGGCGTTGACCGGCTGCTAAATGCCCACCCCTTCTGTGAAACCACGTCAGAAGTCATGCAGGTGAGCGGCAATGTGGTGTCTACCATCAACTGCCCCATTGTCACTTCATCCAGCCACGCATGCAGGGCATCATTGCTCGCCAGTCCGTCCCAGCAGCCCCAGACGCGCCAATGCAGGAATGCGGCAAAGTCCGCTCCCATGACGAGCTTGTGGATAGAGTTGCCGGTATGGCCAAGCGCCACCAGCGCCGAGCAGATCGATCCAGCAGAAGCGCCTGCCACTTGCCGGATATCAAACAGTTCCAGCATGGCAGCCCACGCACCGGCTTCGATGGGGATCAGGTAGCCTGCTCCAGAGGATGCGGCGGCGATTAGGGGCCTATGAAAAATCATGGCCGCCCCTTAATCTTTGCAGCCCACTTTGCCGAGTCCTGCACCACATCCACATTAAAGCTGTGAAAGTCCCCCAGGTGGCCCTCTGCCAGGTGGCAATTCATGCCGCCTTTGTCGGACTCGCACAAGGTGATCAGGTTCGACGGATCAAGCTCTAGCTCCGGGTGTAAGTGGAAGGGATGGATATGGTGTACCTCAATCTTCTTGTCGCCACCGCAAACGGCACACGTCGGATTACCCAACAGGTGCGCCGCCCGCGCCTTTGGCCATTCACCAGAGCGGTGGGAACTCAGCGGGTGCTTACCTTGGATGCTCTCTACCACATGCTTTACGATGCTCACGATTTAGCCTCCACAATCAGCGCGTCCAAAATATCCCCGCGCTTGGCTCCCCCGCGTACCATTTCATGCAGCGCCGCGTCCCTGATCTCCTCGCGCTGCTGCATGTCTCGCAGCGTTTTGAGCATGGACAGATTGGTCTCCATCAGCTCAAGCATCCGTAGATTCATCCGATCCACCGACCGCTTGCCTGCGTTCTGGCTGACCGAAATGATGATGGCCACGTCAGCCATGAAGAACCCAACCACCATGTTGAGCATTCCGTATGGGTACCTATCAAAGGCGTAATGCGGGAACGCCTCTTGCCAGATCATCCAGCCAGCACAGAACAGGTTGAACCCGATGAAAGCGGGCACATCAATGCTGCTCTCGAACCGCTGCGCCAACCGAGCACCGAAGGGGAGCTTATCCGGTGGCGGGTTCATATTGCATGCACCGCGATGGATGTCAGTAAGATGCCGACAATGGCCAGCAGTGAAACGATGACGCCGATCATGATGCCCAATGAGTGATTAGCGTTTCTGAGTCTTTCCGCCTGATCTTTGGAGTCATCCGCCGCCCATTTTGGGACGCTCTCCCAGGCGCTACGTTGAAGCCCCGCGAGGCCGTCCTGAATCGCTTTGAAGTCGCCCTTGTTCTCTGTGCGACTGTTGGCTATCTCGGCACGAAGAGACGCGATTCCGTCCTCCATGTGTTGCACTCGGTTGTCCAACTCGTCGTGCTGTGTTTCCAGTTTCGATACGCGGGATTCGAGAGGTAGGGCCATTGTTAAATCCTGTCAGTGTGAGCGCAAGAGGTAGCGGAGGAGATTTGCAAGATTAGGAAGTTTCCACCCATATCGCTACCGTGGAATTGTTCAGATTGGTTGCTTGATAGGTTCCTCCGTCTGGTACAATCCCACATACAAAACTTAGTACGCCACCATTCGAATCCACAACTCCAGACTGACCAACCACTATCCCGTTAATGGTAAGTTGGATTAACGATGTGTTTTGAGATGTATTAATCTGGCTGCCAGTAATCTGCACCATCATCGGCTTGCCGGTACTGTTGGTATAGGTCGGCCCGAATGCACGGTTCGCGGTCTCATCAGTCACGGTCCCGAATAATACCGCAGCCGCAGGAGGAGGCGCATAAACCACCCCATCAATGGTAAGCGTCCCCGAAATCGTCGCCCCTCCACTCGCCGTCAGCAAGCCTCCAGCAGACACCGTCCCAGCCGCAGCGACTGCCCCCGTCAACGTACTGGTCCCGGCTACGGAAAGGTTGCCACCAATCGTCGCATTCCCATTGGTCTGCAAGCTCGCCAAGATCGCCGCAAAGGTGCCGTTATTCAGCAGGGCCTGAGTTACGGCATTAGGATTTACTGCGGAAGAGTACACCAGTTCAATTCCCGTGCCTGCGCCGTTGACGATGCCTATCATATCGCCGCCAGTGGCCAGCACATTCGCGGCCAGAGCATCCCCAGCTTGTCCCACGATAGGTAAGGCAGCAAGCGGGGTAGCGGCCACGGTACAAGCTCCCGTATTGGCCGCGCTCAGTCCGGTGAGCACCAAGAACGTGCCGGGCGTGTAAGCAGTGAGTCCCGTATTGGCCAGCACATACGCATTAGCCAGCCCCATATCAGGCCCGGCATAGCTCGCGTTTTGCACGGTGGATACGGGATCAGCATAACCTGTCATATTATTCCACAACTGGTTTCCCAGCGAGTCAGTCACGATCTGCTGCACTTGCGTCCCCGGTGCCACCCAAATCGAGGCCATGCCGTTTGCATCCAGGATAACCGGGTTGGTATTCAGGATTGACAGGCCAGCATCCTGATAAGTGTTCACCGGCGTAGTGGTCAACGGCTGGTACATCGTAACGGAGCCGCCTGCCAAAGGTATGCCGTCGCCCCCGATAAATTGCTGCATACCGTTTGGGACTTGCTGTGCCATAATCAATGCTCCTGCATGGGTAGCGCCAATGAATTATCTAAAAAATCCTGATCCCGCATGGCCGGAAGTCGCGCAACACGTTACCGATCTCCATAATTCGCGCCATAAAGTCCGCCCGCTCCACGCCCCGCCAGAGATGCCCCCGTAAGTGCATTGTTCACGGTTTTTTTCACGGCTCCAGACTTGGCTGAGCGAAACATCGACTCAAGGGTATCTGCATCGGTAGACGTAAGCAGAGACGCTTGAGCTGCCAGCCTGCGTTCGGTTGGGGTAGCCAAGAAATTATTCACGTCCCGCGCGGCACCCATTACCGCGGCACCCGGATTGCCTGTCAGCGCATTGGCGAGATGGGGAAGCATATTGGGCACCCCTTGATTGGCTTGCCACGCCTCTCTGGATGCGGTCTGCGAGCCCTTCAAAATCTCGTTTCTCGCCTTGGCATAAGCCGATTCAGCTTTCATTCGATGCGCAAACTCGTCATAGGTCTTCGGATCATCGAAGGCCGCCCGTAGCACATTCTGCTGCTTCGGATTAGCGAAAATCTTGCGCACGGCATCGGCACCTTCCGAGGTGGTGTCGATCTTGTCTTGGAGCGCCCGCGTAACGCCATTGAGGAAATATTCCCGGTTTACGCCCGAGAGCCCCTGTACCGTCTTGGCCGTGATTTCGTGCGGCGCATTAATGGCCCGCTGGCCCAGGAACATCATATCCTTTGCCTGCGCGGGTCCGGCCCACGCTTGCCGGGCCTCCGCATAAGCCGGGTTCAATTCGTCGGCACGTTTCACCAGCGCGGAACGCAAATTATTGATTGCCACCCCTTCGCCGTGCAGTTCAAGTTTGCCAGTAACAGGGTTCCGGTAGGGCTCCAGTAGCGAATCAAGGCCGCGCTTGGTAGCGTCCACGGCCTTCATGGATGGCGCAACGGCGGGCGTTACGGTGGGCTCCAACGAAACAGAGGAAGGCGGTTTGACGATCGCCGGTGATCCGGTGTATTCAGCCGGATTGAATGGCTGATTTTCAGCAGCAGCATTGACCCGATCCGCTGACATGCCGGCATTGAAGCCTGCTTTCGCTTCCGGCTGAGAGAGCATATATTGCAAATGTTCGTCGACAGGCAACTGAAACGCATTCGACGCCTTATAGAGAGGAGCAGCCGCAGATCGCGCCTTCTTTTCAAGCTGCTCAATCGTGCCGTAGATATTCCCGGACTTGCCGGTCGCCTGCTGGAGAGCGGCGCTTACTCGGTCTGGATTCTCTGCCATGCGGTTTTCCAGGGCGCTTGAAATGATCTCGGACCCAGCCCCTGGCGCATGAGCTACCGCTTGCGCAAGGCCGCGCACGTTGCGCCCACCCACATCTACCGGCATCGTTTCCGGACCCATTTCCCGCATCTTGTCCAGGAAGCCGAGCGGGTCTTTGTATCCGTCATCCTTGATTGCCTTGATGAGCGAGTTTAGTGCGCCGTTGGCCGTGGCCTTATCGCTCAAATCCGCCACTCCACCCAAGGAATTCTTCGCCAGGCGCACAGCAGGCTTGATGAGGGCACCCGCAGCCGGAATCGCCTCTCCCATGAGCGCGCCGCCCGCCATGCCGCCCGCGACCTGCTCCCAAGGGTTGCCGGGATACGCCCCGGAAGTGACGCCCGCTGCTATGCCGCCCATCCCCGCACCCGCAATCCCGCGAGAGGCCGCACGAGTAGAGAGCCCGGCCACGCCCTCTTTCCCAGCCCCAGCACTCCCTGTCATCAGATTGCTGATCCCGCGCACCACCTTGGCCGCCGTGGTCGAGTCACCCAGTAACGAAGCCGCACCTTCGCCAGCGGCGTCAATAGCGCCGCCACCAATCCCGAATAGCGGCAATGTAGACGCAAGCTGTCCACCGATCCGGCCTACATCAGCACCAACATTGCCTTGGTAGGCCTTGTCGAAGTGCGCGGTTCCCTGCTTCTGCATGGCCTGCACCTGTGACGGGCTGGCCTCAAGGGGCACACCAATGGCAGCGAGTCCTTTTGTGGCTTCCAGAGCCGGGAAGTTGGTCACATCGTGGAACCCTTGAGCCAGCCCCGCGCCTAAAGAGTGCATCAGCCCAGGTTGAGGCGGAGTGGCACTTTTTGCCGGTGCCAAGGTGCCGTTCATGATCTGGTTTATGCGCGCCTGCACAGCCTCGGGAGAAGGTGGACCAGAAGGAGCTACCGCAGCCGGAGCAGCCGATGCGCCTGTGGTCCCCATGATCTCGTTGATCTTGGCCTGCACCGCGGCAGCCGATGGTGCTTGCGGGGCCATCACTTTCTGCACATAAGCCGCCGTCTGTGGGTTGTCGATGCCATGCTGAGCATAAGCGGTCGGTCCTTCGTTGTAGGCCGCGAGCATCCCTTGCGCATTGCCGAATCTTTGCAGGTTCTGCGCATCGTAATGGGCCGCTGCGGGGATGGCCTGTGCCGGATCGTTTGGGTTGACACCGAACTGCTGAGCGGTCTGTGGCATGAATTGCATGACTCCCCGAGCACCTGCTGGCGATACCGCATTTGGATTGCCGCCAGACTCCGCCATCATCTGAGCGGTCAACAGATTGGGAGGCACCCCGAATTTAGCGGCAGCGGCCTGAATCAGCGCACTGTATGCCATTACTGGCGTCCCTGGAGGGTCATTGTGGTGAACTGCTGCTCTCCGGCCATCGCCTTAGCCACAAACGCCGCACGTTCGGAGGGAGGGATCGCCGTTAGGGTTTCCTTCTGGATGATCGGCGGTAGTGACGTAAACGACAGATCCAGAGGGCTGAGCGAGGTGGCCGCATAATGCGCCTTGAATGCGGCCACATTCTGCTGCCCGGCTGGCGTAGATTGCGCGTAGTCAATGATCGCCTGACTCTCGCCGTACTTCCACGCCGCTTGTCCAGCAATGAGCTTGAGAGCTGTCTCGTTGGCCGCCGTGGTATTGCCGAGATGCGGCAACATGCTTTCCACAAGTGCCTGTCTGGCATCGGTAGGTGCGCCCACCATCGAGCCAAAGGATGTAACGGCAAGCTGGGCATTGCCTTTGGTGAGCGCCTGCGAGACTGTCGCGGCGTCTCCGGTGTTGGGCAGCAGTCCGGCCATGGCGTTGCTGACGTTTGCCATGATCTTGGAGGTGCCACCTTGAGGCGCATTTGCCACTTCGCCCGCCAGTGTAGCCATATTGCTGATCTGGGAAGGATAGCCAGAAACCACGCTGGACGCCTGCTGCACCGCCTGCGCCGTCTGGGCCACATACGATCCCTGGAGAGCCTGGTGGTAGATATTGGGACCAGATGCTGGGAATTGGCCCTGTGCCGCCTGTGCCGTCGTGTAATTGATGGGCGTCCCGTTGGCGTCCACCGCACTATGCACCTGTGCGGCTCCTTCTGGACTCAGACCCATACCCACCTGCGTCCCCGGCTGAATCGCTCCGGGTGCGGCTGGGTTGGTGTTCAGCATAAGGGTGTCAGGGCCTTGATTGAGGGTAGCAATATGCTGCTGCAATGCGCTCAAATTTGCCCCCGACTGCATGAATTTGGACTTGGCCCACGCCGTCGCCCCGGGCGTATCGGTGGGAATCGTGGATACCATTCCAGCCTTTTCGGACGGTGTAAGGATGTTGCTGGGAATCGCCGCAATAGCCTGAGCCACATCCTTGAAGGTGGGCGTAGGTGTATCTGCAAAGGTGGAGGCGATAGCTTGGCCGCCGACCTGGTTGCGCACGATATGCCGTTGAAGCTCAGAGGTCGCAATCCCTTGCAATCCTGTCTGATTCGCCAGTCCTTGGCCGCTCATGTTGGCAGCTTCGACAGCCGCCTGCGGATCGTTGGCCAGATTGGTATTCAGCGCGGTCTGGCTCGGCTGCCCGTTGGGTCCGATGGATCGCTGGAAGTCTTGCCCCGCAGCTACACGCGCCTGATAGGTGTTCAGTGCGTTACGCCCCTGCTGGTTGGCGATCTGCTGCCCCTGGATGCCGATGAGGTTGTGGGCAATCGATAGCGGATTCATAGGAGCCTGTACGCCTTTTCCGGCGTCCATGGCGATGAGCATATTGGGGATTTGGAGGGATGGCATGGTTTTTAATCCTTATCCGAGGAGCTGGTTTGACGATTGGCCCGGATATGGGCCGCTCACATATTGAGAGAGGGCACCCCCGGAATAAACGCCGTTATTCCCCGCAGTCCCCCCATACATCCCATTCAGCACACTGTTTCCCATGGCTGCCGTGCCAATCCCTGACCCCGTTGTGGTAGGCTGTCCGCCGAGTATGCCGTAAGCCATCGCGCCCTGCATCCCGGCATTCGTCGCCCCTGTAAGCGCGTTGCTATAAGCGTTCCCAGCGCCGATAGTCCCCGCTGCCTGAGCCTGAGCCCCTGCCATCCCCAAACTCGCGGACTGGGTAGCGCCGCCCATGAGTGCATTCGCCCCCGCCTGCGTCATGCCGCTGTTGATCCCTGCGAGTGTCCCGGCCGCACTCTGGCCGATGCCTGTCCCACCCAGTAGTCGATTATATGCGTTCGCCTGATTCTGGTAGTAGATGTTCGCCATGTTGTTTACGTCGGTTCCGGCCAGCCCCGTAGCGTAATTGGCCGCGCCCTTCATGGCGGCGCCGGACGATCCTAGCCCCTGTGCCGCAAATCCGTTCTGCGTGCTTTCAAGGCCCTGTTGGAGTTGGAATTGATAGCCCGGCATCGACTGCAGTTGGGCCATTGTGGGGTTAAATCCGGCGGTCAACGATCCATTTGTGAGGCCGTTGGATAACTGCTGGGCGGCACCGGCACCAAGATCGGAATAGGGGGTCAGATACTGCGAGGATTGGCCGATGGATCGCATATCCATGCCGGAAGCGGCTGCGTATTCCTGATTGAGTTGCGCCTGATTGGCTGCTGCGGCGTTGGCCTGCGTACCTGCGGCGCTCTTGGCCGCGTTGGAGGAGATGACACCCCCGGCAATAGCTCCTCCGGCGGCGATTGCGGCTGCTGCGATGGCTGCTGTCATTCGGTCACCCTCTCGATTGGCTGGAAACCCACCTGTTGCACACTCATGATGTGCCGGTAGTCAATGGTAATTTCTTCGCCCGAGCTTATCGGTTTGAGTGGATACAGAGCCATGCACCCATTTTCTTCGTGAATCAATACCGCATTAGCGCGGCAACTGTGGTTCATAAACCGGAGGATGCCATGCTGAACAAGGCCGATCCGGTTTTGCACAGGAACCTCATCCTCCGCAAATGTGCCCATTTTGTGGATAGATGAAGCCCCAACAATGGTCGCCCCATGCTCAGGATAGACCATTGCTCCGAAAATCTCCTGCACTTGGCCATCATCAATCCCGTATTCTGCCAAGAATTTAGCATAATCTTCCCGATCTTGCATCAGCAAATTATTGTGCCACTGCACATTGTCAGCACCGCCCAAAAGCTCCGAAGTCTCGGATTCCGTAATCTCTCCCATGATCTTCTCCAGATCGCGCTGGTCGGTCTGGTGGTAGGTGGTCCAGACGGTCGTGTCCAGTGCATATCCGGCACGCTTTGCGCCCGGCTTGGAGACGAGCGTAAAGGGTGCTGACAGCTCTTGGACGCCCTCGTCAGTGGTTACGCGGATGCGCCCCTGGGAGATGGTGCAAAGGTGCTCATGGCGATGCACGGCACCGGTAAGGCATACACCAGCAGGGATAGTGATCTCCCGCGCATAGATGCCGCCTGCAAAATAGTGATGAATCGGGCAATGCACCTGTGGAAGCTGCTGTATTCCTTCTTCCAGACGCTGGACCTTTTGCCGGGCGGTGAGATCGAGATCGGTCGTGATTACCATGCTATCGAAGAAACCGTGCTCAAATCCGCCGCTGCAACCTGCGCCTTGAGGCTTTGCCACTTGGCAAACGCGGCAGCCCCCGGTAACACCATTGCTTGCGCGAGTCCTAACAGGTCGGTGTACTCAAATGGCGTGTGGGAATTGTCCAGCGCCACCCAATAGAAGCCAGACGGTGTGGCCTGTGCCAGTTGAAAGCCCAAGATCGTGCTCTGGAGGTTGGCCACTGAACCGGGATCAGCTTGATACTGCGTTGTGACGCCGCCCTTGCTGGTGTAGCTGACGGGGCCTTGGATCGCCGCGAGATAGCTGGCGTAGTTCAGGGCGTTTTGTTTTCTTTGAGCGGCAAGGAGCAATGCCGCCGATGGAATAGCCTGAATTTCCCCGCCGATCACTTGCAGCGTTTGCCAAGTCTCGGCCTGCGTCTGGGTGCAGGCAATGCAGTTCGCGGGCAGCGGGAGATCAGCCCGGGTGATCGGATCGGTAGCAGACTGAGACCCTGGCCCAATAATGTTCTCGCTGGAATCCAGTAACAAAAAGTAGTTTGTAGTCATCAGATGGTCCCCTGTCCGGCTGGCGTAACGGTAAGTGCCGGGCTTGCGCCGATGGAGGTGAAAGTAAACACGTAATCTGCATACCCCCCCTTCGGCACAGCGGGGTTAGGAAGCGTCGTGGCGATAGTGACACCCGCGCCTCCAGCAAGAGTTGCCGCGTAGCCAGTGGCACTTTGATCGTTGTTAAAAAACCGGAACTTAAAGGCTGTGCCTACCACCGCGTTAGGCATTGCGGCGAGGATGTTTGCAGCGGTGTCCGTGGTTACGGTGAAGGCCGCTGTTTGGGTAGCGCCATCCGCAAGGTACTGGCCTGCGAGCTGGGGTGCCGTTGCGGTGATGGCTCCAGCGGTTGTGGTGGACCCCACCACTAGCGCAGAGGATTGGAATAAGCTCTCAGCCTGCCCAAGATTAACGGCCTGACCGCTGGCTTGCGCCTTATATACTTGAATGGGGGCTGGGCCGCCTCCAGGTAATAGCATCCAGCCGAACGGAACGCCTCCGCCGACGTTAATAAAGTCGTATGCGTAGATGGGGCCGTCTGAAGATAGCTCGCCCCCCTGTAACGGAGTAAGCGCCGTGGAATAGACAGGATACCCATTGATCGTCACTGACCCAGTGTTTGTATGGGCCGGAATAATAGATATTCTTTGCCCGTAATAGATGCCATGGGCGTTACCCAAGAGCTGGTAAGGGATGGTAATTTCATTTACCGTAGCAGAAGTATCCTGGAAACGAAGAGGCATTTTGGCATCGACCCAAGTCGTCCAAGTCCCGCTTGCATTCGTCCGGTAAACTTCTTGCTCGGCGTTAAACGATACAAATAGTCGTTGCTCTAATCCGCCATTTACGGCAGATGTAATGAGCGTGGAGCCGCCCATGTTTACATAATTAGGAAACGGCCCATCTGCGTAGCTATTGGATAGAGTACACGCACCAAGTGAGGCTTCTGCGAGTAAAACTGTGCCGGGGCTAGAAGACCCCGGATAAGAACGAAGCAGCGTATTGAAGCCAGCAGGAGCAATTGGGGCAACACTCTGAATAGCATTACTCGTAGCCGTAGTAGGCGGAGCAGCCCCAACTGCATTAGCTCCGGTATCCGTCCAAGTCGTGCCAGTCACGCCGGACGCGAGCAGCCCTATTGATCCAGATATGCGCCCGTAAATAGCGGAGCTGACTTCGTTTGGTTCGTCAGCCCATGTCAGAACTACCTGTCCAGTGGCTGTGGTGGTGATAGAGATAAGTGCGGAAGGTAAGCCATACCCAGTCGCGTCATAGGCCACTCGCTGATATTCGTAGGTCCCTGCTGCAAGGGTGCCAGCAGCCGTTGATGCAGCGAGTGCGGGTGCATTTGAAACAATGGAGGCGGATACGACTTCCCACAACCTCAACGAATTAGCCGTAACCGTTCCAGACGTGGATACGGCCAGCACTCCAGTATTGCTCAAGTCAAGATACGACGTAGACGACGCTGCTACACTGAACGGGGTAGCTGGAAATGGCACACGCTGACCCAGAACAGCAGCCGTCCCAAGTGGTAATGTAGCACTCAGGGACGCGGGTGATGGCACCCCGAGGACGCCACCGGATAGCAGAGCATCTGTCCACATATCGCCGTATTGAGCGAAGGGAGACGAGTTGTTCGCGCCCTGTCCGGGAGTCTGGATGATGGGCGCGTCGAAGGTCTGTTCGGCGGTCCAGGTGTTTACTCGATTCGGCGCACCTGGGAGATACGCCAGAGCGTTCCATGCCGTAGCGCCATCGCCCATCTTAAAGGCGTTGGCCGTCTGGTCATACCCCAGCTCGTTCAACAATAAAACCGGATTCGCCGCTGTCCAATTCGCGCCCGTATCCGCACGAGGCTGAAACTTTGTACCCATCAGGCGTAGCCTCCGTTAATTACATC
>Ga0307375_10004397_pt1 | contig 13462 bp, 7 predicted proteins | sample TR1MG_FD_202531 | JGI IMG/M metagenome (GOLD analysis project Ga0307375, IMG submission 202531) | Soil microbial communities from Risofladan, Vaasa, Finland - TR-1 | ecosystem: Environmental > Terrestrial > Soil > Coastal area > Acid sulfate soil | place: Finland: Risofladan, Vaasa | collected...
GCCATCGGTCATGGCCTGGATGCTGTAGCGGCGACGCGAGAGCCAGGAGACCCCGATGGATTCGCCCTTAGAACCCCCTGTCTTTAGACATGGGGAGGTTTAGTGGTTCCTGTTATATTTGGGACGTGAGGCCAGAACATGAGCGCAAGTCAGCCAGCAACGTGGCAGTTTACGCAATGTGGTGGCGATGCCCCGTGAAGACCCGGGCGCGATCGGCTCTGGGGCGGATCAGACTGGTAGTGGGATGGCCCATTGCCGGTCCGCACTTCGACAAATCTCTAGGAGTCCCGGCGGTCGCTGGTGTGCGGCGGCCGCGTCCCCACCCGTTGCACGCCTTAAGCTAAGCGCCCCCCGGGGTTTGGGCTCGATCCGCTTCAGGACGCCGCGACATCACTCGCTGGCTCGTCTTATCTGAGTAATGCGCCCTAGATATTCTGTGCCCCAGGTCTGTAAGGTGTGCAGTACCGGCGTCAATGTCTTGCCGAACGCCGTGAGCGAGTATTCCACCTTGGGCGGGACCTCTGGGTAGATTTTGCGTTTAATGATTTGGTCGGCCTCCAGCTCCCGCAACTGTCGTGTCAGCATCCGCTGAGTGACGGCAGGCATAAGGCGCTGCAACTCACTAAATCGCCTGGTGCCACCCACCAGGTGAAACAAGATCACGCCCTTCCATTTGCCGCCGATGACCTCGACGCAGGCCTCGACCGGGCAGCCAAAATCGCAATCGTAACGCTTATGTCGCATGCGCGCCCCTCAGTATACAAACTGTCACTACCTGACATAAATGTGCATTCTTACATAAACGGACTCATGCGAATAGGATGGTGCCCGGTAGTGCTTAATGGGAGATGACTATGGACGTTAAGACGGCAATAGAGACACGGCGGGCGGTTAAGCGGTTTGATGCCAACCACATCATGGCGGATCAGCAGATCGAGGAGCTTCTATCGTTGGCACTGTTGTCGCCAACCGCCTTTAATATTCAACATTGGCGCTTTGTGCGTGTGCAGGACCGAGACTTGCGAGCGGCAATCCGCACCGTCTCCTGGATGCAGCCACAAATAACGGACGCCTCCTTGTTGATCATACTCTGTGCGGATCTCATGGCCTGGAGCAAGAATCCGGAGCGATACTGGAGAAATGCACCCGACGACGTACGCGAAGGTATGGTAGCTGCCATCGACGAATATTATCGTGGGCGCGAGATGGTACAGCGTGACGAAGCCATGCGTTCGTGTGGCATTGCGGCCCAAACTTTGATGTTGGCAGCAAGGTCGCTAGGCTATGAGTCTTGTCCAATGGACTTGTCGGATTTCGACGAGGTCGCAAAACTTATCAATCTACCGGCAGGGCATGTGATCGGGTTGTTTGTGGCCATCGGCAAAGGGACCAAAGAACCTAGGCCGCGAGGGGGATCACTCCCGCGCGAAGAGACGGTGTTGCTCGACCGCTTTTGAAAGCGGCATCCTGCGGACTAGCCCCCGAACGGCCCAGCCGATAGGTCAAGTAGGGTGGGTGCTCGAGGTCGGTATGTCCACCAGTGGGTGGACCCATGTCGACCGACGTCACCCGGGAGCTCTTCCAGCGGGCCATAGGAGGTAAGCATCCGCTGATCTCTTTGCTGTGCAGGGGCTCGCGCCAGGGGTCGGATCAGGGGCCCGGGCGATGTGGCCCATAGCTGCCCTAAGGGACCTGACCCTCATCGGCTGGCGGTTCCTTCAGTGGGCTATAGATGTCGAGCGAGTGCGGTGTTGTGGGCACGACGATGCCGTGGAGGTTGACCGGGACGATCGTCATCGTGAACCCGTCTCGCTCGATGTAATCTTGAATGACAAAGCCAATGTCGTCATGAAGAATGTAGCGAAAACGAGTCTGGAGGGCAGGGTCTACTAGGCGCCCCGAGAAAAATAGACTCTGCGGAAATGCCTCTATAGCCGCTTGGCTTAGCTCCAGCATGGCAAGCCGCCGGTCAGTGCTGTAGGCGGTAAACCATGTCGCTGCCACATCATGGTTGCGGCACATAGCCAGGTAACGATTCGCCTGGGCCTCGGTCGCCGTGCGCAGATGCTGGACTGCTTCGATGCCCTTAAATTCCGCCTCGCCCACGACGCCTGCCATAAGGAAGACATAGTTTTTTATGTAATCGCCCAGCATCCGCTTGACGCTCAGGTAGGTGTGAATGCCAAGACCATCGAAACCATTGACAAAGAATACTGCCGTTCTTTCGTTCGGGCTCACGGGGATGATGGGGTGGATGGGCGCATCTGCTGGTGGAATCAGATCTGCCATGACGTCGTCTAACGAGAGACGCGCAGCCTTGAGCGCCTTGTAATGACGAGAAATTCTCACGCTAATGAAGATCAGGAGTGCCGTGATGAGTAGCGTAAACCAGCCTCCGCCATCGAATTTCTCATAGACGGTGATGACAAGAATGCTCGCGGTTACAATAAGGCCGACCGTGCTTATGAAAATCTTGCTTCGCCAGCTCTCCTGGGTGCGGCGTGTCTTATACCAATGCCTCGTAAGACCCGCCATGGTCAGGGCGAAGGTGATGAAGACGTTAATGCTATAGAGCACCACTAGGATACCGACGTGGCCGCGCGCCATGACCATGATCGCGATAGCAGAAAAACCGACCAGCAAGACGCCGTTACGACTGACGAAACTGTCCGATAGATAGGAAAACCGTTTTGGCAGCCAGCGGTCGACGGCCATATTTGCCATGACAATAGGGGCGGTTATGACGCCGGTATTGGCGGCCACAAACAGCAATAACCCCTCTGTGATGAGCGTTAGGAATACCGCGGCAGGCCCTAGGGCGATGTGGCCCCACTGCCAGTGTATTGTAATGGCGCGGTACAGGCTCGCGTTCAGGGTCTCATGCGCTTGCGGCTGAACGTGGTACATAAGGTAGAGCAAAATCAGGCTGCTCGCGACGAGCGAGAGGGATACCGCCAAATAGGTCATTGTGCGCTGGGCCGTGTCGACCCGCGGCTCGCGCATGATGTGCACGCCATTGGCGACGGCCTCAAGGCCGGTATAGGTACCACCACCCATGCTGAACGCTCGGAAAAGGAGCGCGACAATAAAAATCCACCCATAGGCGCGGTGGTCTTTTGTGATCCCGGAGGCCGTGTGGCTGACAAGTGCGGGTAGCGATTCGGCGTGGCTTAACAGACCGAATCCTAGGACCACGGCATGGGTCAGCACAAAGGCCAGAAATATCGGCAGTAAAATCTTGATGGAATCCTTCATGCCCCGCAGATTGAGGAAAACAATGAACAGCAGTACCGCGATGTCGAGTAGCAGGCGGTCGCCATACAAAGACGGAGACGCTAGGCTCAAGACAGCATCCGTTCCAGATGCGACGGATACGGCCGCCGTCAGAATGTAATCAACGATCAGTGCCGCGCCGCTGACGAGCCCGGCGCGTGACCCAAGCAGCGTGGTGGCAGTGTGGTACCCACCTCCGCCCTCCGGGAATAACGCAATGACTTGCTTGTAGCCGGCCGAAATAATGAAGACGGTTAAGGGGATGGCGATAGCTAGAATGACGGATAGATATTCGTGACCGCGAAGGACGGCATAGAGCGCAGGCGGACCGTAAGCGCTGGATGAAAGCGCATCAGAGCCGAGTCCCACCCAAGCAAGAAAGGCCGCCAGCGAGATACGGTCAAAGAGTCGCGGGTTAAAGATATTGATCGCACCGGCGAGCTTGGAGGTTCGAAATTTCGGCATTGTGTTCTCGTCTCTATCTGGTGCTAGCCGCGCGCTTCGTGTAAGTAGTGCGCTCAATTGGCGTGTGGCAACCTGAACTCTTCCCGCAGAGATGGGCTGAGGGGGAGGAGGCAACGCGGCCCAGAACGGCTATATAAGCAGTGAGTCACCGTGATGTCTAGTCTTCATTGCGAGAACCTCATCGGGTGGTCTTGTCGGGCCGGTATACCCAAGGTCAACCGCTTCTGGCGGTGGGCCTTCCGGGAATCGGCCATAGGCGGATGTGTGGCGTACTCCCTTAACCATGTTACTCGATAAGAAGCTTACCCGCTTTAGCGGGTTGAGAGTGTCACTATGCCATAGTGGGCACGGTCAGGTGGTTTATGGGGCTCGAGTCAGACGACTAACGCGGGGAATCCAGGACCGCCGTAGCTTGAGTCTGGACACGCCGCTTTCGGCTTAACGCTAGGTACACGATGGGCGTGGTGTACAGCGTCAGAGCTTGGGACACGATGAGTCCGCCTATGACCGCGATACCAATAGGTTGCCGGAGATGATGCCCGGTGCCAACCGAAAGGGCGAGCGGTAAGGCCCCAAGGAGGGCCGCCAAGGTCGTCATCATGATTGGACGAAAGCGCTGCAGACAGGCGGCGCGGATTGCCTGTTCCGGTGTGTGGGATAGCGTTCGCTGGGCCTCCAGGGCGTAGTCGACTAGCATGATGCCGTTTTTCTTTACGATTCCCATGAGCAGGAAGATGCCAATGACGGCAATGACCGAGAGCGGAACGCCGGTCATTATCAGCGCCAGAAGGGCGCCGACACCCGCAGAGGGAAGCGTGGAAAGAATTGTTATGGGTTGCGTAAGGCTCTCATAGAGCACGCCTAGGACGATGTAGATCGCGGCTAGGGCGGCCAGAATCAATAGCGGCTCTGCCGCCATTGATTGAAGAAAATATTTGGCGTTGCTGCCGAAGTCTATGTGGACCTCTTCTGGAAGGGGCATGGCGGAAATCGCATCTTTGACTTCTTGCACTACCGGGCCTAAGGCTTTGCCCTGGGCGAGATTAAAACTTATGGTGGCGGCCGGGATCTGGCCTTGGTGGCGCACCGACAAGGGCGCAGTCGTGCGCGTGAAGTGAGCGACTGATGTCAACAGTACGGGACCTGCGGCACCGGCCACGTAGAGCCGGTTTAGGCGGTTGGGCGATGCCGCTAGTGCGTGTCCGACCCCCAAGACGACTTGGTATTGATTCTGGTCTTCATAGATGCGCGAGATTTGGCGCTGGGCGTAGGCATTATTAAGGGCGTCGTCGATCGCAGCCACTGATACTCCCAGGCGCGCTGCCGCCTGGCGATCAATGACCACGGTGATTTCTGGCTCGGGCTTGTCTTCGTCTGAGGAAACATCCCGGATATCCGGCAACTTGCGGATGCGTTTTTCGATCTCCTGGGTCACGCGCCCTAAAGAGCTGAGCGAGGGATCTAGCACTGCGAACTGGAATTGCGCATTGGCGGCGCGGCCACCGATAAAGATGTCTTGAGCCACCTGCAGAAATGTCTGGATGCCAAGGATGCGCGCGAGCTTTGGGCGGAGGTGGGCAATTACGGCTTGCGCTGGGAGCGTGCGCTGGTCGCGTGGCTTTAGGCCGATAAAAATCTTGCCCCGATTGGGGGAACCAAAGCCATTGACCACCCCGACACTGGAGCTTACGGTCGCCACGGCGGGATCCTTCAGTAAGACCGAGATGACCTGACGTTGCAAGGTCTTCATACGCGTGAAGGAGATGTTGGGGCTGGCAATGGTGTTGCCAATAATAAGCCCCGTGTCTTCCTGCGGCAGGAAGCTCTTTGGGATGCGCATATAGAGGCCGACTGTCAGGACAACGGTGATCAGGGTGGCAATCAGCATAAGACGGTGGTGCAAGAGCGTCCAGTCTAGGCTGCGCGTGTAGGCCTGGAGCGACCTGTTGTAGGCGCGATCGAGAACACTAAAAAGGCGATTGCGGCTTTGCGGGCCGGGGTCATGGCGCAAGAAATGCGCGCAGATCATGGGAGTTACCGTGAGCGATACCAACGCTGAAGTGCCGATCGCAAGCGTCAGCGTCATGGCGAACTCATGAAAGAGTTGTCCGATAATGCCCGGCATGAGCGTCAGGGGTATGAAAACGGCAATCAGCGACAAGGTAATCGACATGACCGTAAAGCCAATCTGTTGGGATCCTCTGAGCGCGGCTTGAATGGGCGTAAGGCCCGATTCTAGGTGTGTGACGATATTCTCGATCATGACGATCGCGTCGTCGACCACGAAGCCAACGGAGATCGTGAGGGCAAGCAAGGAAAAATTGTCCAGGGAGAAGCCGAGCGCCCACATACCGGCCAGTGTGCCGGCGATCGACAAAGGAACCGTGACGCCGGCTGCGATCGTGGGGGCGGCGCGGCCCATGAACCCTAAAACCACCACCAAAACCAGGATAATCGTAATCAAAAGGGTGATTTCAATATCGGTGATGCTGGCCCGAATGGTCGTTGTGCGATCAGTCAGGATAGAGAGGTGAATGTCACGTGGTAACCATTTATGGATGTCGGGAAGCCGCTTTTTTATCTCGTTTACCGTGGCGATGACATTCGCCTCAGGGGTCTTCGTGATGGTCACCAAAATAGCCGGCTTCAGGCCATCCCAGGCGGCCAGCTTGGTATTGGTTACGCTATCGACGACCGAGGCGACATCGCCTAAGTGAACTAGGGCAGCACCTTGCGTTTTGAGGACGATCTGGCGGTATTGTCTAGCGTCATGGAGCTGGCCGTTAATGGCGAGAATATTATCGCTGTGTGGCCCGGTAAATTCTCCCAGCGGGCTCAAATGGTTGGCGGCGCGCACGGCGTTGTAGACGTCCGCGCTGGTAAGGCCCGCCCGAGCCAGCGCCCCCGGCTGTATCCGAATACGAACGGCAGGTGATTGGCCACCATCGAGCTCGACCTGTGCTACGCCTGATACCTGCGAGAGGCGCTCGGCCAACAGCGTGTCGGCGACGTTGTAGATGGCGCCCAGGCTCTCGGTCGGAGAGGTCAAAGCCATCGTTAGAATAGGTCGGGAGGCTGGGTTGAATTGCTTATAGTACGGCCGATTGGGAAGGTTTGCCGGAAGGTCGGCCAGGGCGGCATTGATGGCCGCCTGGATTGCGTAGGCGTCGCCAGTGGCGCTATTGCTGGGACTAAAGAGCAAGATGATGGAACTCGATCCTGTTGAATTGATCGAGGTGAGTTCGGCAATGCCAGGGATCTGACTTAACTGACGCTCAAGGGGGGCAGCTACGGTACTGGCCATGGTCTGGGGGTTCGCGCCGGGCTCGCTTACGAACACGACGAAGGCCGGTAAGGGGATGTTAGGCACTGCCGCAACAGGTAACAGGCGATAGCTGAAAAGGCCCGCTAGAAGGATGCCGATGGCCAGGAGTGTCGTGCCGATCGGGCGCTTGATAAAAGGCGCGGAGACGTTCATCGCCTACTCGGAGAGCGCGGCTGCCGTTCCGAGCCAAGCGGGCCGCCGGATACGATCTAACGCCAAATAGATGACCGGAGTCGTAAAGAGCGTCAACAATTGGCTTATGATTAGGCCGCCAATAATGGTGATGCCCAAGGGCAGGCGCAATTCAGCACCAGCGCCACCTTCCAAAACCAAGGGGATGGCGCCAAACAGCGCTGCCAGCGTTGTCATCATGATGGGACGGAAGCGCAGCACCGACGCCTCGATGATGGCCGCTTCCGCCGATAGCCCGCGCCGCTCAGCCTCGATCGCAAAGTCGACCATCATAATGCCGTTTTTCTTCACGATACCCATGAGAAGTACGATGCCGACTAAGGCCACGATCGTGAATTCGGTACCAGTAGCCAGGAGCGCCAGGAGCGCGCCTACGCCGGCCGAAGGCAGGGTGGAAATAATGGTTATGGGATGGATGACGCTCTCATAGAGCACCCCTAAAACGATATAAATGACGAGAAGTGTAGCGGCAATTAACCACGGCTCATGACTTAAGGCGGATTGAAACTCGGCCGCCGCGCCGGAGAATGTGCCTGCTATGGAGCTCGGTTTGTTGAGAGCGGTCTCCTCATGGAGGATGGTGCGCTCGGCCGTATTCAACGAGACACCCGGCGCTAGATTAAAGCTGATCGTGACGGACGGGAATTGGTTTTCACGGGTGATGGCGAGCGCAGTCTCGCGTTCGCTGATCCGCGCGATTGTGTATAAGGGAATCTCCGCGTTGTGGCTGCCGGGCACGAAAAGCGTTGCGAGATTAGCAGGCCCTCTCTGGAGCGCGGCATTGACCCCCAAAATGACTCGGTACTGGCTGTTTTGGGTATAGATAGTCGAGATCTGGCGTTGACCGTAGGCGTCATAGAGCACATTTTCGATAGCCTCCATAGTGACGCCAAGGGCGGCCGCCCGGGCGCGGTCCACATCAATGTCCGTTTCGAGTCCGGCATTGGCCGTGTTGGCGGCGATATCACGCAACAGCGGGTTTGCGGCGAGCCGACGCTGCAAGGCGTCTGCAAAGTGATCGAGTCGTGCGCGATTGGTGTCGACTAACGTGTATTGGTAATGGGTCGGGGAGACGCGCGAGGACAAGGTGATGTCTTGGACGGGCTGCATATAAACGCGTAGTCCAGGAATCTCCGCGAGCGCGCGTTGCAGTTCAGCCTGGACGACCGCGAGCGCGGGGCGCGTCCCAATGGGCTTTAGGACGATGGTAAGCCGGCCGGCATTAGGGGTGGGATTGGTGAGGCCCGTGCCGATAAGGGAGGTGACATGGGCCACCGCCTTATTGCGGAGCGTCACCGATACCGCCTCATTCTGGAGTACTTGGAGGGCCGGTAGGGAGATCGGCCCGCGCGCTTTCGTGACGACGCTAATTTGGCCGGTGTCTTCCTGGGGAAGGAGCCCCTTGGGAACCACCACATAAAGACCAAACGTGGCAACCACGGTCACCGCAAAGAGGACAAGCACCAATGTCCGGTGGCGCAAGACCTTGATGAGGCTCTGTCGATAAGCTTCCCGCAATTGTAGCCAATGACGTTCCAAAAAGGCGCTGATGCCAGTCGGTTTAATCTGTGCTGGCCGGAGGAGGTGGGCGCACATCATGGGTGTCAGTGTCAGGGAGATGATCGCCGACATCACGACCGCGATCGCCAAGGTTACAGAAAACTCGCGAAATAGACGGCCTACCAAGCCCGGCATAAAGAGCAGCGGAATAAACACCGCAACCAAGGAAATCGTCAATGACACGATGGTAAATCCAATTTGTTGCGCGCCCTGATAGGCGGCCTGCAGCGGTGGCACGCCCTCCTCAATGAAGCGCACCACATTTTCGATCATGACAATCGCGTCATCGACGACAAAGCCAGCGGCGACCGTGAGCGCCATCAAAGAAAGATTATCGAGGCTAAAATCCAGGGCGTGCATTACGGCAAACGTGCCGATCAATGATAACGGTAAGGCTACGGCCGGAATGAGGGTGGCGCGCCAGGTGGGCAGAAAGGCGAAGATCACAAGGATCACGAGGATCACAGACGTGATCAGCGTGTATTCGACATCGGCGACCGAGGCCTTGATCGTGGTGGTGCGGTTGGAAATGACGTGGACCTGGATGCCGGGCGGCAAGGTGCGTTGAAGATCGGGCAATGCGGCCTGTATACGGGCCACGGTCTGGACGATGTTGGCGCCCGGTTGGCGATCGATATCAAGGAGCACCGCAGGTACCCCGTTGGCGCTCGCGGCAATGATGTTGTTTTCGAGGCCGGGACCTACAGAACCTACGTCGTGGAGGGTGACGGGCGCGCCATTGATTGATGCAATGACCAAATTTCGATAACTTTCTGGGGTTGTGAGTTCATCGGTGGCACCCAGTGAATAGGCTTGGGTCCGGCCATCGAACCCACCTTTAGGGCCATTCTGGTTCGCGTTACCGATTGCGGTGCGCACGTCTTCCAATGACAAACCGTAGGCGGCAAGTCGCGTGGGGTCGATGTACACACGGACCGCCTTTTTCATCCCGCCTTCGACCGTGACTCGACCTACGCCTGTGATTTCACTCAGCTTGGGCTGTAAAAGGGTGTTTGTGGCATCGGCGATCGCATAAAGGGGCTCCGTCCGTGAGGTGAGAGCGAGGGCCATAATCGGCGCATCCGCGGGGTTCACCTTGGTGTACACCGGCGGGTAGGGCAGATTGGGCGGCAGCGTCGCGGCCGCGGCATTGATTGCGGCCTGCACATCTTGAGCGGCCGAGTCGAGCGATTTCTGGAGCGTGAAGCGCAGGGTAATGGCGCTGGTCCCCATGGAGCTCACGGAACTCATGGCGGCAAGCCCCGCGATGTCACCAAACTGGCGTTCAAGGGGGGCTGTGATCAGTTTTGAGACGGTATCAGGGCTCGCGCCCGGGAGTTTGGTCGTGACCAGGATAGTGGGGAAGTCGACTGATGGCAGGGATGCCACCGGGAGCGCGCGATAGCCCAAAAGACCCGCCAGCAATAACGCTATGGCGAGGAGTGAGGTCGCAATCGGCCGGGCGATGAAGGGACCGGAAATATTCATACAGGCTTGGTCGGTTTACCTGTGTTCGAGGCGCGCGGGACAATATGGATATGGGCGTTCGGGCGGAGCCGGGAGGCGCCCACGGTGACTACTTGTTCACCGGCTTGTAGTCCGGCCGCAATGACGGTGATGTGCTGGTTTGCGAACCCTAGACGGACAGGCGTTGCGACCACGGTATCTTGACCGGGTATTGCTCGACTCGCCGTGGCATTGGCTGTTGCGGGCGCGCGCGCGTGCTGCACGACGTAGACAAAAGGCCCGTCCGGTCCTTGGTGGATGGCCAACGACGGAACGGTCAGGGCATTGTGCTCGGTCCGAAGATTGAGGCGCACGTTTACGAAGGCGCCTGGCCAGAGCGTAAGTGAGGGGTTCTTAAAGCGGGCTTTGAGGCTTAGTGTACCCGTGGACGCATTAATGACATTGTCGAGCACGGCGAGCGTGCCATGACCCAAGATGGTCTCTTGGTTACCGATCCCGGTCAGCGCGGTGACACGTGGCGTCCCGGATTTCAGGGCCTGCTGAACGTCGGCCAGATCTTGCTGGGGCAGGCTGAAGAGCACATAGATCGGCTGGAGGGTCGTGATGGTGACGATGCCGCCAGCGAGTCCGGGGCTTACGATATTGCCGGCATTGACCGCGAGAATCCCGGTCCGGCCGCTAATGGGCGCCGTGATCCGCGTGTAGCTGAGATTCGTGCGGGCGGTCTCGATGGCCGCACGATCCTGGGCCACGATGGCGTGATCCTCATCGACAAGGGCCCGCTGCTGGGCCACGATTTGCGCCGATATGTAGTGATGGGCGATCAAAAGATCGTAACGTTTGAGATTGTCTTGGGCGGCACGGTAGGTTGCCAAGTCCTGGGCCTGTTTTGCTAGGGCCTGGTCTAGGGCGGCTTGATAGGGGCGCGGATCAATCTTTGCGAGTAACTGACCTTTGCGGACGGTGTGGCCCTGGTGGAAGTCGACCGCGATCATAGGGCCGCTGATCATCGGCTCCACGGTCACGATTCTATAGGCCTGGACGGTCCCTAATGCCTGTAAAGAGATGGGGATATTGGTGCGACTTACGGTCGCCACTTGTACCGGGACGGGCGGGCTAGGGGGCCTTGGTTTTTTGGGCCGAAAGAAAAGGCGATAACCCAAAAGGGCGACCACGCCTATGAGAATGAGGAGAACAACGCGTTTGCGGCGTGACATGGTCTAGTTTCCAGATAAGGGCGATGGGCTCGGGGCGTGCCAGCCACCACCGAGTGCCTTGTAGAGGTCTACCGCAGCATCAAGTCGCGCGAGCTGCGCCTGAGTGTAGGAATTCTCATCGGTGAGGAGCGTTTCTTCGGCAATAAGAACAGCGCTGACGTCGATGATACCGGCGGCCAGCTGGGCCCGCACGGCGGCGAGGGCGGCACGGGCCTCGTTGACCGCCTCGGCGGCTCGCCTTTGTTGTTCGGTAGCGTAGTGCAGGTCCACAAGTGCGGTATCGACGTCCGTAAAGGCCTGGACTACGGTCTGTTCGTAGACCGCCACGTTTTCCCGATAGGTAGCGCGGCTTACCGCGAGATTGCCTGTTAACGCCCCGCCCTCGAACAGGGGCTGATCGATTGCCGCGGCGGCGCTCAAGAGAAGCGAACCGGGGGCGAGCAGGGTGTTTAAGGCCGCGCTACTCCAGCCTGCGGATCCGGTCAGATTAATGTTAGGAAAGAAGCTCGCGATAGCTCCTCGTACATTGGCGTTCGCGGCCACGAGGTTGGCCTCCGCCCGGGCGATGTCAGGGCGTCGGCGCAGGAGGTGCGCGGGCAGGCCGGGCACGATCTTTGGGACTGTCAGTGCGGCGATGTCGCCGCTTGGGGCGGCAAGAAGTTCCGGGGGTTTGCCGACCAGAATGCCAAGCCCCAAGGTCTCCTGCTGCAACTGCGACCGCAAAGTGGGGATGGTGGCGCGCTCCGATGCTACCAGCGCGGCTTGTTGGGCCACCGTGACGGCGTCTGTCGTCCCCGCATTTAGCTCGGCTTTTAGCTGAGTCAGGAGGTTTTCCGCCACCGCGAGGTTGCGCAGGCCGATGCGAAGCGCGTTGCGGTCGGCTAGGATTTGGAACCAGGTTGTCGCCACCGCGCTGACCGCAGTCAAGGCAATGGTGTCCCGATTAAAGCGCGATGCCGCCGCGTTGGCCTCGGCGGCCCGCAGGCTATCCCGATTCTTGCCCCAGAAGTCGAGTTCGTAAGAGGTTTGAATGGCAGCGCCGAATTGATGGCTCGTAGGGGTAGGGGGGTTACTTCGAGGCGCACGCTGCCATTGGCCGCTGACATTCGCACCGAGCGTTGGCAGTAAAGGCGCCCCGACAACCTCGACCTGCGCGTTCGCGGCCTGGAGTTGTGCGACCGCGATGCGGATGGTGAAATTGTGTTGTTCGGCTTCCTGGATCAGGGAGTTTAGGGCCGGGGAGCCGAAACCCCGCCACCAGGTCGAGCTTGGCCAAGCGGGCGGGGCATCCTGGGGGGCGCTCGCATAGCGCGCCGGCACGGTCACTCTGGGCGTATGAAAACGGGGCCCCACTGTGCACCCCGATAGAAGCGGGATGCCAAGGAGGAGCGTTTGGCAGGCCCGCCTCCATTTTTGACGCCCGTGCGGCAGGTTGATCAACACACGAAAAGCCCCAAGACCATTTTGCACCTTCTCATCACGGGTCGATAACTTGTTCCGGCGCCAAGGGGCAAGCCTAGGCCAGTTTGGCGCTGCCTGGGGTGCTTTCGACCGGACGCTGGTATCGTCTAATGTACAGGGCAAAGCCACTTCTGCTAAGCCTAAGAGTGTGAACATTCGTTACGGTGCGCAAAAAAGCGCGGGTGCCGGGCTAGTATGCCAGCATTCGGTTTGGCGCCCAGCACCTTTTCGGTGTGTGGTGGTAGGTCCCGGTCGTGCGGGGCGGAATCTGCCAGGGCCATGGACGATGTGTGATCAGTAGGGAATAATTTCGCATCGGATGTCGTCCATAGGCATGAGGATAAACCTCATCATAGCGAGCGGAGATATTTTCAGTGAACCTTCCACGTAGAACCTTCTTAAAGCAGGCGTTCTCAGGCACGGCCTTGGCGGTCGCAGCCGGAGCAGGCCTTTTGCGCCCGAGTCGGGCATTGGCCAGGACCTGGCCCTCTTGGCCGGAGGC
>Ga0307375_10004398_pt1 | contig 13460 bp, 11 predicted proteins | sample TR1MG_FD_202531 | JGI IMG/M metagenome (GOLD analysis project Ga0307375, IMG submission 202531) | Soil microbial communities from Risofladan, Vaasa, Finland - TR-1 | ecosystem: Environmental > Terrestrial > Soil > Coastal area > Acid sulfate soil | place: Finland: Risofladan, Vaasa | collected...
CCAGACCAGCAGGTTGCGCCGGGTGATCGTGAGCGTGTCGCTCACCGCCCAGCGAGCCTGGTCGAGCAGGCTGGGGCCGCCGCGGGGAGCGTCCGCGGGCGCGGGCGCGGTGATGGCCGTCATGTCGCAGCCCTCGCGGCGTCCTTCTTGCCGGTTTTCCGGCGGCCGCGCCGACGGCCGCCCGGCTGCTCCTCCTCCTCGGCCGCATGCCCGGTCAGCGCCAGGAACACGTCATCGAGCGACGGGCGGCGCAGCGCGAGGCCGCGGGTCTCCACGCCGGCGCCGTCCAGGCCGCGCACCGCCTCGATGAGCGCCTCGGAACCGCGGCCCCCGACTCCTACGTTGATCACGCCAGTCTCCTTGTCGACATGCGGCTCGCCCTCGCCGACGCTCGCGATGGCCGCCACGGCGTCCCCGACCCGGCTCCGGTCGGGCACCGTGAATTCGAGCACGTCCCCGCCGACCCGGCCCTTGAGCTCCTCGGCCGTTCCGGCGGCGATGACCAGGCCGTGGTCGATGACCACGATCTCGTCGGCCAGCTCGTCGGCCTCATCCAGGTACTGGGTCGTGAGCAGCAGCGTCGTCCCGCCGGCGACCAGGGACCGGATGATGTCCCACATCCCCAGCCTCGACCGCGGGTCCAGTCCGGTCGTGGGCTCGTCCAGGAACAGGACCTGGGGCCGGCCCACGAGGCTGGCGGCCAGGTCGAGCCGGCGCTGCATGCCGCCGGAGTAGTTCTTGGCGGCGCGGTCGGCGGCGTCGACCAGGTCGAACTGCTCCAGCAGCTCGGTGGCGCGACTGCGCGCATTCGGCCAGCTCAGGTGGTAAAGGCGCCCGATGATCTCCAGGTTCTCCCGGCCGGTGAGCTCCTCCTGAATGGCCGCCGACTGTCCGGACAGCCCGATCGACCGGCGGACCGCGGCCGCGTCCCGCACGACATCGCGGCCCTCCACCAGCGCCTGCCCGCCGTCTGGGCGCAGCAACGTCGTCAGGATGCGCACGGCGGTCGTCTTCCCGTCTACTGGTCTGAGACATCTATATGACGTAGCATGATAGATAACAGGACACACCGGGACACGGAGGGCCGGGCGATGAGCATCGACGCCGAGTACTGCCGGATCTCCCGCGACAAGCGCGGCGCCGCCGAAGGCGTGGAGACCCAGCAGGCCGAAAACGCCGACACTGCCGGCGAGCTGGGCCTGGCCATAGCGGAAAGCTACGTGGACAACGACTTGTCGGCGTTCAGCGGGGTGGAACGCCCGGCCTATGAGCGGCTGCTCGCGGACATCGCGGCGGGCAAGGTCGGCACGCTGATCATCTGGCACGCCAACCGGCTGCACCGCTCTAACGATGAGGTCAACGCGTTCATCAAGCTGGCCCGCGCGCACAGGCTGCGGCTGTATTCGACCACCAAGGGCGCGTTTTGCAACCTGGGCAAGGCGTCGGGCCGCAAGGAACTGCGCGATGACACCAGCGAGGCCGAGTATGAGTCCGAGCACCGCGGCGAGCGGGTCGCCATCGCCCGCAAGCGCCAGGCCCGGCAGGGGGTGTATGGGGGTGGGGTGCGGCCGTATGGGTGGGGGGTGGACACCGGCCGGGTGCGGTCGGTGTGCGTGAACCCGAAGGTGCCGCCGATGGAGCGGGTGTGGGAGGACCAGCCTGTGCTGGACATGACCCGCCACAACACCGAGGAGGCCGGGGAGATCCGGCGCTGGGCGTCGGAGCTGCTGTCGGGGGTGTCGATCGCGCACCTGCTGCGGGAGCTGGCCGCCCGGAAGGTGGCCACGGTGGCGATGACCGATGGCCGCAGCCTGCGCAAGAACGGCAAGCCGGTCACCCATGGCGGGTGGAACTCGCGGACGGTCAAGCAGATCCTGACGCACCCGCGGACCTCGGGGCATGTGGTGTACTGGGGAGAGATCGTCAAGCGCAACGCCTATGCGCCGGTCCTGGACGACGACATCCGGCTGGCGCTGATCAGCTTGTTCTCCGATCCCTCCCGCAAGACCTCCCCGGGGAACACGCCGAAGTGGCTGGGGTCGCTGATCTATGAGTGCGGGGTGTGCGCCGATGGCACCACCATGACCGTCCGGTATGACCCGCGCGGGAACCCGACCTACCGGTGCCGGGCCAAGGGGCACTGCTGCTGGCCCGCCCGCCCCGCCGACCGGTACGTGGAAAACGTGATCGTGGCCCGGCTGTCGCGCCCCGACGTGGTGGACCTGATCCCCCGCGAGCAGGACGTGGACGTGACCGCGCTACGCGATGAACTGCTGGTGCTCGATGGCCGCAAGCGGGACGCCGCCCAGCGGTTCGCGCTGGGCCGCATCGACGGCGGCCAACTGGACACCATCACCGCGACGGCCGATCAGCGGATCGCCGAGATCCGCGCCGAGTTGTCGTCGGCCACGGCGGAAAGCCCGCTGAGTGAGTTCGCGGCCAGCCAGGACGCGCAACAGACCTGGGAAGACCTCAGCCTGGGCCGCAAACGGGAGATCGTGCGCCAGTTGTTCACCATCCGGCTGGCACCCATCGGGCGCGGGCACCGCTACAGCCACGACCTGATCCAGATGCGCCGCCGCACCCCCACCACCACGGCAGCCAGCGCGGCCTGAGCACCCCCTGAAACGGCAACGCCGCCCCACCCAGACCAGGGCCACGGGTGGGGCGGCGTCATGCTGGCGCTATGCGGCCTTGCGGCGCCTATGCAAGATCATCCCAAGGAACTCCCTGTCCTGCTCGGTCAGCGGGCCAAGACTGTCCACCGTCCGGTCCACCCACTCCCGCTCATCAGCAGACAACTCGTACTTGCGGTCGCTGGGAATGGTGCCGGGCGGGCAGCCATCGCCCACCGGATCATCAAGCCGCGCGGCTGGGCGGCCTTGCGGCTGGGTGCCGGTCCGCCGCCTGGGGCGGCGGACCGGCGCGGGCGTGTGCGGTGGGGCGCGGTGGTGTGCTGGGTCGGCCGTGAGGCATTCACCTCCTCCCCAGTACGTAGACGGTCGTCGGGTGGTCGGTATAAGCCGCCTCCTTCCTACGGGCCGAAGTCATGGTCTGTCCCATGAGCCGGGGCCAGCGGGCTGGTGCATGATTCACCGCTGACCTGCGGCGTTCGCCAGATGTGAGCCGACGATTCCGCCGGCGTCTCTAGGTCGCCAACCGAGACGCCGAGGGAAACGCGAGCGGAGACGCGACCTGCGGCGCGGGCAGCCGTCGTTGTAAGCGCAGCGGGTCGCTGAGGTCATCGGATAGTCACCGTGGCGCCCTTCCAGGGGTTGGCGGGCCTGCGCGGCCACGTCGGGCGCTGGCGTTGGCTGGGCGGGGTGTTGCCGCCAGGGGTCGGGCAGGGCCGCGTCGAGGGCGGACAGCGCCACCGGGCCGCCCGCCCGGCCGGGCTGGTGCGCTCGGGGTGGGTGGCGGTGGTGGCGATCCGCATCGCCGGGGTGTCGTGGCAGGCGGCGAGCGCGCGGCGGGCGGAGCCTTCGCGGCGCGGGGTGGGGAAGCAGAACAGCAGCAGCGGGAACCTCAGCCCGGCGCTGGCCAGCGCCTGGGCGAGGTTGCCGTAGGCGGGCAGTTTGGCGGTGAGCTGGGTCAGGTGCTCGCTGCCGGTGTCGTACTCCAGGACGAAGGTGGTCTCGTGGCCGTCCTGCACCCACACGCCCAGCCCGTCGGGGTTGGGCACCTCCAGGTAGCGCAAGCCCTCCGGCACCCGTTCGAAAAGCCAGGCGTGGGTGGCGGTCTCGTTCAGCCACTCCCGCAGCCCCGTCCCATCACCGTCCCCGGCCTGGCGGGCGTGGGCGGCGAGCGCGGCGAAGAACCCGTTGGCCCCGGTCAGGTGCGCCAGCCGCTGGGAGCGCTCCAGCGCGAGCTGCCGGTCGGCACGCACCGCGCTGGCCCACTTGCGCTCGTCACCATCCTCGGCGCCGAGCAGCGCGGCGCCGATGGGGCCGAGCAGGTAGTGCCACGGCGCGGACCCCACCTCGCGGTGGGGGCGGAACCGGCGCAGCACCCCGGCCTCCACGAGCACCGTCAGCCGGTGCCGCGCCGTGATGACGCTGCCGAACCCGAGCGCGGCGAGCTGGCCGGTGGTGAGCACGCGGTGCTCGGCCACGGCCCGCACCAGCCGCCGGTCACGCGCCGTCAAGTGAGAGGCCGCCGCCAGCACCGCAGCGTCAGACGCAGCAGCAGACGTCCGTACCGCCCCCCGCCGCCCACGCGCGGAAGATTGTCTTGACACGACAGTCATCAGCCCCCGATGCGCAGCGCGGGTCCATCTCGCCGCCAGCCTGCGGGCATGCTCCTGGCAGGCCCGGCAACTGGGCCGGACGGTCTGGGCGTCCGGCCCAGTATCCGGTCCACCGTCCGCCCCACCAGCCAGCCCGGACACCCACGCACAGGCCGGCGGGTACCTCGCCCCTCACAGTCACGAGTCATCGGGAAGCACCCCCTTCACTAACGGAAATCAGGTTTTGAGAGGTGTTTTTCAAAGCCGGCCTGAAAACGCTATGAACTAGACGCATAAACGTGACCTCAAAGAGATAAATAGACATTGTTCGACCTGCTCCCCGTGAGCGCTCTACAGCGGACGGCTGGTGCCATCACCATGAGCCAGCGTTTCGCCGGCCAGGTTCCCCTCGGCGACAGCCTTGGATGACAGGGGAAGGCGGGGGCGGAGGTCCACCCGGAGGTTCCCGCACGGGGAAGGTCCGGGGCAGCCTCCACGGGATGGGCCGGGGGGCGGGGCGGTCACCAGACCGCAGTCATGCTTCATCCCATGAGCCGGGGGACGCCACGGCCAGGTCCATCCGGGCCGTGACCAGCCAGCACCAGCACCAACGTCCGAGGGACCGCGTCTCCGCCGGCGCGCCCAAGACTCCAGGCGAGACGACCACCGAGACGCCGAGGGGAACGCACCGCGCAGGTACCTGCCAGGTCCCTCGAAGGTCACTCATAGGTACCTCGGAGGTACCTGCGCCTGGCGGCTACCTCGGACGGCCTTCCCCGATACCCAGGCTCCTGGCTGAGCGCCTCCAGGTGTCAGGTGCCAGGGGGAAGGAGCGCCGGGCAGGGGCGAGTAGCCGGTGGTCTACGGCGCTGGCGGAGGCCGCTTGGGTGTCATGCCAGCGTGGCCGCAGGAGCCACGTCTGCACCCGTTAGCGGCCTTGGATAGCGACTTTGGACAGATAACCCTGGCCGCGAACCTGTGCAATCTCTGCGGCCCGATGACGCCGCGCCCGGAGGGCACGCGCCGCCGGGTTCCTCACCAGGAGGTGGTTTCGGCGGTGGCAGGCGACTCGCGTCCAAGCGGGGCGCTTGAGGGGAAGGCTTTCACCAAGTTCAGTGCGCCCTACCCGATGGGGGATGGTCCCCCGAGGGTACGGTCGTTCTCGTGGCTTCCGACGAGCGCCCGGACGAGTGGCGTACCAAGGTGCACGGCGAGCGGGTGATCTATGACAACCCGTGGGTGAAGCTGACCCGGGTTGACATCGAGCCGCCAGACGGTCGCCGTTTTGAGCATCATGTGGTCCGGCTGCACCGTGTGGCGGTCGCAGTCGTGCTGAGCGATGACGATGATGTTCTGATGCTTTGGCGGCACCGTTTCGTGGATGACTCGTGGGGCTGGGAGCTGCCGGGCGGGATTGTCGGCGAGGGCGAGTCTGCGGCCGATGCCGCGGCCAGGGAGACCGAGGAGGAGACCGGCTGGCGCCCGGGGCCACTGGCTCATTTGCTGACTTTCCAGCCCATGGTCGGGATGGTCGACACCCCGCACGAAATCTACATCGGCCACGGCGCGACCCGTGTCGGCGAGCCGACCGACCGGGAGGAAGCCGGCCGGGTGAGCTGGATCCCGCTGAGCGCGATTCTGAAGCTGATCAGCAAGGGTGAGGTTCTCGGCTCGGGCTCACTGGTCGGGCTGCTGCACCTGCTGGCCTCCCGCGGCCAGGCGGCCGACTCAGGCGGCAGAGATTGAGGCCAGGCGCTCGATCCGGCGCCGCTGCCGCACCGAACCGACCCGCATTGCGAGCTGGCGGGCCTGCTTAGCCTGAGCCTGTGCCTCGTCCAGCTCACTACAGATGATCATGGCGTGGGCGAGGTCGCATCGCAGGCTTGCCTCGGCCCGGGTGAAGGACGGGTCCATTCCCTGCAGCGCGGAAGTGAGGTCGTCGATCGCACCTGGGTCGCCGAGACGGGCGAGGCAGTTGCCGCGCCAGCGGGCCAGGTGCGCCTCGCTGAGGAAGATGAACGGAAGCGCCGGATCGGATGTGTCAACCGGTAGTGTCGCGGCGGCCGCATCCAGCGCGCGGCGGCACTCTGCGTCGTTCCCGCACCCGGCGTGGGCTTCGGCCTCGGCGGCGTGGAGCCACGCGGCCAGCAGCGGCGGTCCTGCGCCGTCCACGCTCACGCGGGCCTCATGGATGAGGTCGACGGCGAGCGGCGCCTGGCCGAGGTCGAGCAACGCAAATGCCTGCTCCCCCATCGCATGGGCCAGCAGCACGGGTGCGCCTGCTTCACGCGCCGCCGTCTTGGCGAGTTCGTAGTGCTGCCACGCCTGACCGACAGCCCCGACGTCGAGGGCCTGCCAGCCGGCCAGTGCCCCGGCGTCGGCTAGGACGGCGGCCAGCGGCTCGCGGACCTGGGGTCGGAGGCTGTAGGTCATCAGCCCGGTTATCGCGAGCATCAAGGCCCGCAACTGCTCCAGCACCGCGGGCGCGCCGAGCCGACGGTCGAGGGCACGGATATGGTCGACCTGGCGCTGCATGAGCTGGACGTCGCCGTGCGACAGTGCCCGCGAGGCGGCCAGCCGTGCGGCGAGTTCCTCCGCAGGCTCACCGTCGGCCGCTGGCTGGGGTGCAGGGAAGCCCAGCTCCTCGTCAGTGTGCCCGTAGACCCGCCGGTACAGCCGACGCCAATCAGCGTCCGGCCGCACCCGGCCGTTTTCATGCCGGGAAACCTCCGTCTTCAACGTGGCGTCGGAGCCCAGCTCTGTCCCCTCCGCGCGGGCACGCGCCCGCAATGCGGCGATCAGCTTGGCCTGGGACCAACCGAACTCCCGGCGTGCGGCTTGAAGCCCTGTTGTCACCTTGGCGTTCGCCTCCGGAGAGTTGCCGTGTGGATACAGCATGCCCCACGATCCCAGCGCCGTTAACACCGTCATGTCAACACTTGCCCACTTCCACGGCGGCACGCCGGGCGCTGTTATGGCAGTCATGGACAACATCGGCGGGCTGCCCATCCGCATGCGGGCACGCGGCGTGCCTGCCCACGTCGCCTGCGGCTGGTGCCGGGTCTTCCAGGGATGCCCCGATCAGGCGCCGCAGGCCCGCCGGTTCGTCAGGTACCTGCTGGCGGGCTCGCCGCTCGCCAGCGTCGCCGAGGCCGTGACCGGAGAGCTGGTCAGCAACGCGATCCTGCATACCCGGTCGGGCCTGCCTGGAGGACTGTTTGTTGTCAACCTCGCCCGGGGGCGTCATGTCGCCGTGGTCAGCGTCGTCGACCAGGGCGGGCCAGCCGACCCTGCTCTCGCTGCGGCGGCAGCAGCAGCACGGGACACGGTCGAGGCTGGCCGGGGTCTCATCACGGTTGCCGCGCTGGCGGCCCGGTGGGGTTGGTACGGAACCTACGCCAGCCGGACCGTCCGGGCGGCGATCACGGCTGCGGCGCGCGAGCCGGGAACGATCACGGACTGGAAGGACTAGTGACCATGGGAAAATTCAAGCCGCATCGCCGGAAGGCTGCTCCTGACGGCCGCCATCGTGACGGGCACTGGTTCATTGCCATGCACCTGATCGGGATATCGGCGTCGTCTGGCGGCGTCTCTCGTGCCTATGAGGCCCCGGAGCAGGCCGGCCCGGTTTTCAGCGACCGGCTCAGCGAGCCCGGCGACACCCTGATCATCGATGACCGGCGGGTTCTCCATGAGGTCAGCCCGGTCAGCCCCGCTGGCGGCGAAGGGGTACGCGACATGCTGCTGATCGACTTCCGGTGCCCGGTCACCGACCGTGAGATCCGCGACGTGCTGGTGGCGTCGTCGCTGCCGGGCAGGCTGTCATGACCGCCCGCGCCGGGACTTTCCCCGGCGCTCAGGAGGCTGACGTTGTCGACCTGCGGTCCGAGGCCGTGGCGCCGCTGCATCCCCTGGTCCGGGCCGCGCTGTCGGACGCGCCTGAAGGCAGCGATTCCTATGACGAGGACCCCTCGGTTCACGAGCTGGAATCACGGCTGGCCGGCATGTTCGGGATGGGCTGTGCGCTGTTCGTGCCGACCGGCCGGATGGCGAACGCAATCGCCGTGGGCGCGCTGGGCGGCACGGGGACCGAAGTGCTCCTGGACGCCGACGCGCACATGGCGCGGTCGGAGTACGCCCTCATCACCCGGCTGTGGGGAACCATGACGCGGACGTTTTTCTCTGACGGAGGGCGAGCGCGGCCGGGAGACGTTCTTCCGCTGCTCGGCTGCCTGGAGAACACCACCGTCCGGACCAGCCTGGTCTGCGTGGAAGACACCCACAGCGCCCGGGGCGGCGCCGCGCAGGATCTTGACGCGATACGCGAGCTGGCAGGAATCCTCGCGGGCCGTAACATCAGCCTGTACTGCGACGGGGCGCGGCTGTGGTACGCGAACCTGGCCCATCGCGTGCCTTGGACCACATACGGCAGCCTCTACGACGGGCTGGCAGTCTCACTGGTCAAGGGCGTCGGCGCCCCGGTCGGCGCTGCGGTCATGCTGCGGGACTGCCAGCGGCCCCGCCTGCGGGAGCTGCGCAGGATGCTGGGCGGCGCGTGGGTCAGGCCGACACCGCTGGCCAAGGCCGCCCTGTGCGCACTGGACGTGTGCCTGCCCGGCCTTGAGCGTGACTGCGCGCATGCCGGGCGGCTGGCCGCCGCGCTGCGCAGCAGTCTTCCTGGCCTGAACGTCTGCCAGGAAACCAACGTGGTCGCATTCGACGTGCCGGACGCCGCCGAGTATTTCGAGAAATGCCGCGCGGCGGGCGTACTCGTGTTCCGCTACACCCCGACGCGGATCAGGGCCGTCCTGCACCGGGGGATAACAGCCGAGGCCGTCGACCGCGCGGCATCGGTGCTGGCCGACGTCTTCTGCTCCCTGGCCGATGAGGGGGGATACCCGTGAGAGCAGCGTATCCGGGCTGGTCCGGGCAGATCCCCGTCGCCCAGATGCTGACGACCGCCAACGAGGCGGAGAGGCTGCGCGACCAGGCGAGACCTTTCCTCAGCCGCCTCCGGGCGAAACCCCAGGTAGCCGGGCTCGGCCTGCTCGGCGGCCTGGCAAGCGACGGTATCCGCCACTTCGCTGACCGGTTCTCCGACATCGACGTCACGGTCCTGCTGAGCTGTGACCTGCCCCAGGAACTGCTGGCGCTGCCCATGCCTGATGCCATCGTCCTGGCCCAGCCGCTGCTGCCCGGCTGGCTGCCGAACTTCAAGTTCACTGACCCCGTTTCTGGCACCGAGTTCAACGTTCACCAGCATGTCCTGGAGTATGAGTCCCGGCCGTGTGTCATCTGGGACAACGACAAGTGCAGCGCCTACGCGGACACCCTGGAGATTGTCTACGACCCGCACGGTCACCTGCGGGCGCTGGTGGCGGACAAGACATCCGGGCGGGACCAGCGGGCCTTCGAGGCGGCTCTGAAGCTGCTGTCCCGCAGCCGCAACCTGGCCACAGAAGGCGTAACCGCGACCCTGGGACGCGGCCGGGCCGACATCGCATGCGACATCATCACCAGGGTCGCATACGAGGCCATCGACGTCCTGCTGTTCCTCAGCGGCACCTGGCCGCCCGGAGCGAAATGGCGCCTGCTGGCCGTCGAGACGCTGCTGGACCGCGCGAGCTTCCTGCCTCCGTGGACTTACGCCAGGCTCATGCGCCTCATCCGGTCCGATGCGGCCACCAGCGCCGCGTGCCAGGGCCTGCAGGCTGAGCTCCTGGAGTTCCTGAGCGGCATCCGCCAGCTCGCCGCGCGGACCTTCACGGCCTGGCCAGCGGATGTCTACGGGTACGCCACCACACGGGTGTTCACCGACAAGCAGCTTCGCTCGGAGACAGCAGCAGACCGGCGTGCCGGGCGGGGCTCTGAGTACGCGCTGCGGATACTCGACGCGGAATGGAACCGCGTCAACCATGACCTCGAAGAAGTGAACCGGGGCAAGTGATGTCAGTCATCCTGGTCAACCCGCCGTCGCTGTACCACATGCCGAAGTTCGGTGCCCAGGGCAAGCTGGCCTACTTCGAGCTGAGCCGCCGCCAGCTCGGCGGCGACGGCTTCTGGTCGCTGCCCGGCGAGCATCTTGGCCTGGGTTCCATCCAGGCGTCCTGCGCGGCACGCGGAATCGACGTCAGCGTGGTCAACGGCCAGGTGCTCTACCACCGGTCCACCGCTCAGACATGGGATGCCATCCGCTCCGCCGCCAGGCAGAGCGGCAGCGCCCCTGTCCTGGTCGGGTTCACCGGCCCCTGCCAGGTGTTCGAGGAGAACCTCGAACTCGCCGGCCTGGTGAGACACGCCTGGCCCGGCTGCGTGACCGTCCTGGGCCACGACTTCGCCACGCTCAACTACCCGCGGATTCTCCGCCAGCACCCCGAGTTCGACCTGGTGTGCGCAGGCGAGGCCGAGGAATCATTCGCGGGCCTGGCCGCAGCGGTCCTCGGTGGCCGCGACCCCTCCGGGGTGCCGGGCGTCGCCGCCAGCGGGCATCCGCCCCGGCCCGCCCCGGCCCTGGACATCGACCGGCTGCCGTGGCCCGCCCGCAGCGACCTGGCCCCCGTCCTGGCAGCGGGCCTGAGCGCCGCGGTGTTCACCGCCCGCGGCTGCCCTTACCAGTGCACCTTCTGCACCACCGGACAGACCGCCGCCCGGCTCCCCGGAACAGACCGTCACCGGCTCAAGTCCCTGGACAACGTGCTGGCCGAGATCGAGCAGCTGACCACCGACCACGGCGTCCGTCATCTCACGATCACCGACGACCTGTTCCTCACCAAGAGCCCCGCATCCCGGGAACGGGCAGCCGAGTTCGCCCGGCGGCTCGCCGCCGCCCGGCTCGGAATCAGCTTCATGATCGACTGCCGGGTCGACTCCATCGACGCGGACGTGTTCCGCCTGCTGCACGCGGCCGGGCTGAGCCGCATCTTCGTCGGCGTGGAGACTTCCAGCCCGGATCAGCTGGAGTTCTACAACAAGCGCTACACCCGCGCGGGCGACCGCCGGGATTTCATCCGCAGGCAGCTGTCCCTCGCGCGTGACCTTGGCATCGACGTCGTTCCCGGCATCATCACCTACCACGCCGAGACCACGATCCCGGAACTGCGGGACGCTCTTGACCTCATCGACGGATGCGACATCGACAGCGCGTTCTTCTTCCTGAACCGGCTCATCGCCTACCCGGGCACGCCGGTCTACCGCCATTACCGCGAACGGGGCCTCCTCACCACCGACTGGCCCCGCCCGGCCTGGCAGTTCGCCGACCCGCAGGTAGCCTGCATCGAGCAGCAGATGCTGGAGGCCGAGGCCCTGGGCCGGCCCTACAGCGAGCTGCGGGCGCTGTTCGCAGACCTGATCTCACGCGACCCGGCCCCGGCTGCCGCGCAGTAGGGCAGGCAGCGCAACCAGTCCGCGGGATCAGGCACCTATTATTGGCTCCGGCGGCGGTGCGCGGTCACCGGGGATCCTGCCGCGCCGGGGCCGTCAGCCATTTCACCTGGAGGGACCGTGGGACCGGGCCATCAGCTGCGGCTGTACAACTCGCTGGGCCGGCGGCTGGAGGACTTCACGCCGCCGGCGGCTGAGGTGACCGGCATGTACACCTGCGGGCCGACCGTGTACGCGTTCCCGCACCTGGGCAACATGCGCGCCTACGTGTTCGCCGACACGCTGCGCCGCGCCCTGCGGTGGAAGAGCGTTAGGGTCCGGCACGTCATCAACATCACCGACGTCGGCCACGCGGTGGCCGACACCGATACCGGCGAGGACAAGCTGGAAGTCGCTGCGGCACGCGAGCGCCGCTCGGTCAGCGACCTCGCCGCTTTCTACACCGACGCGTTCTTCCGTGACCTCGCCGCGCTGAGCATCCTGCCCGCCGATGAGCACCCGCGCGCAACCGCCTACGTGGACCAGATGATCGACTTCGCCGCGAAGCTGGAAAACGGCGGCTTCACCTACCAGCTGCCCTCCGGCCTGTACTTCGACACCAGCAAATCCCCCGGCTACGGCGAACTGGCGCAGATCGACATCGAGGGCCAGAGGGAAGCCGCCCGGGTCGAGCAGGTCGAGGGCCGCCGCCGCAAGACCGACTTCGCGCTTTGGCGCGCCGAGCAGCCCGGCCAGCGGCGGGTCATGCGCTGGGAGTCGCCGTGGGGGACGGGCGCCCCGGGCTGGCACCTGGAATGCTCGGTCATGTCCATCGCCCTGCTCGGCCCGCACTTCGCCATCCACACCGGCGGGGTCGATCACCGGGAACTGCACCACGTCAACGAGATCGCCCAGAGCGAGGCGTATCTGGGCGACGGGCAGCCGTGGGTACGGTACTGGCTGCACAACGAGTTTCTGCAGCTCGGCGAGCAGAAGATGGCCAAGTCCGCAGGCGGCGCGCCCCGCCTCGCCGACCTCACCGGGGCCGGCTACCACCCTGCGGCGTACCGGCTGTTCCTGCTCGGCGGCCACTACCGCAGCCAGGTTGACTTCACCGCCACCGCACTGGACGCCGCCCAGGCCACCCTGCGCCGGCTGGCCGCCCGGATCGAGCCGCTGCACCCGCTGCCGGTCATCGACTCCCTGGCCACCGCGGATTCCCACGCGGGCAGCGACCCGGCCGCAGCACGGCTGGTCAGCGAGATCGACGCGGCCATCAGCTCAGACCTGGCCACCCCGCGGATCCTCGCGATCCTCCACGATGCCCTGCGAGACCCCGCGCTCACCATCGGCGGGCGGCGCGCCGTCATCGCCGCCAGCGACGCGCTGCTCGGCCTGACACTGGCCACGCTCACCGTGCGCGACGCCGGGAGCCGACGTGACGCATCCAGCCTGACTGCCGAGGAACTGCAGGTCATCGAGCAGCTAGTCGCCGACCGGACCCAGGCACGCAAGGACCGCGACTGGGCCCGCGCCGACCAGATCCGCAGCGAGCTGGACCAGCTCAGCGTTACCGTCACCGACACCCCCCAGGGTCCGGAATGGGAACTCCGGTAGGCCAGTACGGGTGAAGCAGGCGTCCAGTCCGTCGTCGCCAAGGCGAGAGATAGCGGAGGCGCACGGCTATCGTGGCTGCTGGCGCCAGGAATGGGTATGTGCGGGTAGAGAATGTTACAAGCCAGTAACGGGCTTGCCCGCGCCGTTCGGGCCGAGCACGCCGAGCACCGTCCCGCGCGGCACCGACAGGTCGATGCCGCGCAGCGCGTGCACGTCGCCGAAGGATTTGGTCAGGCCCTCCACCAGGATCGCCGGCCCC
>Ga0307375_10004399_pt1 | contig 13459 bp, 10 predicted proteins | sample TR1MG_FD_202531 | JGI IMG/M metagenome (GOLD analysis project Ga0307375, IMG submission 202531) | Soil microbial communities from Risofladan, Vaasa, Finland - TR-1 | ecosystem: Environmental > Terrestrial > Soil > Coastal area > Acid sulfate soil | place: Finland: Risofladan, Vaasa | collected...
GGGGCGCTCGGCATGGAACCCGGCAAGATATCGGGCCCAACCAAATGGCGCGATCTCAACCGACTCTTTGATTGTCATGCATCTACCTCACTCCGACTCATCAGAAGAAACACAGTGGAAGCCGGGAAGCATTCCGACTGTATGTGGGTTTCTCTAAAGCCAGAGGCTTCTCTGGTTTCAAGACTGAAGGAGTCCCGAGTTGCTGCAGAGACTATTGGCCTGTCGGCTGACCCGGAGACGTCTGGATCGCTATTTAGATAGTGATCCAGTTGGAGACCTAAGTCCTGAAACAAGACGCACTGTTGCGCGCCACCTCGACGATTGCTCCTCCTGCGCCGAGTTGGCGCGTCAAGACCGTCTTCTCACACACGCTCTTCGGTTACTCGGTACCAAGACAGGACCAGATCCGATGAGCATCGCGCGATTAAATGAGCTACTCGTCGTTACCGAAGCCAAGTCATGAATATCAATTCGCGTAATTGGAATCTAATTGTTCTGGGAGGCGGTACTGCCGGGATCGTCGCGGCCAAAACAGCAGCAGGGCTCGGATCCGAGGTTCTCCTCGTTGAATGCGATCGGACCGGTGGTGACTGTTTATGGACCGGATGTATACCGAGCAAGTCGCTTCTCGCCGCCGCTGGCGCACTGGCAACTGCCCGGGAATCCACCAAGTTTGGAATCCACGCTACCGGCTTGAGCGTCGACTTTCCGGCCGTAATGCGCCATGTTCATTCGGCCATTCAGCAAGTGGAGCCCGTGGATTCGCCAGAGACCTTAAAAAAGTTCGGCATTACCATTCTTCGAGGAAATGGACACTTTATCGATCACCAAACTTTGGACGTCGATCGGGCGGAGATTCGATTCCGCACTGCGATCATTGCTACCGGCGCCCAGCCTGTCGTACCACCGATTCCTGGTTTGCTCGGATCGCCGTTTCTAACCACCGATACCCTCTGGCAAATCCAGGAACTGCCGAAGCGGCTCGTCATTTTGGGTGCTGGGAGCATTGGGTGCGAACTAGGTCAAGCATTTGCCCGACTCGGCTCAGACGTGACATTGGTCGATATGGCGCCGCGAATACTTTCGCGCGAGGACCAATTTGCAGCTCAATTCGTTGCTGAGGCTCTCACTAATGATGGAGTCGAGATTCTTACTAGTGCAACGGTTTCCTTGGCCAGTATAGGTAGCGACGGAAAGGGTTTTTTACGAATTGAATTGGGTGACGGCAAGACCGAACAGGTCAATTTCGATAGCCTTTTAGTCGCAAGCGGTCGCGCGCCTCGCACGCGTGATTTAGAGCTTCACCTCGCTGGTGTAGAACTGAACAAGAATGGTTTTCTTGAGGTTGACGCTGCACTGCGTACCACAAACAAGAGGATTTGGGCTGCGGGCGATGTGACGGGGCATCCGCAATTCACTCACCTGGCGGGAGTACACGGCAGTGTCGCAGCCAGTAACGCAGTTCTTGGGCTACGTAGAAAAGCAGAGGTCGCCACCGTTCCCAGAGTCACGTTCACCCATCCCGAGATCGCTGCAGTTGGTGCCTCGACGCAGACATTAGGAAATGAGAAAGTAAATGTCGTTACTGTAATGAATGCCGAAATTGACCGAGCCATTACAGAATGCAGCATGGATGGCTTCACGAAAATGGCCCTCGATAAGAAAGGCCGTATTATCGGTGCGACAATCGTTGGGTCCAGAGCTGGCGAAACGCTTGCTGAGTTGACGCTTGCAGTGCGAATGGGATTGCGAACTCGCGATTTGGCTTCCACGATTCATCCATATCCCACTTACTCCGATGCGCCGTGGAAGATAGCCGTCGCCGATGTCAGAGAGCGACTCGAGTCACCACCATTACCCAGCCTTTTCAAGATGTTGCGTTTCTTTGCCCGGCTAAGACTTTCAAGGTAAGGGCCAAACTCTCCCAGGAATCAGTGTTGAGGGTTGATGATGTGGCAGACGCTTTCTGGCGGACACTCTGCGGGATTAAGACTTCTCGCCCGAACGCGTAACTCGGAAAGATCTCGCTTGAGATTCTTGAGCTCGCTTATCCGTCGAGTTATTTCCTCGAGATGTTGATCCAACAAGTCAATTGCGGCACCGCATGGTGATGTTCCCGCGTCACGAATCAACAGAAGGTTCCGAATCTCGGCCAGGGTGAGTCCGATGGCTTGACCTGTTTTGACGAACTGGATACGGATGATCGCACTCTCGTCGTAATCCCGATAACCCCCGAACGTCCGTTCTGGTGGTGGCAGAAGTGAGACCTCTTCGTAGAAGCGGAGCGTTTTTGGGGTCGTCCCAGTTTTCGCCGCCAAGTCACTAATCTTCATTTTCGAACCTCCTTGACCTTCCAGTGTAGTGGAAGGTGTCTAATGTCTTTATGGACTATGACTTGCTAGTAATCGGATCAGGATCTGCTGCCTTCGCAGCGGGCATCGAAGCGCGCTCCTTAGGTGCATCGGTAGCGTTGATTGAGCGCAGCACAGTAGGTGGGACTTGCGTAAACGTAGGGTGCGTCCCGTCGAAGACGTTACTGGCAGCCGCAGGCATCGCAGCGCAGAGTCGCCACAACAATTTTAAAGGTCTTGCCACGTCGAGTGGGCCGATTGATTTAGGCGCCTTGATCACGCAAAAAGATGAACTCGTTTCTCATCTACGTCAGAGCAAGTATGAGGCCGTGGCAACGAGCCATGGTTTCGAGATCATCAAGGGCCAGGCGCACTTTGTTGATCAGCAAACGGTAATGACTGGCGACAACAAGATTTTGGCGAAATCAATTATCGTTGCGACCGGTGCGGAACCCGCGGTACCCAACATCCGCGGGCTGGACGAAATCGAGTACCTCACTTCGACAACCGCGATGGAGTTGAGAACTCTCCCTAAACGGCTGGTCGTGATCGGTGGCGGGTTCGTCGGCGTTGAGCAGGCCCAACTCTTCTCGCAACTTGGCTCAACGGTCACCCTATGCGGTCGCCTGCTGCCCGGGGCAGAACCTGAATTGACTGCGATATTGGACGAAGTGCTCAAGGACGACGGAATCAATCGCTGCACTTCGAAAGTTGCTTCTATTGAACGTACGAGCGACGGAATCGTCGTCCACTGCGAAGACGGCTCATCCGCAGAGGGTGACCAGGTGCTTGTTGCAACCGGCAGGCGCAGCCGCACTCGAGAACTGAAAGTGGATCAGGGTGGAATCTCACTTGATCATCGCGGACGGATTAAGACCGATGCCACGTTGCGCACGAGCAATCCGAAAGTGTGGGCCGCGGGAGATGTTGTTGCGGGGCCACAATTTGTCTACGTGGCGGCGAGATCTGGACGCATCGCCGCGCAAAATGCCATCACCGGAAGCAGTGAAGTAGTCGACTTCGCCGGACTTCCCCACATCGCTTTTACTACACCGCAACTCGCCTGGAGCGGACTGACTGAGGAGCAAGCGCACAATTCCGGTTTGTCAGTAGAGGTTAGGACCCTCTCGATCGACCAAGTACCGAGGGCGATCGCTAATCGAGAAACCCGCGGCGCAATCAAACTGGTGGCTGATGCCGACACTCATCGACTCCTTGGCGCACACGTGTTGGCAGATCATGGGGGCGAATTGCTATTTGCCGCAACCCTGGCAATAAAGGCGAACTTGACTATCGAAGATCTAGCATCAACATGGGCGCCGTATTTGACCATGAGCGAAGGTCTCAAACTTGCTGCACAATCCTTCTCGACAAATGTCGCGGAACTTTCATGCTGCGCGAGTTGATCCCGAAGTCCCGCTCATGAAACAGCCTTCGACTAATACCTCAGGTGCAATCCTCGGCGTTGGTGGCTTCGCTTTAGTTGCGGTGTGTTGCGCATTGCCGGTGCTCTTGCCGGTCGGACTGGTAGTTGGAGTTGCAGCCCTTGGCGTGAATGCCTTCTCTAGGCGCAAGTCTGTGCACCCGCCCGTTCCGCGCACATCGAAGGCGAGCAAACTTTTACCACCTGACTGAGATTTGGGACCAGTTTTTCAATTAGCTCGATTCGTGCTTGCTCCTATTTCTTGCCCAGTTTGGCAAAAAGACTTACCTCCGCGGGTCGATCTGGAATCAATTTCGGTAGTCGTCGGGTTCCTTGGTTGAAAGCAGGGCCACCCGGTCCCAGAACGCATTCGGATGAGCAGCCCTCGCCCAGAGATCGCGGCATCACGTCGATGCTATCGATCGATCACTTTGACGAGAGGTAGAAACTGATGATCACGAAAACGGAACTTAAGGATGACACCACGCGAGTCACCTTCACGGTGGAAGACGAACGGCCGGTATCGGTAGTTGGTGACTTCAATGGATGGGATCCGCTATCCCATCCGCTCGTGAAACGATCGAACGGGATGCGCTCAGTCGCCTTGACCGTCCCGACTGGCACTTCGCTCCGCTTCCGATATCTGGCCGATGGCGGAGAGTTCTATGACGACCCGCACGCCGACTTGATCGAACCCAATGGTCTGGGCAGCACGCACTGCGTGGTCACGGCGTCTGCGTCCCAGATCACCCCACCGTGACCGGATCCGGAGCGTCTTCCGGATCGACGCTTCGAGTAGTCTTCGTCTCGGCTGAGTTCGCTCCAGTGGTCAAAGTGGGTGGACTCGGTGAGGCAGCTGCTGGCCTGGTGAACGCCTTGCGGTCGGCAGGCGTAATTGTCGATGTGATCGTTCCTGATTACGACGGTCAACCGCTCCAAGGTGAGGTACGAGAGCCGCTGGCCGTTCCTGGCTGGGTGGGACCGGCGTTAGCGCGACACGGTGTCGTTGGCGGCGCTGGGGAAGTAACACTGGTCAACGTGCCTGGCATCAGGCGAGCGCATCCCTACGTCAATCCAGCGACGGGGCAGGGATGGCCAGATAATGCCCATCGTTTCTTCGCCTTCTCGGCTGCGGTCGCGCAGTTGCTTGCGCTAGATCCGCCTGACGTAGTTCATCTAAACGACTGGCACACCGCTGGGGTGCTCGCTTTCGCCGAACCCTCGTTGCCATCCGTGCTCACGATTCACAACATCGCCCACCAGGGGTGGTCGAACCTGGGCTGGCTCGACCCGCTGGGATCACGAGCCGCGTCATTCGAACGCGACGGCCAGGTCAACGCGTTGGCCGGGGGCATCCGCCTTGCCGGAACCGTGGTCGCCGTCAGCCCCTCGTATGCGAACGAGATTCTTCACACCGATACTGGGTGCGGTCTTTCAGACCTTCTTGCCGCCAAACACGATTCTTTCGTCGGCATCCGCAACGGAATCGCCCACGGAGAATGGAACCCCCGGGCGGATCGACATCTGTCGACCCCATTCAATTTCGAGGATCTGTCCGGCAAGCGCGTCGCCCGTCAGCGCCTCCTTGAAGAAACGGGACTCGAGGCTCGAGGCGGTCCGGTCATTGGCATGGTCTCGCGTCTTGATACCCAGAAGGGCATCGACATTGCTCTATCGATCGCCGACGTGCTCAACTCGCTGCCCGCCCGACTTATTCTCCATGGGTCGGGAAGTCCGTCGATCGCCCGCCAAGCGCGAGAGGTGGCCGGCAACCATTCGGCCAGCCTCAAGGTATTGGATGGGTACCGCGACGACACCGCGCACCGAATCATGGCGGGAAGTGACCTCGTGCTTATCCCAAGCCGCTTCGAGCCGTGCGGGCTCACCCAGATGCAGGCGATGACCTATGGCACGATCCCTGTCGTCACCGACGTTGGCGGCCTTCGAGACACGGTCATTGATCTCGACCGCAACTCTCGACGAGGCACCGGCTTCATCGCCGACTGGGCTGATCCGGCTTCGGTCACCGATGCGCTCTGCCGTGCCGTGCGCGGCTGGCGGAATCCGCAACGTCGAGCCAGCGCCCAGCGGCGTGGCATGACCACCGATTGGTCATGGGCCGGACCCGCTACTCAATATGTGGACGTCTACCACGACGTCATTGCTCGCCACGGGAGATGAGCGATTCACGCCGGGTAAGGTCGGCGACATTGGGATATGCAGATCCCCTAAACCAACTAGGAGCAACACGGGATGTTCGTAGGAACCGCAGGCAACCTGAACGCTCGGTGCGACAGCAGGGTATTTTGAGCACCCCGGTCCTCTCCGTGGACCTTGGTGGAACCAACATGCGCGCCGCAATCGTCGCCTCGGATGGGCAGATACTTCTTCGCGTTAGTGAACCCACTCCGCACGACGCGGCTTGCTCTGACGCCCTCGAATTGCTGATGGATTCGGTCCGTGATCGCGGCGGGGGCCGTGGTTCGTTCGAGGCTGTCATCGTTGGCCTTCCAGGGCGCGTCAACTACCGTGCGGGCGAACTCGAATATGCGCCAAACCTTCCACCTTCCTGGCGGCGAGAGCTGAGCGAAGCAAATTTAAAATCGCACTTCGATGCGGAAGTCTTCCTGGCAAATGATGCAGATCTGGCCGCGGTTGGTGAAACATATTTCGGCGCGGGCAAGAATTTCGCTGACGTCGTATACATCACAATCTCGACAGGAATCGGCGCTGGAGTAGTACTTGACGGCCGGGTTCTTCGGGGCATGCGATCAATGGTCGAGATCGGCCACACAATTATCGCGCTGGATCGCCTTATTTCGGGAGAACTGGCCACAGCTGAAGAACTGAGTGCAGGGCCAGCCTTGGCCCGATATGCCGGCTCGGAGAATGTTGCGGCTCGGGGAGCAGATTTAGTGGCTCAAGTTCGGGCTGGGGATGCCAAGGCGCGCGCGGCTTGGGATCGCGCGATGCTGGCTGCTGGCGCCACCGTGGTCAACCTTGCCCACTTGTTTAGTCCGGAAGTCATCGTCATTGGGGGCGGGGTCGGTCGCAACGGAAAACTTGTGTTGGATCCGCTGGCGCAGATGATGGCCGATCACGGACCGCCGGCCTTCGAGCCGCCGATTGCTCTAGTCGAAGCCGTTCTGGGAGATGATTCGGGCCTCATCGGTGGTGCCGCATGGCCGCTCGCGATCGGGGTTCGGCAATGACATCGACGACTTCGACGAGGAACGAGATTGTCCTGGTCCGCCACGGCGAAACCGAGTGGAGCCGGAGTGGTCAACACACCGGGCGAACCGACCTTCCGCTCACCGAAAATGGGCGACTTCAAGCAGATCAGCTCGGAAGGATGCTTCGAGGTCGAGATTTTGTCCTGGCCATGTCGAGCCCGCTGGTTCGGGCGGTAGAAACCTCTGAGCGTTCTGGGATCAACACCTCCGTCAAAATTAGCAACGATCTCCTTGAATGGGACTACGGGATTTATGAGGGGCTGACCACTGCCGAAATTCAGCGCTCGATCCCCGGCTGGTCAGTGTGGACGCACTCGATCATCGGAGGTGAGAGCGTGGAAGCGGTTGGCGCGCGGGCGGACTCGGTGATTGATCGCGCCTTGGCCGCATCGGGTGACACCGTGCTATTTGCCCACGGGCATCTGCTTCGGATTCTGGCGGCCCGCTGGCTTGGTCTTCCGGCCCGCGACGGGTCTCTGTTCGCGCTCGACACCGCAACGGTCTCGACCTTGGGCTTCGAGCACGAGAATCGAGTGATCGATCATTGGAACGAAACTTGCGATGAGCGGAGCAGACGGCGGGCGCGGATTACTTCGGCCACCAACCAAGCTTGAAACGGGCAGCCGGTTGGCAGGTGCGGTGCGTCGCCATCGGCTGTCTCTGAGATAGACCCAATGCCATATTCAAGGATGTGGGCTTCCACTCCGTCGAGCACGCCATCGACATCGATGCCAGTTCGCAGCGAGCCTTCAACATATGACCCGAGCAGCCATGGCCAGACTGTCCCTTGGTGGTAGGCGAGATCGCGTTCTTCTTTGGATCCCTGGTGCCGCGGGCGATATTGCGCATCATCGGGTGCGAGTGAGCGGAGCCCGAGCGGGGTGATCAACGATGCACATGCTTCGACCACGTTTCGCATAACCATGGGTCCGCGTGGCAAGGACGCGGCCAAAAGTTGGTTGGGGCGCACCGATGCACTGTCGCCGTACGGCCCGTCTACCACATCGAGCAGACCGCATCGCGTCTGGAACCGATCAGCAAAAGAGCGCCGCGCTCTGGTCTCGAGCATTTGAAGCGCGTCCACATTTAATCCGAGCTGGTCACGAAGTGAGACAAGTCCAGCAATGCCATTGATCCAGAGCGCGTTTACCTCCACGGGCTTGCCCGGCCTTGGCGTAACCGGATGACCCTTGATGCGGGCGTCCATCCAGGTAAGGGCGAGCCCGTCGGCGCCTTGATACACCAAGCCATCTTTATCCACGCCGATTCCGAAGCGCGTGCCCGCCACATAGCCGTCAACGACGCTGGTAAGAGCGGGTTCCAGACGAGCCGCGAAGTCCAGGTCGCCGGTAGCGTCGACGTGTCTGGTTACGGCGTGTAGAAACCAGAGTGCTGCATCGACGGTGTTGTATTCGGGGCTGCCAGAATCAGCCGTGTTCAACAGCATCCCCTCCGATATCCCCTCAGCTGCTCTGGCGAGTAGTTGCGCACCCTCGGTAGCACGCCCAGTGTCAAGAAATAGCCCTTCGTAACTGGTCATCGTGTCGCGCGACCATGAGCCGAACCACGGATAACCGGCAATGACATCAGGTCCGGCCACGATGAACTGATCGGCGGCGTGCACTAGCACCGCATCAATTTGGGACTCGGCGTCTGCTTGCCGAGCTAGTTTGGTAGCTCGCTCACGCGCAACTTTGACAATCTGTTCGGCGGGCGGCGGCGCAGCGGATTCGGGTCCAATCCAAGCGACGGTGGAATTGCTCTCGCCAGGAGCGAGCAAGCAACTGAATTTTCCGGCGTGAAAGAGGTCTTCGACGGGGTTGAGACCACGTTCTGCCTCGACTCGATACCAGACCCCTCGAAACCACTGGCCCGCCGCCTCAAAGTTCGAACCTCGCACCCGGAATGCCGACTCGAAGACGAAGCCATCATTGAGGGCCACCAACTCCGGATCGGAAGAGCCGAAGCGCTCGCCATGCATATCTCGCCAGGTTACCAACGGCTCAAGTTCCAGCCGGATGGGTGTGGGCGCCCGAATTACCCGATGAACGATGCCCACTGCAGAGCGTCCGGAGGTCATGGCCAGTTCGCGTTCGAGGACGATTTCACCGATCGCCCAGCGCCATCGGGGTACTCCGTCGATGATCGAGAACGATGAGAGCAGACGAGTGCCGTTTGGATTGGTCACCGGACCGGACCACTCGTGGGTAGCTAGTCGAATTCGTTCATCTCCGATGCACAAGACCGGATCTAGCGATGCCAGAGCTAGTTGTCGACGGCCAGTGGCTGGGTCGGCGCCTATAAGCAGACCGTGATAGCGCCGGGTGCGCAAGCCACTCACGGTGCCCATGGCAAATCCGCCAACGTTGTCTGTCACTAACCACTCGTGGCGCGATGAGACTGGTAGATCGTTGGTCGCTACCAACCCGCGCGCGATGGTCCACATGCTAAATCCCTTCCGTTGCGAGCATAAGGTGGAACCCGTCAGATTGGCGGAACCTTCCATTGGCTTTGACCCCTTGCGGGCCTGGCCGCATCAATCGGAACCGTCGTCGTCAAGCGTTTGATAACGCCGTCGCTGAATCCACAAGTGGACTGTTCAAGAACGAAGCTGTGCAGAAAAGCTCACCCTTCAGGAGCGGACCACTGAAGACCATTACCGACGTCGAAGCAATCACCTTCGACTGGGTCGATTGGTCATGATATGCAGGTGATCCGCTCTCTGGCTGAATGGGCCACGTAGGAGAGGAATACGAACATAACTACTACGCTGAAACCATCGGCGCGTCAACCGACGAAGTCGCCCATAAAACGGCGGCATGAAAACAGGGACGGTTCATAGTTCCTCGTCTCTTTCAATTGTCGGAGGTGCTGTCGCAGAGTTGCGTTCGAGGTGTGCTGCGCTCGTGGCCTGGCTTTTTTGTGTTTTAGCATATTAGTGAGCACTTCATCGGGTCCTTCGTCCGAGCCTGGCGAGTCGTTCCAGTGCCAATGGCGGCCTGGTCCCTAGACCATGACGTGAGCGTTTCTGCCTGCAAACATGTGCAGCATTGAGGATCCGGGAAGGGCCCTAAAGAGGGCATCTCGCTGGTTTGAGAGAAACCCACATCCGCACCCGGCGCTTCACTCCGCTCCTAAATTCGTTCTCTAGCTTCGTTAAGTCCTCACCGTTTATTCGTCGTGGTTCATTTTGCCTTCTGGCATGTTGTGCCCGTCGTGGTTCATTTTGCCTTCTGGCATGTTGTGACCTTTATGGTCCATTGGCGCATCAGGAGCGCCGCCCATCATTTTCAACATGTTGATTCCGCCCGCTTGGAGGAACCTGACTATCAGCAAGGCCGATATGAGAAGGAAGACGATGTTGAGCCATGTGGTGTAGTTCCACGTGATCGAGGCCCCGAGAGCCGCAACGTGCCGATCTGTTGGGACGAGGCCAAGAGGTCTGAAAATTATTTCCACGATATATCCGGCAAGAACCATCGCTCCGTAGAAAACTAAGGTAATGCGAATGGCCGCCTTCCATCCGTAATATTTTCGGTAGATCAAGATGATCGGAATGATGATTAGGTCCGCGAAGATAAAACTAACCACGCCGCCGAAACTGATGCCGCCATTCCAGAGCACCGCCGCCAACGGAACGTTGCCGACGGAGCAGACGAAACTAACCATTGCCAGAAGCGGACCGATGATTGGTCCCCAGATAGCCGAGGCAAGGGGGTGCCCCGAGAAGAACACTGACTGCAACCAGTCTTTTGGCACCCAGGCGCTGAAAGCTCCAGCTAGGAGAAGCCCACCAACAATGTCTTTCCAGACGGCCGCCCAGTCCATGACAAAGAAATTTCCCACTGCAGTCACACCTTCGCGGGAGAACAGGCGCTGCCAGAAAGTACCTTCACCTTGAACTGACATGTCCATGCCAGCGTGGCCCTCCATCGACCCAGCTAACCCCTTATCGGCCTGCTCACGTGCGGCCTCCACAATCTTTCGACGCATCCAAAGACGAAAGCCAAACGCAACTCCGATGATCATAATGGGGCCGCCTACGAATTCGGCGAGGGTGAATTGCCATCCCATAACAATTGCCAGAATGAGTCCAAGTTCGATGACCAGATTTGTCGATGCGATCTCGAATGCCATCGTAGCGGTAAAATTTGCCCCCTTACGAAACAAGGCTCGAGCTAATGCGACTGCGGCATAAGAGCAGGATGACGAGGCTGCGCCGAGACCGGTGGCGACTGCTATTGAGCGAGGCGAATCGTCGGACATCAGCGCAGTGATTTTTTCCCTTCGCACGAGCGCCTGCACCACGCCAGACAAGGCAAAACCTAAGGCCAACGGCCAAAGAATTAGCCAACCCATCGATCCTGAAGTTGCCAAGGCATGAGAGATTGCGTGGATTATATTAATGGAAACCTCCAGGCAAATACACGAATTTCATATCCCTTTGACGATACGCCGGACCTCGCTCGTTATCAACATCAAGGTTAGGTAGATTGCAAGCGAAGAGCACTAGAAATACATCGGAGACACCTAGAAACGCTAGCATTTCTCGTCGCATGACTTGTAACCGTTTGTCGCGGTTGATGAACTCGGAATGATCGCCTCGGTCAGCGGGTTCCACTAAGGCGACGGCTACCGTTGGAGGACCAACCGATGGAAGAAACCCAGCACGGACAGAGATTTAAATGATGCCCGACCCAAGGTCCAACGATGCAGGAGACGAGATGCCGGGAGCGGAGCGTGCGCGCCTGGACTCAGGAGACCGACGAACTCCCGGCCCTTGGAAGCATTGGGGCCCGTACGTCAGCGAGCGCGCCTGGGGAACTGTTCGCGAAGATTACAGCGAAGATGGGGCCGCCTGGGAAGCTTTTCCGCACGACCAGGCCCGCTCTCGGACCTTCCGCTGGAACGAGGATGGCCTGGCTGGAATCTGCGACATCAACCAACGTCTCTGCTTCGCACTCTCTTTCTGGAATCACCAGGACCCGATTCTCAAAGAACGGCTCTTTGGCCTGAGTGGCAACGAGGGTAACCATGGCGAGGACGTAAAGGAGTACTGGTGGAACGTCGACTCCACGCCGACGCATTCCTGGATGCGCTGGCATTACTACTACCCGCAGCGGGCGTTTCCATATGCAGATCTGGTGGCCGAGAATGCGCGACGCAGCCGCAACGATCCCGAGTACGAACTCCACGATACGGGAGTCTTTGAAGAGAGCCGGTTTTGGGCGATTACGGTTGATTACGCCAAGGAGTCGCCAGAAGACATCTGCATCGCCATTGAAATTCGTAATTGCGGGCCTGAAGTCGCACCCATAGATGTCATTCCGACGTTGTGGTTTCGCAACAGTTGGTCATGGGGTTTGGACGCACGACGACCGAAATTGAGTGAAGTTGATGGCGGTATCAATGCGGAGCATTGGGAACTCGGGCTCCGCCGACTTGAGTTTGCAGAGGGCCCCGACGGCCCTCCTGAATTGATGTTCTGCGACAACGAGACCAATTTCCAACGCGTGTTTAATTTTGACGGAGGGTCGGGCTATCCCAAAGACGGAATCAACGATTACGTCATTTCCAGCGCGGCAACGATCAATCCGATGCGCGTCGGGACTAAGGCCGGAGCCAGATATAGCCTTCAAATTCCTGCCGGGGAATCGGTCCAACTTAGGTTTCGTCTCGGGAAACCTCCGACTAAGTCACACTCAGCATTGGGGCATGCTTTTGGTCTGGCATTCGACAACGTAATGTCAACTCGTCAGCAAGAAGCTGACGAGTTCTACCGAGAAGTTATCGGTGATCACATCCCCGAAGACGAGGCGCTGGTGGCCCGCCGAGCCATTGCTGGCATGTTGTGGTCAAAGCAGTTCTACCACTTCAACGTTGATCGCTGGCTAGAAGGTGATCCCGCGGGTCCACCGCCGACCGAAGCCCGCCGCACCGGCCGAAATTCCCATTGGCGGCCTCTGAATAATTTCGATGTCCTGTCCATGCCCGACACCTGGGAGTACCCGTGGTACGCGGCCTGGGATCTGGCGTTTCACGCCGTGACATTGGCACGCGTTGATCCCGACTTCGCCAAGCATCAACTAACGCTTCTATGCCGCGAGTGGTACATGCACCCCAATGGCCAGCTCCCGGCATACGAGTGGGCCTTTGATGACGTCAATCCGCCAGTTCATGCGTGGGCTGGGTTGCGAGTTTTTGAAATTGACGGCCATCAAGACTTCGAATTTCTCGAATCGCTCTTCCATAAGTTGCTGCTTAACTTCACCTGGTGGGTCAATCGAAAGGACTTCGAGGGCAATAATCTTTTTGAGGGCGGCTTTTTAGGGTTGGACAACATCGGCCCCTTCGATCGATCTAACGGATTACCTTCTGGCGGTCGTCTCGAGCAATCCGACGGAACCGCGTGGATGGCCATGTACTGCCTCAACATGCTCGATATCGCACTC